>Ga0180007_10002060_pt1 | contig 24917 bp, 42 predicted proteins | sample MM_PC_MetaG_FD_121122 | JGI IMG/M metagenome (GOLD analysis project Ga0180007, IMG submission 121122) | Groundwater microbial communities from the Aspo Hard Rock Laboratory (HRL) deep subsurface site, Sweden - MM_PC_MetaG | ecosystem: Environmental > Aquatic > Deep subsurface > Groundwater... | reverse complement strand
GCCTCAGCGATGACGTCCTCCAGGCTCGGGTTGTTCGATGTGATGTTGTCGCTCATGCTGCCAGCGGCTTCCCCACCGCCTCGGTGTAGTACGGGGTCTCCCAGCCACCTGTATCCCCGACGAACACAACATCCTCGGCCACGTAGGTTCCATTGGTCTTGGACGACTGGATCGTAAACAGACCGCCTGGTCGAAGCGTAGGAGACAGTAGTCCCCGGGCCTCTACTCGCCCGTCTGCCCTGACCGTTGGCTCACCGATGAGGCTGCGTGCCGTGGCACTGAACGTGACCGCGGGAGTCCCAGCTGAGAGCCCATTACCTATCAGGTACAGGGTCTCGTCTGATACCCACCAGTCGCCCTCCGACATCAGAGCCAGGCGGTTGAGCAGCGGGCCAGCTGGTCCCACGTAGGCGAACCCGGATGATAGCTCGATGTCGTTGGCCAGCTGGACCACTCCAGGCGCGATTGCCAGCTGGGCCAGCACCGCGGCGTACACCTGGGACAGCTTGGTCGCCGTCGTGAAGGACAGCTCGATCCGCGTATTCTTCAGCGCGTTGCCACCGTCCTGAGCTGAGACCGTCGTAACGGTGTCCGGCCCCTGGCGCTCGATGGCGATACCGCCCTTGATCGGGTTCCCGGCGAACAGCAGCGAGGGGGCGGTGTACCCAGCGAGGAATCGCACGGTGACGGTGGGTACCAGGAGCAGCGTGCGACTCGCCCTGCTCAAGTTGTAGATGGTCAGCTCAGCCTTGTTGGGCGCAGCCGTGCGGGAGCACTCGATGCGGAACCGGATACGCAGCCCTGACGACGTGATGCCAGCGGATCCGGCAACACCGATCTGGAGGGCAGATGTTCGGCCATACAGCTCCACACGATACCTCTCAGGTGTACGGCTGCTCGCCGCGCTCGCGCCTCATGCGCTTGATGGTGAAGTGCATGGCCGAGGCCAGCCCGTCGTCACCGCAGACATTGCGGCAGGTGTTCAGCCGATGGACTCGACCACCCCTGTCCTTGGAGATCCGCTCCAGGACGCCGAGCAGCCGAACGGGGAGTGGGTCTCCCTCATCACCAGCCCCACCGACACGCACCAGGATCTCTGCTGCCAGGTCCGTGGTCAGGCACTCGGCCATCTCCACTAGGGACGCCACCGGGGTCCCGTACTTGGCAGACAGGGCAACCAGCACGGGGTCCTTGGTGAGAGACGTTTGCTCGGATTTTTCCTTTTTCGTCATCGCATCCTCCTACGCCCCTACGGGACGGTGTATGTCATGTCCAGATCGTCAGACGTGGACGCCGGGAAGTCCTCCACGCCAAAGTACCACAGGAGCATAGCTGCCCCCTCTTGAGATCCGAGGTCGAGCCGGTTGTACCCGCTTGGCCCCTGTACCAGAAACTCACCAGCAGGCCGATTCAACGGCACGATCCCTATCATGGGGCCGTAGTCGGACGACAGTCTACGACCGAGCAACACGGCAGTCCCGTCAGCCAGCCAGATGCTCATGTACCAGCCCTGGAGCCGCTCTCGCCAGTAAAGCCGGATGGCGTACTGCTGTTCCCCGACCGTCACCGTCTGGGTGGTGTCTGGTAGCTGGGGGAACGTGGTCAAGATGAACGCCATTAGCTCATCAACCCCTTTATCGCCTGAATAATAGATTGCGCTTGTCCAGCCTGGGATGACTCGTCAACACCCACCTCGGTCATCGCCTGCGAGCCCACGTCCTCACCAGCTTGAAACGAGCTTGGGGCGCTCGGCGGAATGATCGTCACGCCCGTCGCTGCGATGATGATCTGGATTAACTCCACCGAGAAGCGCTTTCCCGTCACCTTGGTTGTCTCGTGCGAAAACCGCTGGATCGCCATGTTGGTAAACGTGCCGTCACGCAGGGAGACCACCGTCAGGAGAACCCCAATCGAGCTACGCAACCAGCTGACCGCATCAATAGATGGGTTCAGCGATAGGGCATTTGGGGAGTCGGGCCACGGGGACTGGCTCACAGCCCCCTCGATGATGATTGGTAACGGCTCGGCCTGAACGTGGTCGGTGATAGTTGTCCCGTCCTCGATAGGATGTTGGGTCACGCGAGCGGACTCCTCGAACCCCACGCGCACCACGCCGTCGAATACCAGCGAGCCCAGGGTGGGGTTGATGAGAGTGATGTGCCCAGCCATCAGTACTCACTCCCAGACAGCGCTGCTGCCGCCTGGCGCTGCTTCAGGTTGATCTCCCGAGTGATGACATTCCGTGCTTCGGCCGCACCCTCCACGCCGTAGATGTTGACGGTCGTTCCAGCCACGCTTACACGCTTGCCACCGTACAGCTCGGGGGCCGCCCCCTTGGAACCTGAGACCGCCTTCCCAGCCAATCCTTCTCCCATAGACCGTGCTGCCCTCTGCGTGGTCCCCTGGAGGTACGCGACGGGTGATACCAGTTCCAGGTATGGAGAAATCTTGTTGGCTACTCCGACCATCTTCTTGATGTAGCCCCAGCTGCCACCCAAATACTTTTCTATGCTGAACCACGAGTCGCGAATCTTCGCCGCCCATGGATTCATCTCAGCCATGGCAAGCAAGGATGCTCCCAGCAGACCATGGCTCTCCATAAGCGCGTCCCGGTACGACAGCCACGTCTGAACGGTATCGGTCAGCATCGCATCCCCACCCTGGAGTGCGATGTTGAAATCGTCCATAACGAGAGCGATCTCCACAATGAGAGCGAGGACCACGATCAAACCACCAACCAGGGTCGCTCCTACAGCAATCGACGCAACCCCAGCAGCAGCAGCCATGGAAGCCATCGACCCAGCGGCAGTTATAAGAGGAGCCACGAATTGCGCTGTTGCCAACACTCCGACCGCGGTAACGATTGGCGTCAGTACCTTTTTCCAACCACCAAAAGACTGAGCAACCTCATCCAGTTTGCGCCCGAATTTCGCGACTCGCTCGATACCGTTAGCGATCCGTTCAGCCATCTTGTCCACGCGCTGCTCGATGAGATTCCGGTTGGCGACGTACCAGTCCCGAGCAAGCGTCAGATACTCATTGGTCTTGGGGATCAAGCTGTCCGCGAACATATTGCGGACGCCCAGGCCCATCATCTTGAGGTCCAGCAGGCGGTCCACCATCTCTTCAGACGCCTTGGCCGTCTCCTCTGACATGATGTAGCCCAGGGCTCGCGCCTCCTCGCGCAAGCTCGCAACGCTGTTTTCTTGGTCGTTGACGATCTTCAGGATCTCCATACCACCACGCCCGAACACCTCCTGGGCAAGCGCAGCACGGGTCATGTCGTTGTCTACCCCCTTGAGAGCGTCAGCTACCCGCGTGAAGGCGTCCTCCGGTGATAGATCGATCAAATCCTTGTAACTGAGATTCAATTCCTTGAGCGTATCCGTGGACGTAGACAAGCCACGCTTCGCGTCCAGCAGCATCTTGGGGAACCGGCGCTGGGCAGCAATGTACGCCGACAGCGTGGAGCCAGATCGCTGGAACACGTAGTCCATCTCCTGGAGACCCGTGACCGTGTGGCTCGTCATGCGGGCGTTCTTCGCCATCGCGTCGCCGTACTGAGCAGCCTTCACCACGATGGCAGCGATGCCAGCTACAAGGCCAACAGCAGCCGTGCCAGCAATAGCCATATTCCGCTTGGCCTTATCGATACTTTGGTCGAATTTGGCGAGCTTCTTGTCGTCGGTCTTTACGCCGAGACGGACGAGCAAGCTGCGGATCGTGGTCTCACCGGCCATCAGTCGTCATCCCTCGTCTTCGGTGGGTGGGCCTCGTCCAAGGCGTCAAGGAATACATGAGCGTTCAGCAGGTCTACCCAGGACCAGGTGCTCTTGATGTCACCTACACCGTCCGGGAGTCGTTCGTCTCGTGCTGGTCGCAGCATGAACATCTCCTCGTCCCTGACGCCGTACCGAGCAGCTCGGCGCACGGCAATCCTGACGGCTGGCGTTATTCCTTCGACTGGTTCGACGTCGCCACGCTCAGCGAGGTAGAGAACCCCGGAAAAAAACGGTTGTACTTCACCGCCTCCAGGATAGCCCTGTGGTGCTCGATGTAGTTCCCCTGGTAAGCCAGGTCGTACCCGCCAGCAGTCAGCCTGGTACCGTCTCTGAACGTCGTGGACAGCAGCTCCCGGCAGTCGTCGGCCAGGTTGGGGTCACGTAGGACAGCCCCCACGTCGGAACCCAAGGCACTCCAGTCCACGCCCTTGAGCGCCCCCGTTAGCCTCGCAATGACCCGTGGGTCGTCCAGGAGGTCCTTCAGGGTACTGGCCCCCGACATCATCGCCTCCAGCTCCGTCACGGCTGTCCCGAGTACACGGGTCAGGGGGGCGGATAGCGCCCCGTACAGCCGGAAGCACAGGCGCATCCCCACCTTGGGGGGTAGCTCGTGCATGAGATAGGTGTGCGGCGCGTCGTCGGCGTCGTCCAGGGTGAACTCATGTTGTTCCTGTGGCATGGAACAGCTCCTCGTCTACGGGCTCTCGCCCGGGGTTTACACTACGTTCAGCGCGGGCGGAATGATCGTCGGCGCGGACAGCAGCAGCTTGTACTCCCGCATCCCCGACTTGCTCCCCTTGGATCGGTCAGGGGGCCGCAGGAACACCGTGCGGTCGGTGGAGACCGACTCACCGGAGATCGGGTCCGACATGCGGAACGGCTGTGGGAGCAATGGGCCAATCCGCATGGCGGTCCGCTGCGCCTTGTACAGCACGTCCAGTTGGACCACCGCCGCACTGGTCTCCATCAGGTGGATCGTCAGCAGGTAGTTGTCGTCATTGATCACGTTGACGACCGTCTCCCCGTCCGCCCCCACGGACACGTCCGCGGAGTCTGAATTGGGTTCGATGGTCAGGGCGTCGGAGTCGCCGTACCCGGAGAGCAGGATGCCTCCCAGGGACGCGATAACGGCGTCCAGATTGTGATGCTTGGCTCGACCCATGGTTTACTCCTCAACCCGGCTTTATGATGCCTGGGCGTAGACGGTGACAGGGAAGGACACGGCTCCGGTGGCCAGGACCAGAGTGACGGAGTAGCGCATCCGGAGAGCGGTGATGTCCGCCGCGGTGATGGCTTGCGGCACGATGGCACTGACGATCTCGGAGTCCACCGGGGACTCGACAAGGAAGTGGCCCACGTCCAGCCCGACCTTCAGCTGGGCTTCCAGCTCGCCAGCGACGACCGACTGGCCGCGCGTGTCGATAGTGATCTTCTGGCCGCGTGCGGAGTACGACTGCACCAGCGTGACGAGCCGTTCCCGGCTGCGGCCGATGAACCAGTCGCTGGACAGGATGTGGTCGATGGGACGGGCTGCACAGTTGACGCCGTTCCCGACCCAGAAGGTGGCGTTGCCCCACTCCAGACCGAGGTTGCCTTCGTTGGCCTCCAGGAACACCTGCTGGGCAGCAGTCGGGTCAGTGGCGTTGTTGGCGACGTTGGCCAGGCTAGCGGGCCATCCAGCGGACGCCTCATCCGGATCAAAGGCCAAGCGGTTACCGAACCAACTGGTATCCATCCACTCGGTGTCCGTGTCGTGGTAGCAGACTGAGCACCGCTCGTTGTTCTCCAGGGCGGTCAGGGCGGCTGGGTAACCTGCGGTCAGCCAGGTTGCGTCAGCCGACTGGATGAAGCACATGCCGTACTCGTCCGTGGCCATGTCGGCGGCGACCAGCAGGATCTCGGCGGTGGTGCGCTTGTCCAGGCACACTCCCCAATAGGTCGCCCCGGCAGCGGCAATGGCCGCTTTCACGAGCACCGCGCCAGTGGAATAGGTCTCAGCGCCACCCGTGTTAATACGACCGACGAGCAGGTACGCTTTGTTCCCTGGCTGGGCGAAGAAGTCCTGTCCAGCCTGGAGTACCGCAGCGGATAATACCGCCGCATCAGTGACCATCGAGGCGTAGTCGTTGTACTGGCGATAGCGGTCCACGCCACCGAGGGTCGTGCCTAGGGCCTGGTCAGCCAGCAGCAACATCCCGGTGAAGCTCGCCGGGGTCGCTGGGATGGGCGCGAGGAATAGTTCAAAACTCAAGTTTCCAGCTGCATACGGCATGTTCGTATCCTCCCGCGCTGTGCGCGTTACAGGTCGATCGTATCAATCCTCGTCCACTCGGTTGGGTCGCCCTCGTCGTGGACAGTCGTTATGACAACGTGTTCCAGCTCCACCCCGGCCTCGGCGTCGGCGCTGTCGGTGGTCAGCTCGTACGTGACCTCCCACTCCATGATGGATCTGTCCTCGATGGACGTATCCAGCATGGCACTCAGGTCACGTATTCCACCCGCCATCGGGCTGACGTCGATGGTCGCTGCGTCGAAGATGGCCACGGCTGCGGGTAGCAGGTGGCTCATCGCAAGCCGCCCCAACCAGTCCCCAGCTGCAGATCCGAACCCTTGGATCTCCACGGTGGCCAGGCGCTGTCCTCGCTGCTTCCACTCGGGAGCTGCGGTCACCCCGTCAAGGTCGCCCAGCAGTTCGTCACGCCCGATGGCAATGTCGCTCACGAGCACGTTGACTACCAGGTACGGGGAGGCTGGTCGAGGGCCGTCGTCGTCAGCTGGAATCACCTGCTCATTGGTGAGCGGTGTACCGCTGATGGAGTACGCCTTGGCGAATGCCCGAAAAGCCTGGGTGATGTCTTCCTTGGTGCCCATCAGGTCGTCGCCTCGTCCAGCCGTACTGCATACGCCCGGTAGTGAGGAATGACCCTGGGCTGCTGGTCCACGTGCCGGACCTCGAACGTCTCCGTCTGGTAGATGATGCGGTCTGAGAGCCGCTTGGCGTCCTGGTCAGCCGTGAGCAGCTGGGTGGTCGTGTACAGCTTGATCCCTCGTCGCGTGCGGTCTCCTTCAGGGAGCGTGGATAGCTCCTTGCCGTTCATCGGCTGGACCGTCGCCTGAATCGTGGACACCGTAGCAGCACCGCGCGTGAACCGTCCGTCAGTCCCGCGGGAGCCGATACCGTAGCGATGCAAGGTCACGTCCTGGGCACCGAGGATCACTTAACACTTCCCCCAGACGGCCATCTTGTATGCGGCAATTAAGCACCGCGTTCTCATGTCAAACCCGAGTTGTCCCCTCACGAACAGGGCCAGCAGCGGCTCGTTGTGGTGGCACTCCGGACAATCGAGGGACACCGTACCCTCTGACGGATAGACGGCTTCCCATTTGTACCCGCAGCGCGGGCACTTTACGGAGGCATTGTCGTGTGGCGTGTTTGCCAGGATGTCGGTAATGGTCATCCGACCCCCTTGCACGCGGTGACAGCCATCGCTACAGCAACCCACTTCGCCCGCACGTTGGAGGGTAGCTCAGCCCAGATGGGGCACGGGTCGCCAGCGAAGTTGAGCCCAGCCGTCCGGTGGTCGCCGCCCCGGTTGTACGTGCAGTACAGGATCTCAGCGATACTCGCACCGTCCGTGGGGATACAGCACAGAGGGAATGAGACCTCGACGCGGTATTCGTCTGACGTCATTTGATCTCCCTCAACTCAAGAATGAGATCAGCACGTCGCTCCCACTGTTCGGCTACATCTGGATCTAGCTCTTCCCACGTGAGGCAGGGGGTCCACGCTGGATCGGCTGCAATGGCCCTTACATCCCGCCACCAGTTGAAACAGCAATAGAGGGTCTCAGCCAGTTGAGCGTCATCCGAGAGGCGACAGCAAGCAGGGAGAGTGACCTCATAAAGAGTTTTCGCTGGATCTGTCATTTGCTCCCCCCTTTCGTGACCTCGTAGGCGATGGACCGCTTCAGCCGTCCGGTATCCACCAGCGGGTTGTTTGCCCCCTTGCGGGCAACGGTGGAGTCGGCGTTCTTGGGGTCCTTGAGCGTGTCGATGGTCCGCACCACGTCGTTCTTCGCCATCTCGCCTACGAGCCCCAGGCCCCGTTCGATGTGCAGCTTGCCATCCACCGCTGCTTCCACGGATTTCTGGATCCGGTCGGCGTACTTCGTGCGGTTGGTGTCAGCTGTGCTCCGCAGGAACGACCGCTCTGGTGGGTGCTTACCGTCCTTGGAACCGAACTCGTTGTAGGTCGCCACCTGGGCCAGCGTAGCATCACCCTTATCATAGTTTTGTGACCCGTCTTTTTGAAGAATCCCGACGTCCACGCCCACCTCGCCAGCCATGTCGGCCATCGTCGCCATAAACTTCTTGTAGCCCATGTCGATGTCTTCAACGGAGGGGGGCATCAAGAGGTCCCCCCGGCTTCGGACATATACGGGAACACGACCGCGCGGGTACCGCGGATCGTCAGGTACTCCAGGCCATATCCGGTCTGCGTCAGGCTCGCGTCCACGCGGTCCCAGGCGACGGATGTACTACCACCCGCAGCGGCCCCACCATAGCCCACAGAGATATCCCCAGCCTTCTGGCTAGTTACCCCACCTACGGGAGCCCCACCCCCTCCAGCGGACGCAGGGGACGCCGCAGCGCGGGCCTGGATCGTCATCATGTGGGCGGTGTAGTACGCCATCGCCTGCTCGTAGTTCGAGCCAAACTGCGACCCACTGTGGCGGGACGCAGCCAGCTCGATCCAGTTCTCCACGTCGGCGTCAGCAGTTGCACTGAACTCGCTGGCGACGATGCGGAATATCTGGAGGGTAGTGAACGCCATCGGTCAGGCCGTTCCGCCCACGGGGTACTCGGCAAAGGTCCCGTCAGCGACGAGCCCCCTGAACGCTTTGAGCTCCATCAGGGCAGCGTACTGCTCCAGCGTGTACTCGGGCTCGGCTGTTCGGCCGTCGTTGCGCTTGGGGTTGCCGTTCTCGTCCATGTCCATCCGGCTGGCGATGTGCATTTCACACGCCTCGCCGTCCACCACGGTGATGAAGGAATAGGATTGCTTCTTGGTGTTTCGCACCCGATAGGCTTTGACGCCCACAGGAGCCTTGAACTCGAATTTCTTGGGGGTAGCTTTTGTGGCTGGCATCTGCTGTTCCTCGCGTCTCCAGGGTAGGTAGGTCAGTAAAAGCATGGTGCCGGGGAGAGCCGTTGGAGACGCACTCTACGACTCCCCCCAGCGCCAGCCACGAAATCACCCTCAGCTGGCGTCGAACCAGGCGAGGATGTTGGAACCGGAATTGCGCTGGACCACGCCGCCGTACGAGGCGTAGACGTAGCGCACCTGGGCGAACCCAGACAGCTGCAAGGGCAGAGGAGTGATCCCCTGCGGCACCACGTAGGTGATGCCCAGCGGCGAGTCGTCATAGGCCAGGAAGCCCGACGTGCTCGACGGACCTGACTGCCGCAGCTCGTTCGCCTTGGCCCACACCTTGATCTCGGGGTGAGCGGTCTTCAGGAACTGCAGGATGGTCGTGTCGTTGACCGACCCGATGCGGGTCTTGGCCAAGTAGTTGTAGACATCCGTACCCATGCTCACGCGGTTGGGGGCGAACGCCTGGTCAGACTCCTCCTCGGGGAAGTCCAGCACGTCGTTGATCGTGTTGATGATGTCGGTCGGGGAGCTGTCTCCGTTGATCGTCACCATGGGCACGCGCACCTGGCCGTAGGGGTAGTTCAGCGCACCGTACAGGTTGTGCACGGTCGAGCCGGTCCAGATGAGCCGGTTCATGTACTGCTCGATGACCAGGCGGGCCGCGCGCATCTTGAGCCGCTGCTCGGGGATGTTCGCATACGCACTGGACTGGGACTGGAACAGCTCGCTGCGGAATGACGTCACGATGTGACGCACCGGGAACCGCTCCTCGTCCTGGCTGACGGAGACCGTGGGAACGTCGTCGGACGTGCCCCTGTAGATCTTCGCCTCACCCTCCTGCATGAACCGCCGCACCGTGTGGCTGCGGGCTCCTGCGGGGACGGTCGTGTCACGCCGGAACATGCTCATGCCGTTCCGGGGCGGGATGGGCTCGGTGAGCACTTCCTTGTAGATGAACTCCAGCTGCCGAGCCATGGCCAGGGCACCATAGGCGGGGGCAGCGTCACCGCGGATACCCAGCGCGTATTCTGCGCCGTCACCACGGATGCTGAAATCCTCGGGCTTGCGTCCGTCACGCTCCAGCATGACGGCGATATGGCGAGCGTCGGACTCGCACGTGTAGCCGAGCATCGAGTCGCCACGCACGCCGCCACCCATCTGGCCATTACGCACGGTGGAGACGATCTGCGATGACAGCTCGTCGGGGAGGGACTGAGCCTTGCCGCCCTCCAGCGGAATGTAGGTCACGTCAGTGAATTCCATCGTAGTCCTCCTCCTCAGAAGTTGACGCGCAGCATGGCGATGCTGCCGCTGCCGCTCTCGGCGTCACGTTCCCAAACAGCCTTCTCACGGGGGAGGGCCAGGCGGGTCGCGCTGTCGGTGTTGTAGAATTTGCCGCGGTCGGCGCTTGCGGCTGACATCTCGACATAGACCTGAGTGCCAGCGGTGATGACCTGGCTGGACTCGACCCAGACCAGACCTTCCAGCAGAGAGCGCACGCCAACGTTGGCGGCGTAGGAGGCATCGGTGCCTTCCACCGTCACGGCCTCGTCGTTCTCGCTGAACAGGGAAACACCGCGAGCAGCCCGCAGGACGGACGTCGCGATGCTCGGCCCGGTCGTGTAGACCTTGGCGATGGTCGAAGGAGCAGCGGCTGCACCCTCACCGACACCGACCTCCACGTCGAACTCCAGACCAGCCACCTCGGCGGTCAGGGTGAGGGCGGTGCCTCCGACGTCTGCCGCGAGCACGCTGGCAGCGGGCAACGTGGTGTTCAGGTCCGTCACGATCTCCGTGATGAGGTCACCGATGTTGGTGTCGTGCCGCATGACGGTCTCGGCAATGACCTGTCCGGTATGCATGTCACGAATCCGGATGATGGAGTCGGTGTTCACAGCGTAAACCGGGGTCACCGTGACCACCTGAGCGGTGAAGGCCGTGCTCTTGGCGCGGACTCCGTACTCGTTCGCCTCGTCGGTCTCGTACCCGGTCGGATTGACCATCAGGGTACCGAACGGAACCGCATCGGCACTCGCAGCCGCGGTCACGGCGGCAGTCGTCAGCTGAGCGTCGGCGTCGGTGATCGTGTAGGTGATCCCGGGCCAGTTGCCGGTTACGGTCACGATGGTCGCTCCATCGCTCACCGCGGTGCACTTCCCGCGCACGAGCGGGTTGTCGTTGATGGCTGCGGCCAGGCCGTTGGCGATCTCCGCGATGGTCGCGGTGGCGTCCGACGTGTAGGTCACGTCCACGCCGTCGATGGTCTCGACGTAAGCCTTGTTGTTGGTCGCGCCGGTCACCGTGATGGTATCCACCTTGGCAGCCTGCGGGTCCGTGTTGATGAGGGTCACACTCCGGTTGGCCAAGGACTCATTGGCGCAAAGGCCGATTTTCCCCTGACGGATCCGAGTGCGGACATCAGCAGCATTGAGCGAAATCGTCATGGTCATTCACCTCCGGCCTTGGCAAAGGCATCGTCGATGGACTGGCCCCAGATGTCACCAGCGTCGTGGCGGGTGTCATCGGAACCCTTGTTGCGGCGCTTGGCCGGGGGGACCAGCACGGGAACCTCACGCTCATCGGCGCGCGAGGAGCCGTTGGTTCTGAGGAAATCGTAGTACGCATTGACGTACTCGGGCGTTGCGTCGGCGGGGAGGTCCGTCTTGACGGCCTTGACGATCTCCCGCTTCAACTCGCTCACGTCCATGGAGTCCGCACGGGTGTCCTTGATGCCGTGCTTCTTGGCCAGCTCGCGGGCAAGGTTCCAGTCCTTGTGTGCCTGGATGCGGGCTTCCAACGAGTCACCCCGCTTGTCGCCCTTGTCCTTGTCCGCCTCGGGATCGTCCTTGGCCTTCAGCTCGAAGGCATCGCACTTCGCCTGAAGCGCGTCGAACTCGCCTTTCTGCTTGTCCATGTCGGCCTTGAGGGCGTCGAACTCCTCCTTCATCTTGTCGTACTTGGCTTTCCAGGGACCCTCGTCGGCTGCGTCACCACGCAGCTGGAATTGCTCCAGCTTGTCCGCGTGCTTCACCAGCCGTTCCGAGGTAACCCCCAGGGCAATGAGAGCCTTCATCAGCTCGGGATCCATGATGCCTCCAGTGGTGTCGAGAGCGAATCTTGAATCGGCTCTCAGTTGTAAATCCGAACCGCCGCGTGCGGCCGGGGTTATCGCTATGTGGTTGCCCTCGCGCCTCACCTGGCGGGCGTCGTAGGGACCGAAAATCGGATGGGTTCCAGGGGTCGGGTCGATGGAGACCTTGTATCCGGGGGACAGCTCGCGGACACCAGACTCAATGGCCCGGATGGTCTCGCCGTCCGTGATGGTCAGCTTCCCGCACTGATACTGCCCGTCGAACGTCACGTCGTCGCCCACAGAGCCCCTGGTCCAGCGTCGGACGTTCTCCGGGGTGAGTAGTATGAGGCGTCCACCTTCTTGCGGGTGACCCAGCGTAACGGGCTTGTTCGTGTAGCTATCCAGCGATGCCTGGTCAGCGAGTAGCCCAGGCTCCACCAGCTCACGACGGATGCTGCCATCAGCGTTGGGGTACCGCAGGATGCCTGCCTTGGCCCATCGCGCCTGTGCCTTGATAAACCCCTCGCGGGTGCGCTCGACCTTGCTCAGAGTGCCGCGGTCGAACCGCTCCTCCTCCAGCAGTTGGTCGCCCCGTTGGTCGTCCTGGCCGTCGTCGGAAGCAGGCTCCACCAGGATGGGCTTGCCCTCGGTCTCCTCGTGCTTGGCCACCCACTCGCGGACCTGGGCGATGGTCCACTTGTCCGTGGAGAACCTCACAGCCTGGGTTGCGCTTGCTCCACCGTCCTTCAGCTTGCCGACGATCATGGACACACCAGGAGCCATGTTCTCGGTCAGAGTCATGTACGAGCCCGCCTGGAACGCCCCTGGGGCTCGGTAGCGGACAGCGTGCTGGTTCGGATAGGGCATCTGGCCTCTCGGTTGTCGTCGTATTCTTTAGGGAACCTGCCGTCAGGCATGACCGTCAATGTTGGATCTACGAAACCTCACAAGACGATCCGACCTGTGATACGCTGCCCGTGGAGGCGCATCCACGTGAGAAGATATGGCATCGAACGGGCGAGGCGGGATTTCAAAAAGCTAGTCGAAGCGGCCAACGAAACAGGCGCTCCGATCACCATCACACGGTACGGAGAACGCATCGCGGTACTCATGCCTGGAAGGCTGACGGTGGACCTCCTGCGGGGTCTCCACAAGGCTCCCGAGTTGATAGAAATGGCCCTCGCCATGGCCAGCGGTAACAAGCGACCACCTTGGCCAGATGACGTGAAATTCCTGAAGGAGACTGTGCGAATTGCAGCCGAGGTGCACGGGAGGAACGACTAACATGCTGAATGCCGAAGACAAGAGCGTGACCTACGGTATCGCTGAGATCATGAACGGGTCCACCAAGTACCGATGGGCGGTCGTGTCCGTCACTCCGACCTCGACCCCGGGGAGGTATATGCGCCCTACCCACGTCGAAATCAACGGGGTGCCAGCGGTCTACTCCAGCAAGCGTCGTGCGCTCCTGGAAATGATGAAGGTGGTCACCGCCAACGACATGGTGATTCCAGCGAAGTTGACGCTGCGGGAGTTTGACAGGTAGGGTTCCAGAGCTGGACGTGCGGTGGAGCAGTGGTAGCTCGTCGGCCTCATAAGCCGAAGGTCGCAGGTTCGAACCCTGCCCGCGCAACCAAAAACTAGCCTCGGCTCTGCCGCCTGGAGTCGGGGCTTTTTTGCGGGTGGACCATTACTGCGACGGGCGTCAGGCTGCTGGGTCAAATCGCTTCTGCCACTGGTACGCCATGTCAGGCCCGATGGTCGGGGGTTCAGTCGCCCCACCCATCGCAGCGGCCTCCTCGATGGATGGGATGATGGACTCGGCTGTGCACCGGCAGTTGATGGCCCAGCCGGGGTGGACGTTCTCGTTGCCGTCGAACGGCGGGTCAGACCACTTTTGCGTCGTGCCGTTCAGGCTCACATGGTCAGCTGGACCCGTCGTACCGTCCCTCGTCCTATCGTCAATAGACGACCGCCAGATGTACTCAGTGATACCCAGGCTACGCTGGCGGACCTCTTGGACAGCCCCCGTCATCTTGCCCACCTGGTCGCGAGCGATGAGCCTGGCACGGGACGACGACACCTTGGTCTGGACCTGGATCTCCTTGGCCAGCTGCCGCGTGCTCTTGCCCTCGTGGACAGCCGTCATCACCCGGTCCCGGATACCGTTGGTCATGTCCAGGTCCATGTTCGTGACGAGCGAGGCGTTGGCCCCAGCCCAGCCCTGGTACATGCCCACCTGGTTAGCTCTCCACGGAGCCATCTCCAGCGAGCGTCCGACCGTCCGCATCAGCTCCCCAGCCACATGACGGTCCACGCTGGACGAGATCGCCATCAGCTCTGCCGGGCTCATCGCGGGTATCTGGACCTCCTCCATTACCCGCAGCAGCTGGCTGGCGTCCGAGGTCGCTGAATCGCCCCTCTCAGCTCGTGCGTCGATTGATCCACCTACCCCCTTGAGCCCGCGTTCCAGTGCCTCCAGGTAAAGTCTCTGGACCTCCAGGACGTGAGCACGGAGCATCCTCCAGTACCGAGCCTCGATAGCTGCTGGGTAGACCAGCCCGAACGCTGTTTTGGGCAGTGGGGCGGGCAATGGCTACCCTCCAGCTGGTCCGTCTTCTTCGCCAGCCAGAGCCTCGTTGTCCGGGGTAACGTCGCTGTCCGGTGGAATGGTGAACGCCTGGGCCTGGGCGACACTCTTGGAGCGAGCGGCCATCGCCTGTCCACCGCGAGCGTAGAAGGCGACCACATCGGGCTTGACCTCCCACGCACTGACGGTCTGGGGAAACGATGGGTTGTCCTCGAACCAGATATTCAGCCCCAGCACGTACTCCCTCGTCAGGTACGGCGCGGCGACCAGGTGCTCGGCTGCGGCCTGGTCGTCAGCAGACAACCCCTCGGGAGCGAGCTTGCCACTCTTGAGGGAGGCCAGCACGAACTGAGCCCGACCCCTCGCGGCCACGGGCACGGCGTACACGCTGCTGGTGTACTTCGCGTCAGCCCGCTCCTGTTCCTGGGCCATGACGATCTGGTTGGGGCCGTTGAAATCGTCATGGTCGATGGGTTGAATATCGTCCTGATACCCGTTCTCACCGAACCTGGAGCTGGCTACCTGCTCGGCGGACAGCACGCCAGCCTGGATATAGATCGCGTCGGTCTCAGCCCGCACCTTGCGCTCGGCGGCAGTCTCGGCGGTCGTAGGCTCGGCCAGGGGCAAAAACTCGATATCCCACCACTCAGGCATCTTGCCCTTGGTTGGTCCCTCGTCCGCGGCGTACATCACCGAGTACAGGCGCAGCAGGATGTCCAGGAGGTAGTGCTGTTGGATAGCTGCGATGACGTCGGTCCAGTTGGCGCGACCGCTCTTGTCGTCCGTCGAGAGCCCGCCTGGAGCATCGCCGCGCAACCTGGTGATGGACATCCCCGTCACGCCAGCAAGCATCTGCCACATGAGGTCGGACAGGTCATTGAAACCTCTGACGTCTGCCGTCTGCTGCTCGATCTCGTCCCCGTCCCCGACGACGGCCCAATTCAGCACGCTCATGCCCATCTGAATCGCACGGATACGAGAGCGCACGAGGTCCGACTGGTCGCCCACCTGGCTGGCCCCGAACCCGTCGATCTTGAGGATAGTACGGCGTAGCTCCTGGGCGACCGTGGACGCCCCCTGGACCACGCTGGTGAGGTCCCGCACCGCTTCGAATATGTACTCCATGATCGGGAGGTCGAAGCCCCCACGCTCGAACCTACGGGACGGTGGTAGCAGCCCACCGGGGAAGTACAGTACGCGCGAGTGGTGGACGTTGGACAACTTCCCGCCCCAGCCAGCACTGATGGTCTCCTCCTGACGCCGCTTCTGGTCAGCCTCCCAATCAGCCCCACCCGTGTCGTTCCAGTACCCCTCAGTGGGCGTCAACTGCCACATGCTCGCAGCGCGGTAATTGGGGTTGTGGATGTTGCTCTCGTAGTTGATGACGGAGCACTCGTTGTAATCGAATACCACGAGGTTCTGGAGCCGCTTGACCTTCTCCAGCCGCATGGGCTTGGACCAGTCGTCCTCCCCGTCCTCCACGACCATCAGGATGACGGCACCGCCGTACAGGCGACCCCAGCGCATCCCGTCTGCCACCTTCTTGACCAGGCCCAGACGCCGTTCCTCATGGTTGAACAGGTCCGAGTCACCGCCCGGGTCCGTAATCTTCCACCCGCGTCTGATGCACTCGTCGGGGATGATGTCGATGAGCCGACGAGCCATGCCGTTGTGCTCGTACAAGGCCTCCAGTTCGTCCGGGTCCATCCAGTCCTGGGTCGTGTCAGGACGCCCAGCACGCCCCTTGTCCGCCGTCGTCCCGAGCCCGGTCAGCTCGTTGACGATGGAGTCTGTACGCTCGGCCAGTAGCAGGGCGTTCTCTACCGCCAGTTCGTACCGCTCCAGGTCCTTGGTCGTCCAGTCAGTCGGCTTGTCCATGCGTCACGCTCCTCGCAGGAAGGTATCACCCTCGGGCATTTGTGCCCAAGCCTTACAGGTTTGCCATCGTCTCGGCCTGACGCCGGACGCGCTCGGCTGCACCGCTGTTCGCTTGCTCGGCCCACCGGATCATCAGCTGGGATTCCGCGTCGATGATGTCACACTTTTGCTTCGAACTGCCCGTCCAGTCCACGTGCTGGTCAACGAATCCCTGGACATCCCAATCCACGAGCCCGTCCTCTGGTAGCCAGATCTCCCCCGCCTCGTATGCGGGCACGCTCGCAATCTGAGCGCGTTCCGTCTTGCTTGCATGGGGGTCGTAGAGGATCACGCTGGGGACCCCCACAGAGCGCAAACGGGAGATCAGAGCGTCCCCGTTGGCCCGCCCCTCGACCAGCACGATGTTGATGCGGGGCCACCGCTTAACCATGCCCAGGACCCTGCGCTCCAGCTCGATGTACTCGCAGCGGTCGGCCCACACGTCCAGCACGTACTTGTCGATGAGCCTGCGGCCCCAGACCTCCACGGCTGAGTCTGCCGCGGTGGCGCTCTTGCGGAACGAGGCGTCGATCGTCATGCCCACCTCGTCAAACTGCATCCTCCAGGGTGGGGTTGAGTACCGCTGGGTAAACCATATAGGACGGAACAGCTTGCCCTCAAACGCCCGTGGACGCTGCCCATGCTGCGACTCGTAGTGCCGTTTGAGGGAAGCCCGGGCGTTAGCTATAGCCTCGGCGTCCATGCGCTCCTCGTGGAGCAACTCGCCTCGTACCGTTCGGTGGTCGTGAGGGTCTGCGATGTCTGGGTCGAACTCCGTGGGGAACACCAACGAGTGGACTCCTGGGCGCTTCATCAGCGTCCCGGCCAGGTCGTCCGGGTGGAGCCGCTGCATGATGACTAGCCTGTAGCTCGTCTTGGGGTCGTCCAGGCGCGTGGACAGCACACCGTCGTACCACTCGATGGACTCAGCCATCCTCTCAGCGATGCGTGTTGGGTCCCCGAAGATGACGTCCTGGGCGTCCACAGGGTCGTCCACGACCGCCTTGTCCGCGCCCTGGCCGATGATGGTCGCGCCGATGGACAGGCAGAAGCGCTCACCGCGGACGGTGTTACTGAAATGAATCTTGGCTCGCTGGCTTGGTGAGATGGTCCAGGCGGTCGCAGGGTCGTGCCCACGGGACGCGAGGTAGCGGGCCAGCAGCTCCCGGTACCAACCGGACACCACAAGGTCCCTGGTCTTGCCGGACGACCCCTTGGCCATCTTCTCGTTGACGCTCAGGAACACCGTCTTTTCATGGGGCTTGCCCAACCACTCCCACGCTGGCCAGAACACCGACACGATCATCGTTTTGAGCGAGCGAGGGCCAACGCAGATCACCACCTGGCGCTCGGGTAGGGTTCCCGCGGTGATTTGCTCCAGTACCGAGCAGATCTCGTCGTGATGCCAGTTCCACAGCAGGCGGCGGGAGGGCTCCAGCACGTGCCAGGCACCCTTGCAAAAGCTGGCCAAGGACAAGGCGCGATCCTCGGCCACACTCCTCAGAGCCTCCTCAGCGTCCAGCGCCTGCTCCATCTTGCGTAGCTCTGCGTCTGTCGGGAGGTCCATCACCACGGGCGTGTGGTGGTCTGCTGCTGGAGGCACGCTACTCCTCGTCGTCGTGCGGTTGGGTACGCGCGTTGATGATCATGCCCTTGGCCTCCAGCTTCTTTAGCTTTTTAAGCTCCTCCACCTGACGGCGCTTCTCGGCCAACTGCTCGGGCGTATCTCTACTGAAGTCGAAGCTGAATCGGTGGTCCACCGTGCCGTCCTGGGTCACGCTCACGTCCATCCGGTCCACGAACTCGGAGCCCCAGCGGGCCTTGAGGAAGGCGAGCCCCAGGCGACCGTCTGGCCCCTTCTCGTCGTTGCCCTTGATCTGCTTCAACACCGATGCCAGGCATAGCTGGACCGCCTGAGCCTCGGCGTGCTCGTAGTCGGCCAGAAACCCGAGAAACGTAGAGTCCGTATCGTCTATGTGCGGCAGCGGTCTCCCTGCGTCGTGGATACGTTGGAGCCGGGTCCTGACGCTCCTACCTCGTCGCAGCCATCCGTCAAACGTCCCCAGGGCCACCCGTGCGGCCCTCGCGGCGTACGCCCTTGTCCCTCCCAGGCGGATCACCTGAAGAGCCACCGCCCTGGTCTGTTCGTTGAATTTGGTTAGCCCGTAGTGCTCCAGTGGATTGCCAATGGCATCAACGCTGGGCTTGACCGTCGGTGCCGGGGGGGTAGGTGGGGTAGGTGGGGTAGGTGGCTCTGGGCCGTTCCCTCCCGCGCGATTCCCATTACCCCCTGAACCCCCATTGCTACCAGCTGGAGGCGACGATGGCTTGAGGGGGGTGGCAGGAGGACCACCGTTACCACCAGCTGGTAGACCTTTGGCGAGGGGCTCTGTGCCCTCGTCCTTGACGTGTTGCGACCCGTTGCCCTTGGAACCTCCATTGGTCTTCTTGGGGGCCATCCTGGGCCTGTTGCGAAACCCTTGTCCGGCCATGAGTCCATGAGTCCTGATGCGGTCTCGCCTGACCCAGCTCTTGACCGTGTTCGCTGAAATCCCGAAGTATTGCGCGGCTTGGCTGTACCCCTTGCTGTACTCCTCCATCCACTTCAAAACCTCACCACGCTTGGCCATCATGGGTGCGCCTCCATGGGTGCAGTTTGCCAGCCTGGGGCCACGAGTGCACCCATTTGGCGTTTTTTGGGTGCAAATGGGTGCAGGTTGTAACGCTCCACCGTTACACCAAGTGCACCTATGAAATCCAAAAACAGTAGTACACGCGAGGGGTTAGCGAATGGGTGCAGTCAAATGGGTGCAGGGATGGTGAGCGCGGTGCGAGTGGGGGGGGTCTGGTCGAGCCTGCGGTGGTCCTCCATCAGAACTTGCCCTCCTCCTCGTCGCGCTTCTGAAAGTCCCGTTCCCTGAACACGATGCCTCCAAGGTAGCAGAGCCGGATGAACGCGAGTCCTGGTTGCTGCCCCAGGATGGCCATGAGTCCGTCCAGGGTGTTCTTGTCTCCCACGACCTCGCCCCCCCTGCGCGTTGGGTGCTTCCATTGCCAGGTGAGGACCATCATGGCTTGCTCCCGGACAGCGGGCGGAACAGGTCGGGGCTGCTGCATCGGTTCGCCGCTCTGCACATCGCGGACGGCCACACGCAAACCTTGGTCCCGTAATTGACCCACTGTGCATCGTTTGGCCTGCCAATCCACAGCGCACACTCACCGCAGGTTTTGCCGTCGCCGGGCTCCCCCGCTTCGCTCGCTTCGGGGGCGGGGGGAAGCAGCAAGGGCTTGCGAATAGCAGCGGCGATCTCGACCACCAGCTGCAGCTTGACGCCCGCTGGAAGCGTGTAGACCATGCGCCCGTCATCGGCTGCCCTCTCTGTGATGACCATGGCTCGCTCTAGCGCCTCGTCATAGATGCAGATGCCGTCCATGATTTCGTCCTCGCTCATTGTGCAGACGCTCATCACTCCCCCTCCCCTGCCGGGTCGGGGTACGGCTCGCCGCTGGGGTTGCGGGCGCAGGTGCCTGGATCGTAGTACTCCGCTTCGCCGTCCTCGTATGTCACCGTGTACGGAGTGCCGGCTACCCACCACGCGCACCGGGAGCCGTCGCAGTAGTGCGGTCCCGAATTGTGTCCTGGGAACGCCCAGACTCCAGCCGTCATCACCGGGCATATCTTGCGCTCACTCATGGCGTGGCCTTTCGGGGGCGGAATTCGGCGGGCCATCGACACTCACAGGGAGCCGTGAACGGCGGCCCTATGGGGTCCCATCCGCAGGTGCCGTACCCGTCAACGCCAGGCGTGCCCCACAGCGCACACTCCCCGCACACCACACCCGGCTGCTCTGCTGGGGTGTGGTGTCCACCGTGGCCAGCCAAATGTCCATTTTGGACATCGCCCCCGTCGTCCCCCGCTGCGCTGCGGCACCTGGTCACTATGACGTGGCGGTAGAACTTAGGGATGTCGAGATTGCCCTCGACGTTTTCAGCGATGTTTCGGAGAGTATCGCTCTGCTGACATAACCTCGCCTTCAACTGGCCAACCTCCTCCATGAGCCGTCCTGCGTGCGCCGTCGCATAGTCCAGGGTCTTGAACACGGCGTCCCTCTCGTCCAGCGCCTTTATCAGCGACTCGTCTCGAACGTCGCATCCACGGCGAGCCTCCTTGACCTCAGCCTCCAGCACCTCGATACGAGCATCCCGCTCGGCCACCTTGTCCTGGAGCTCGAATTCTCGGTTATCGGTCATCGTCTTGTACCTCCACCCTCCCTCAGCACCACCGGGTCCACCAGCAGCAGGCTCCCGTCCTCCTGACGGTTGAACCTGGCCGTGCACCTGAACTCGGGTGCGTCCCCGTGTCCCACGATGATCCTGAGCGGGATGATGTCGAATTCTGGGCAGTCGTTGGGCTTGGTTATCTCGACCCCAGCGATGGAGATTTTGACATCCCTGATGGGGACTAGATCGTCGCGGTACGTCGCTGGATCGACCTGGCGCTTGAACTCCTCGATAACCTCGTTGGCCTGGGCCTGGTCCATGGGGGTGTCCCACGCCTCCTTCGGGATGGGCTTGTGGGCGGTGTAGCCCAACAGCTGCTTCCGCATGACCACCTGGATCTGCTCTGCTGTATCCACCTGGACCAGCAGCTCCTTGAGCGCGTCACGGACAGCCACGATCTCCCCTTCCAGGTAGGCGATGTGGTCGTCCCTGCGGTCGATGGCGTCACATGCCTTGGCGAGCCCAGCGCGTACTGGACCGATGGGATGGCTTCGGTCATCTGGGTGCTCTCCGAATACGAGCCTCATTTTGTGACCCTTGCTCCACCCGTCATCCTTCAGCATCGTCGCCACCTCTCCTATACATCTCAGCCACGAGGGCCTTCCACGCTGCTCCCATGCGCTCGATGTCGGCATCTGTTGAGTCGTTACCGTCCTCGTCTTCGTAAATCGCACTCGGCCAATCACCGCCCCGGTTCAGAATGGCAGCTGCTAGCCGACAAGCCCGACGTTTAGCCTCACGCTTATTCATCGTCGCCCCCATCCCCAGCAAAGGTCTCACCAGCGCCAGCTAGGTTCCAGGAGCAATGCCCGAAGTCCTCCTTGACGGTGAGTATTACCTGGCAGGCGTTCGGTCTCTTGATCTCAATGAGGCGTTGTAGCTCTTCAAAGGCCTCCTCCATACTGATGTCGCGCACAGATACGACAACAGATAACTGGCCGAGATCAAGCATGGAGACAAGCACATCTTCCGAGTTGACATACCCCAATAGCTCTCCCTTGAACCTCGCTACGGTCCCAGAGTTGGCCATCAGTAGATGTATGCGGTGACGAAGCTGCTCGTCCGTCTCGTACATCTTTCGTGTAACCCGGGTATCAGTCATCGTCGCCCCCCTTCCCGATAGCCGAGTCGGCCATCTCGATGCTCATGACGAGCCCGTCACCGGGTGGCGGCGTCCATGGGTCGTCTCCCCCATCCCCGATAGCCGAGTCGGCCATCGCCCTGGCGATTATCTGCCAGTCCTCGTCACTCCCCGTCTCCTTGAACCGCTTGACCGCGACCTCCAGATCGTCCTCATCCCCCCAATCCCCGTAGGGGGCCTCCAGTACAACAATCGCCCCCATGGCCACCTTGAGGTACCTGGACACACTGAAGTTGGGGGCGCATAGGAAGCAGTGGACGATGGACCCGCTGTTCCATATCTCCACCTGGACATCTTTGCCTGTTGGACTAATCGTCAACTTGAGCCCGTCGCTTGCACGGATGTAAGCTGCAAATCCATTGCTACCGAGCTGGTACGACCACACCCTGTCCAGGGGTACGTCCAGGGCGGTCATGGGGTCGTCTACAATTCCTTTTCTCGATGTCATCGCACCAACCCCTTCCCTGTCTGTCGCTGACGCCTGCGCTTGGTCTGACGCCTACGAACTGCTGCGCGCTGGATACCTCTCTTGCGGATGTCGTTACTGCGCCGACGCTTACAGACGCGCATGACGAAGGAGTCGGCCTTGTCCTCCAGGTACTGGCTGCTATCGGTCCCCTTGTGGACATTCAGAATCCAAGACCTGAGTGCTCCCAGCCAGCGCCCGAACGGCACGTGGTGTGGGAAGCTCTGACGCTTCGGGGGCGCCTTGGGGCGGATTAGCTGTCGGATCGATTGGCTCGTGTTGGTCTTCATCGGTCGTTCCTTTCCGCCGTGCGGCGTAGTTCGTCCATCCGTTGGTTTGCCAGATTGAGTCGGTCCCGATCTGTTCTGTTCGGATATCCGCCACCGTGCACCAGGGCCACGGTCGACTCGACCACCCGCGACCGCCGCACCTCCTCGACCATGCGGAGGGCGAAGGCCGGGTCCCAGAAGTCGTCGAACTCGGTGCTGTAGACGCGGACGGACCCCACGTCCCTCGCCAGCCGCTCGGCCCGGTTCAACTCGTCGTCTGTGATGCGGGTGGTCATAATCCCCTCGCCTCCCTCATCTGCCGCTGGACCTCAGCGTCCACGTCCGGTGGTAGCTCCCAGAGCCCCTGAGCGCCCTCGCACGGGACGGGGGTGGGTAGCCTGTAAGGTTCTGCGGTGACCCAGCCGTTTGGGCCAAAAAACCAGCGTGAGTGGGCAGCATCGTAGATGAGTGGTTCGTAGTCTCCTGGGTGGGTCCAGTTGTAGGTCAGCCCGAACAGGCCACCCCTGGTTATCCACCCCACAACACGGACGACGCCCACCGCCACACCGGGTTCCGAGTCCTCCTTGCGATAGGTGATCCCTGTGATCTGCTCGATGGCATCAGCCCCTCGCTGGTCCCACTTGAGTCCAGCGTGGAGGGCGAGCAGCTCCCCCCTGATGGTCCTTGGTGGAGCCCACGATCGGTTCTCGACGGTCTTGCGTAGGGCCTCGTCCTCCAGAAAGAACGTCTGGTCCCAGGGTCTCCACAGGGTGATGGCTTTCATCTCGCGCCTCCATTTTCTTGTACTCGTGGCTGGTTTCAATCCTCGTTCGTAAACTCCAGGTCCAACCCCCTCCCGGGGTCCTCACGTATCCGCAGGCTGGAAGTCCCGTCATCCAGTGCTCGTACCCAATGCTCCCAGCAGTACCCCTCGGGGCATTCATTACTCTCAGGGCAGTGGCCTGCTGACGCGAGCGCGATGGCGAGTAGCTTGCGGTATCGGCCTTGCTCATCGATCATTTGGCTTCCGTCCTGGGCCTCCCGACAAACATCCACGCCCTGGTGTCAAACACACGGGCTCCGAGTCCGTAGGTGTCCACCCACTTGAATGCCTTGGACAATCGGTCTGTTGTGGCCACCAGGTCGTACTTCTGGCCAGGTGTCCTGGACGGTCGCATGACGTGGTATCGGAGCTTGGGGTTCACGGCCGTTCTCCCATACGCTCGACGGGCACCCCGTACCGCTGCTGGATCTGGACGAGGATGTCCGCGAGCAGAAAGCGGTGGCACTGGTGCTCGGGGGTGAACTTGCAATAACAGACCAGCGTCACCGAGGGCATCCGGAGCAGCCGTGCCCACCACTTGCGCTGGTCAATCCAGGACACCCTCATCTCCTCCAGGTATAGCTCCGTGTATCGCCCCCAGGACAGCGAGCCGTCCTTGACCCCGCTGACGAGCTTCCAACTGGGCGCGAAGGCCCTGACGCCCGCAGCGGACCCCCTGGTGATGTCCACGCGGTCCTGGCCGTCGTAGCCGAATTGGGCGGTCCAGATCCTCACTTGGTCAACCTCTGAGCGTTCAGCACGTCGATAGCTGCCCGGACCAATAGCTTTATCTCTGGATATGGCCTGGGGAACCTCTTCACCCCGAATAGCGACAGGCTAAAATAGACATCAGCGTTGTCGTCCACGAGCCACACAAGCGTGTCAAAACCGTCATCACAGATGAGCACCTTGATTTGCTCTGGGGTATAGTTCAGCACCTCGTCACGGATCGCCAATAGCTCCCGTTCATTGCTCATAGATCCACCTCATCCACCAGTGCCAGGAATGCCCGAGCAGCCGAGCGCATCCCTGTAGCATGGGATGGCATGGCTCCATCAATAGCGTTGGCCTGGGCATGTACCGCCTTAGCCATTTCACGGATGTTGGATCCCAACTCGGCGGTCCTGGCGGTCTGTTTGTCCAGTTCGTTGCAGGCGTCGAATAGCTCCGCTTCCAGCCATGGGATGTAGGCGTCGTCACGAAGGAGTAAACGCCTGGTCTCCTTGACATGAGCCTTACGGACCTCCATCGCTGCTGGGTCTTGGGCTTTCATGGATCTACCTCCTTCGGTTCCCCACATGCCAGGCACTTGCTCCTGTCCACCGCTGGGTCCATCTCCTTCGGTGGGTACCAGGAGACCACCCCACAGACAGGGCAGGGGGTGAATGGCGGCAGCAGCGTTTTCAGCCGCTCCACCTCG
>Ga0180007_10002059_pt1 | contig 24925 bp, 21 predicted proteins | sample MM_PC_MetaG_FD_121122 | JGI IMG/M metagenome (GOLD analysis project Ga0180007, IMG submission 121122) | Groundwater microbial communities from the Aspo Hard Rock Laboratory (HRL) deep subsurface site, Sweden - MM_PC_MetaG | ecosystem: Environmental > Aquatic > Deep subsurface > Groundwater... | reverse complement strand
GGTAACGCAATCGTGGGGCCCTACCAAGTAGGAACGCCAGACTGCCCTGTGTGTGATAATGGTGCGAATAATTATCCAGATTGTAATACTTGCACTACTCCATTGAAATGGAGTGTATTGTCATCGTCTTGTGTTGATACCACCGGAAAGTGTACGAACGATGTATGCAATAACGGTGCAAATAATTGTCCTGATTGTACGACCTGCACTCCACCATACACTATGGTAAACAACGTGTGTGCGACACCTACGAAAATAGATGGAGTCTGCTCTTCTCCAGCTGTTCATTTTACTTGTGCCTTTGGTACAAGCATTAACAATGCCGGAGGGGCAACAGCCTATACATGGTCCTGTGCTGGTGTAAATGGTGGCGCTACCGATTCGTGTTCCGAACCCAAAAGTCAATATTCTTGCACCAATTTACCTTCAAATGCAAACAATTTTGCCGCACCGGATAATACCGACCTAACATCCAATACCTCTTACACCTATTCAGCAGTTGGTGATACTCCAACGAAATGCGAATTTAACTGTAATATTGGTTATATGTGGAATGGAGCTAGTTGTGTCGCAACCACCTGTCCTAATGGTGCCAACAATCCTCCTACTTGTACATTTTCTGCACCATCTACCACCTCCGCAACTTGTACAGTTTCGCCCACTACTCTCAATTGGGAAAATACAGGCACTACTCGTTATTACTTAGTAACAAAAGTTGATGGTGTGGAAACTCCACACTGGGTTCTTAATGCAAATTCCTATTCTCTTACCACTTCCCCAGGGAAAACGTATCAATTTTGGGTGCATTCTTGCACTGCTCAAGATGTTTGTACTTGGAATGAGGTTTCTCCTGTAACAACATTTACTTGTCCTACTTTAAATACACTCACAATCACCAAAGCCGGTACAGGGGGTGGTACAGTTACTAGCAGTCCTGCGGGGATTAATTGTGGTTCGTCTTGTTCGATTCCATATGCTTCTGGAATTCCTGTTTCTCTAACTGCTACGCCGAATGGTTCGTCTCAATTTACCAGTTGGTCTGGTGACACTGACTGTAATGATGGGAGTGTAACAATGAATTCTAGTAAAACTTGTATTGCAACCTTTAATCTAACGCCTGCTAATCCTACGCAAGCTGACCTCACGGTTCAAAACCTCTCTGTTTCTGGTAATTTAACTGCTGGCAATTCTCTTTCTTTTTCTGCTACCATTAGAAATCAGGGAGCCGGTTTATCTGAAAACTTCACTAAGCCTTTTGCAAATGTGTTGGCTTTATTAGTTAAAGAATTAAATAAATAATATGGAACAAAAAACAAAATTTTCTATTTTAGCAGTGTTGGTTATCATTATTATAGTAAGTGGAGCATATTTGTTTAAAGGAGAAGAGTCAGCGAATCAGCCATCTTTTCCTTCAGAAAACAGTCAAGCATTGCAAAAGATTGATCGTGAGATTAATGGGAAAATTCGTTCAATTAATGAAAAAGCTGTGTATGTTGAACTTGAAGATGGTAATGGTTTTGCTATTGGTATAAGTTCAAGTACCTTTGTTGTCACTCAAGGTATTTCCGACCTAGGCACACTCGCTGATTTAAAAGAAGGACAGAGTATTACAGCTAGCGTGGATGTTGCTGATAATGCAATTCAGATTTTAATAAAGAAATAAAATTATGAAAAAAATATTTTTTATATGTCTCGTTGTAGTAGCTAGCGCAATGTTGTATACCAACACTGTCTATGCTACTACTGTGGGTTCTGGAAGTTGCACACCGCGAGACCACAACCTATCAAACTATGATCCATTTTATCCAAACGACTGGTGGTGCGACAGCTGGTCTTTTAGTGGAGCTGCTGCTGGTGGGCCAAGTTGTAGTATCGGTTATGTTGGAGGACAAACGTATTTTTACAAAACAGGTGGTCTGATTGGGTTTAGTTGTTATGCAAATGATAACAATTGTGCCGCCAGTACGTGTATTGGATCATCTTGTTGGAATAGTTATCAATGGGTAAGCGGAACCAAAACCTGTAACGTAGATAATGGTTGTGCCGCGAATACTTGTTCAACTTCATCTTGTTGGAATAGTTATCAATGGGTAAGCGGAACCAAAACCTGTAATGTAGACAATGGTTGTGCCGCAAATACTTGTGTTGGGTCAACTTGTTGGAATAGCTATCAATGGAGGAGTGGCACCAAGACTTGCAACGTAGATAATGGTTGCGCCGCGAGTACTTGTAGTTACAATACTTGTTATAATAGCTATCAATGGGTTCAAGGAACGAATATAAATGCCTGTCCAGTGCCAAGTCTTTCGTCTGCTTCTTGCCCGTCGCCTGGCACTACAGCATCATTAAGTTGGTCTAATACTGGTGCGCCACGCTATTATTTAGTAACAAGGAATGTGACTGATGGTAGCGGGGACTCGCCACAGTGGGTGTATACGAATTCAGGGTCCATCTCTACGACTCCTGGGAAGACTTATTGGTTTTGGGCGCATTCTTGTACTTCCGGTGGTACTTGCAATTGGAATTCATCCAGTCCTCAATATAAAAGTTTTACCTGTACTGCCCCAGCAGTCCCAACCATCACTTTCACCGCTTCTCCGTCCGTGGCATACAATGGTCGCGCAACCTTAACATGGAGTTCTCAAAATGCTACCAGCTGTGTTTCCACCGGCCCTTGGTCAGCCCTACCTATTAGTGGAGGTAGTGGTCTTACTGATCCTTTAACTTCTAACACAACCTTCACTTTCCGTTGCACAGGTCCCGGAGGAACTACAGCAACAATATCAAGGACGGTGACGGTTGGCATAATTCCTGCCCCAAATTCATTATCAGCAACCTGTTCTGTTTCTTCTGCGTCTCTTAGTTGGCAGAACACTGGCGCATCCCTTTATTATTTAGTTACCAGAAATGTAACTGATGGTGGTGCCGATGTCGCAAAGTGGGTATATACAAATTATAGTTCTGTTCCGACGGTTCCAGGTAAGACGTACCAGTTTTGGGTTCATTCCTGTACTGCTCAAGACGTTTGCAACTGGGTAGAGCATTCTCCGGTGACAACACTTACGTGTCAAAACGCGCCGACCGGTCTTACCGCTTCCTGTCCGTTGCCTGGAAATAATGCGATACTTTCTTGGAACGCTTCTAATGGAGCCAGTTATTATGCTGTTCGTATTGACGACACGACGAAAGGCATAAATGACGATACCTGCAGCGGTGCCACTGGCGATTCTTGTCCTTGGCCGACCACTAATTCGTATTCTTTTATTCCGATTCCTGGTGATTCATATCGTTTTTGGGTTCACGCTTGTAGTGCTATTAATGTGTGTAATTGGGAAGATTCAAGTCCTCAAGAAGTAGTATTTACTTGCGTGGCACCGATGACCCAAGCTAGTTTGGAAATAGATTTAAACAATAATGGAAGCTATGACGTTACCTTGCCAAGTGTATCTGTAAAAGCTTTGGGTGCTGGTGGCGCGGAAACAGTTAATTGGACAGGAGCAAATGCATGGACCGCAGTTGCTGGAACTCACAAGTTCAGAATTTGCGCTGATGCCTTAAATTCATCATCAGAGTCAAATGAAAGTAACAATTGCTCTACTGGTATTTTTACTGTGGAAGAATCTGAGATTGAGATGACTGGTTCACTCTCTATTCCGTCTTGTACTATTAGTAATGGAGGAAGTACTTGTACGACATTAGCGTCATGGTCTACAGAAAATCCAGAAGCAACATCTGCGATTACCAAAGATGGGGTAAATGGAAATTATAAAACAGGGAATAATAAAACAGATGAACCGTTTACCCTTCCTTATGGTTCTTCAACCTTTAGGCTTTATAATCATTCCAAATTACTTGATACTGTTGTTGTGACTGCGGGTTGTAGTACGTCACCAGTTTATACTGTTTGGAATACAGACAATGAAAGATGTGAAACTATTCTTGCTACTCTTTCTGCTTCACTTGAAGCTAGTCCTTCAAGTGGGGTAGTGCCTTTGTCTAGCACTCTCACGGCTACGCGTACTGGCGGTACTGCTTCGGGAGCTATCAGTTATAGATTTAAATGTAAAACTAGTAATTCTTGGAGTTCTTCTCAGTCCTCTAATTCTTATTCTTGTAATTATCCATTAGCCAATACCTACACAGCTTCTGCTGAAGTTACACAACAAGGAGTGACAGCAATTCCTACCACAACAATTACGGTTAATCCTCCTGCAGTTGATGGATCCTGTCTTTCTCCGGCTATTCATTATAATTGTCCTGCCGGCAGTACAAGCCTTGAGGAATTAAGTAGTCCAAGCCGTTGGACATGGAGATGTACAGGCTTAAATGGAGGAGATCCTAGCCCTCAATGTTTTGAGAGAAAAAGTCCTGGATTTATAGAGAATTAAAAAATTAACAAAAAATCTACCCAAAACAAACATTTGAGTAGATTTTTTGTTATACTATAAGAGATGCAAATTAATGAAGAACAGTTAAAAAAATTTATTTTAGACGGAGGGCTTGTGTCAAAGGCAGACCTAGAAGAAGCATTTAAAAAAGCCGAAATTAAAAAACAAAAAATTGGTGACATTTTACTTTCGGACGGTAAAATATCTGAAACAGATTTAAAGCGAATGGAAGCTTTTGTTTTAGGTATACCTTTTGTTAACTTAAATAATCAAAAAATAGATTTTTCCGTACTTTCTCTTATTCCTGAACCAATTGCGCGCAATTATAATATTGTGGCTTATAAAAAAAACGAAGATAGTTTAGAAATAGCAATGCTGGATGTGGATGATTTGCCGATGATTGATTTTATAAAAAAACGTTCCGGATTAAAAATTTTACCTCGGCTGACTGATACTATTTCTATTAGATCTGTTTTAGTTCAGTATCGGCAAAGTCTTAAATCTGAATTTCGAGACATTATTCAAAAAGAGAGTACGAAATTAAATCTTTCAGGAGAAGAAGAAAAAAACACCGAAAAATCTGACTTAGAACTAAAAGAAATAGCAGAAGGTTTGCCAGTAATAAAGATAGTTGATTCTTTGATTTTTCATGCAATTTTACAAAATGCCTCTGATATTCATATTGAACCTGGGGAAAAGGAACTTACGGTTCGTTATCGAATAGATGGTATTCTGCACGACGCGATGGTTTTGGATAAAAATGCCGGTTCCGGAATAACGGCACGTATCAAAGTATTGTCCAATTTAAAACTAGATGAAAAACGCTTACCTCAAGACGGCAGGTTTAAAATAGAACAAAATGGAGAAAAAATTTCTTTTCGTGTTTCTACTCTGCCTACCTTTTTTGGAGAAAAGACAGTAATTAGAATATTGAAAGAGAATGCTCACGGTTTTTCTTTAGAAATATTGGGTTTTCATGGTGAAGGGTTGGAAAGAATTCATAATTCATTAAAACAAAAAACTGGAATGGTCCTTGCGACTGGTCCAACAGGTAGTGGTAAAACGACAACTCTTTATACTATGTTAGATATTTTAAATAGACCGGAAGTTAATATTTCAACAGTTGAAGATCCTATTGAATACCAGATGCTGAGAGTTAACCAGACTCAAGTTAAACCGGAAATTGGGTTGTCTTTTGCTAATGGCTTACGTTCATTATTACGTCAAGATCCAGATATAATCATGGTGGGAGAAATTCGTGATGGTGAAACAGCCGGATTAGCTGTCAACGCATCCCTGACGGGTCATTTGGTTCTTTCTACTATCCACACCAATTCGGCAGCAGGGGCTATTCCGAGGCTGATGGATATGGGAGTAGAGCCTTTTTTGATTACTGCCACTGTGAAGACAATTATTGCGCAAAGGTTGGTGCGTAAACTTACATCCAATAAAGAAAAATATTTTTTAAATTCTGCTGAAATAAAAAATCTGGCGAAAGTTGTCGATTTAGAGAGAATTTTAGATTTTTTAAAAACTGAAAATGTTATAGGTCCGAAAGATACTTGGGATAAAGTTCCTTTTTTTAGGCCGGTAAAGAGCACTGAATTTGAGGATGGGTATTCCAGCCGTACTGGTATGCATGAAGTGTTGAAGGTTACCCCTACGATCAAAGAAATGATTATCAAAGGTAGTTCTCAGGACGACATTGAAGCCCAAGCAAAAAAAGAGGGGATGATGACTATGATTGAAGATGGAGTTTTTCAGGCAGTCTTGGGTGTAACCACCCTAGAGGAAGTATTTCGGGTTGTTTCGGAATAATTTTTAATTTTAAAGTTTAATTAAATTAATATGCTTTTTTCATACAGCGCAAAATCGAAAACAGGAGAAATTTTTGAAAGCATTTTAGAGGCAACTGACCGCTATGCTCTTTCTCATGATTTACGTTCTCGCGGGTATATTCCTTTATCAATTACAGAAAAAAAGAAGGGTCTAGAGGAAAAGTTTTCAAATTTTTCCAATCTTTTTTTGAAAGTGAAAATTACAGAGCAGATTATTTTTACTAAAAATTTGAGCGGAATGGTTAAAGCGGGGCTTTCTCTTTCTAGGGCTTTGTCGGTTTTAAAAAAACAGACAAAAAATCCCAAACTTAGTAAAATTTTAACTTCTGCTGTTAATGATATAAATGCTGGGGAAACTTTTTCTTCCGCGCTTTCTAAATTTCCCGATGTTTTTTCAAAACTTTTTATTTCTATGGTTCGCGCAGGAGAAGAGTCCGGTAATCTGGCCGGAGCACTTTCAGATATTGGATTAAATCTAGAAAAAACTAGTTCTTTGAATAAAAAAATAAAAGGTGCGCTTATTTATCCCGGGGTGATTATGTCGGCAATGGTGGTCATTGGTGTTTTGATGTTTGCTTTTGTGGTGCCGACACTAGCGAGCACATTTAAGGAACTTGGTGTTGTATTACCTTTTTCTACTCGGCTACTGATTTTTTTTGGTAATTTTTTTTCCAATAATCTAATTTTAACCTTTCTTCTTATTATTAGCGTGGCTTTTGGTTTATTTTCGCTTTTCCGCGCCAAGTTTATGGCGCCATATATTGATTTTATGATGCTAAAAATTCCGGTTATTAATGAATTGACTAGAGAATTAAACAGCGCTCGCACTGCCCGTACCATCTCATCGTTATTACTTTCAGGTGTTTCTCTCACTCGGGCACTGGAAATAACCGAAGATGTGGTTCAAAATATTTATTATAAAAAAATTTTAAACGAAGCAAAACTAGGGATAGAAAAAGGGGAACCTTTTTCACGGGTATTCATAGCTAATGTTAACTTGTATCCAGTGATGATGTCGGAGATGGTTCAAGTTGGGGAAGAAACTGGAAAATTATCTGATATGTTATTGCAAATTGCCTTGTTTTACGAAGGGGAAATTGAAAATAAGACAAAAAATCTTTCTACAATTATTGAACCCCTTCTGATGGTTGTTATTGGTGTAGCAGTTGGTTTTTTCGCTATCTCGATGATTTCCCCGCTCTATTCAATTTTGGGTAGTATAAATTAATTTACTTAATTTTTAACTTCTTGCCACGAAAGTATATTATATTGATTTCCAGTCAAGGGGAAGTCGGGTGGTGGAGCATAGAGTAAATTTGCGTCGTAGGTTATATTTCGTATAGCATAACCAGTATCATCCGTATAAGCAAAACCATATCTTGCATAGGAAGCAATCATTCCATAAAGAGAAATAACTTCTCGGTTTTTATAAGCACAACCTCCTCCGCTATAATAAAATCTTCCTACTCTGTCATTTTGAGCTATAAGTGCCGCATCTATCTTTAGATTATCTTCACTTTTCATTCCAACCATTACCCCGGCTTGTCCAATAAGTCCTATAGAATCAGATCCATCATAAGAAGTATAAAGAAGGTCATTATTTACTATTATATTTTTAAAATTAGTTGGGTTTGATGGTACCGGTAAGTCAGCCGCAGCAATAGTGAGCCGGGCTCCATTTATCTGTCCATCAACTACAATATTGTCTTCTAGAAAAATTATTCCATTAGTTGGAAAATTAAAATTGCCCTGTAGGGTTTGAGTGCCAACACTGAAGCTGTATGTCGAGCCGGAACAATTTCCTAAACTAGCCCAACTATTTATTTTATAAAGATCAAAAGTGTTGTTTGTTTTTAAGACAATATGATATCCAACGTATTTGCTTCCTGCTTTGTTTTGATAAAACCCTTCTGATATTGCATTGGCTTGTAGCATGGCCAAGTCGGTTGTAAATCCAGAGAAATCAATGGTCGGCTGACTAATCAATCGTCCGGCTTCAAAAACATCTGAACGAGATGGGAGTGTGGCGGGATATGTTGGATCAGCCGGAGATAAGCAAGTATGTACGCCATAAGAATTGCTGGTGGTGCAAGCATCGCTGTCCGTATCGGTGTAAGTTGTGGTTCCGCTAGTAACAATATTATGGGCTAGGCCATCAAAACGAATTCCGCCATTAATATGAACTGGTCCGAAAATTTCTGTTCCGGTGCCGAAGCGCATAGCATTATTTCCTGCCACCGAATATTTCGCGATAGATGGTTTAACTACCTCTGTTTCTATTTTTCTTAGATATGACGGATCAAGCACAGAAGAGCCAGTCGAGTTTATTTTTACTAAAGTTGAGCCGGGAGCCGGGGGAGTTATATTTAAAGAAAACTGTCCCACTGTATTATTATTTTTATCTTTTAAAAAATGAATATATGGGCCTGAAGTTCCTGTTCCGTCTTGGTAGTCAGTGGGGGCGTGGGCTAAATGCCAGCGGTAATAATCTATTCCGGCTTCCGATGACTGAAAGGCTTGCTCTCGATTAAAAGCTATTCGTCCTGTTTTAACTGTTGTCGCTGCCCATCCCGCCAGGGCTCCAATAATCATAATAGATACTGTGGCAAATATCATTGTTTGCACTATAATCATACCTCCATCTTTTTTCATTTTTTTATTTATCATAAATTATCTTTTAAATTTCTTATTGAAACCTGGGTTGAAAAAGTCATTGGGGTAGGTGATCGATTTGGATCTTTATCTAATACAATAGTTACTTTTACTAAACGAATATCTGGTATATTCACAGGAGAAGATAAGGGTGCCGTGTTTCCGTCATAGTTTCTGTCGTAATATTCAAAAAGTACAGAATTAGCTAATTTATCTATGAGAGTTGAAATTGTTTCATTGGCAGGATTATAGGTTAGTGGACTTCCCGTGGGTTTTGTTGTCCCCTTCTGAAGGGAAGTTTCCGATAAAAAATATCTTACTTTTTCCTTCAATCCATCGTTGTCTATATCAGAATAAAAAGTGAAAGCGGTAGCTGTTGCCAGACTAATTGTATAAGCTCCAGTATTAGCTGTCGAGGCAGTGCGTATTTCGGATGTTAAAGTTTTTAAAACCTGTCTTCCGGCATTAGTGTCAGCTAACCCTCCGGCGACAAAAGAATTATAGATCCAAACATTTCTTGAAAAAAGAGTCAGTAAAATAACTATCAAAATAAAAATTGATATTCCAAAAAGAGTTTCGATTAGAGTAAAGCCTGACGCTAATTTTATTTTATTTTTTATTTTTTTTTGCATATTAAGGCATAAGGGTTATAATTTTATTTTGCCAAGAAGACATTGAAAAAGAAGAAACATTGTTTTGGTATCCGACCTTAGAAACGGTCAGGGTGTAAGTACCACTTCCAAGCCCATTCCAAAAAACTTGACCAGGAGTAGCACAAGAACCGGAATTTGTGGTTTTGGTTTGATTAAATCCGCTTTTTTGCAGATGAACAGTCGCGCCATCAATGGCGACACCATCAGAAGTTTTGACGGAAACCAACAAGGCTCTGTTTATATGGGGCGTTACCACTAATTGTAAATTTTTTATCTCATTTGGATTTATGTTGAAAATTGCTAAAGGAGTTGTACCAGCTAAATCATAGGAGGCGGAAGTAAGTAAGGCTGAATAAGTGTCCCATTCAATAATAGGAATCGTATAACTTCCATTAGTATTGGTTGTGAAATTTTGTGTTGGATATTTTAAAACTGAAGGTGTTCCAATCAGTTTCGTTCCAGTTAAAGAAAAGCCAATAGAAGGTAAAGAGACACAAGCTGAGTCTACTGTTTCAATTATAAGAGAACTTGTTCTGTCTATTGAAAAATTAGTTAGGGTAACTTGTTGTTGAACCACTGTTGCATCGGGCTTAACTGGATTTGCTCCCGCTGCCCCATCCGGGGGGTATGTTTGATCCTGAGTAAATCCTGATTTAGTGGCAATTATGTTATATGCATTTATTCCGATTGGTGCGTCTACTATTTTCATCCATCCGGCATTGTCCGTTGTTTCGTCGATAATAGTATCTGGGTTTGTTTGTGTATTGACTAAATGAATCGAGGCGTTTGGAATTGCAATGCCACTTGCGTCAAAAACTCGAATAAAAAGTGCTCCATTGGTGGAGGCGGTTTCAAGCGCATGGGGAGCAACCAAGGTGGTGAAACTAAGCGGTGTTAATGTTTTACAATTAGAACAAATTAGATCCAAATCTATTAATTTATAATCTGCTGGCGAAGTATCTGGTGGGTTTCCTTCAATTATTCCATCAAAAGGGTCGTCCACACTTCTGATTGTTGTTTGTATATCAAAAGAATAATTATCTCGTATTATTGTTTCATTTCTTTGGATTTTTCCTACCGGTAACCCTGCCACGATACCTACATCCGTGTAAGGTAAGTTACGTATTATTTCTAACTTCTCATTAGCTAAAGTTGTTCCAGCTAGTTTTGCTTGTGAAATGGTTACTGCGTCCATCAACACACCGAAGGCTTTATAAGCGGAAAGTGCTACTAGTAAAAAAACAACACTACCAACCAATGTTTCAATTAAGGTAAATCCTCTTTGTCTAGTGTAAAAATTCATAAGTTATTTATATTTTAACGCATTATGATATAATTTGCCATATGTCTAAAAAAATAATTATTGGCAATTGGAAAATGAACCCACTTACTTTAAAAGAAGCGGAAAAATTATTTTCTGGTATTGCTAAAGAAATATCTTCCATCAAAAAAACAGAAGTGGTAATTTGTCCGTCGTTTTTATACTTAGAAAAATTAAAAAAAATTAGAACTAGTAAAATAAAACTTGGTGCACAAAATGCTTTTTGGGGTGAGGTTGGTGCTTTTACTGGAGAAGTGTCGGGAGAAATGCTCTATAATATTGGTGTTCAATATGTGATTTTAGGTCACTCAGAAAGACGGGCCCTCGGAGAGAGTAGTAATGATGTAAATAAAAAAATAAAAGCTTCACTTGAAGCGGGTTTGATTCCAATTTTATGTGTGGGGGAAAATATTCGTGACGAAAGTCATAATTATTTTAATTTTGTTAAAACAGAAATAGAAGAATGTTTAATGGGAGTTTCCAAAAACTCGATTTCAAAAATTATTATTGCTTATGAACCAATTTGGGCGATTTCTAGTACTCCCAATCGAAAAGATGCCACTCCAGCTGACTGCTTGGAAATGGTTATTTTTATTCGAAAAATTATTTCTGATAAATTTAGAAAAGAAGCGTATCGTACTAAAATTATTTATGGTGGTTCGGTCAATGAAAAAGATGCTAAAGAGTTTTTAAAAAACGGTGGTGTGGATGGCTTACTTCCTGGTCGCGCTAGTCTGGATGTAAAAAAGTTTATAGAAATTATAAAAATATGCGAAGTCTTAAATTAGCAAAAAACTTAAGAGATAAAACTGTATTACTAAGAGTGGATTTTAATGTGCCTGTTAAAAACAGAAAAGTTTTAGATGATTTTCGTATTATTAAAGCTTTACCCACTATTAGATTTTTACTCGAAAAAGGGGCAAAAATAATTTTAATTACCCACCTTGGTAAGGATGGTACAGTCAGTCTTGATCCAATAAAGAAGCATTTCTTTGCAATTTCAAAATTATCAAAAAATAAAATCACCTTTTTTGATAATATTAGAAAATTTTCTGGCGAAACAAAAAATGATGAAGTTTTTGCCAAAAAGCTTTCTCTCTTTGGAGACATTTATGTCAATGATGCTTTCTCGGTTTCTCATAGAGAACATGCTTCGATAGTAAAACTTCCTAAGTATCTTCCAAGTTTTGCCGGTTTTCAGTTTGAAGAAGAAGTGGAGAATTTATCGCATGTCTTTAAAAAAACGAAACATCCGTTCTTGTTTATTCTAGGGGGTGTCAAATTTTCTACAAAAATGCCTTTAATAAAAAAATATTTAAAGTTAGCAGACCAAGTTTTTATAGGAGGAGCGCTAGCAAATGATTTTTTAAAGGCCAAGGGTTACGATGTAGGGAAATCTTTGGTTAGTGATAATAATTATGGAATTAGAGAATTATTAAAAAATAAAAAATTGATTTTACCCATAGATTTTATAAAAAAAGATAAAATCATTTTAGATATTGGCAGTGAATCAGTAATAAAATTAGCTTCTTTAATAAAAAAATCAAAACTTATTCTTTGGAATGGACCATTAGGCAAATACGAAGCTGGTGGAGCAGAAGCTACAAAAAAAGTATTGAAATTGATTGCAATCTCAAAAGCGGAAAGTATTATCGGCGGGGGAGATACTATTGCTTTAATATCGGCAATGAAGATGGAAAATAAATTTTCTTTCATTTCTACTGGCGGAGGAGCCACCCTTGATTACCTGGCCAATGGAACATTGCCAGGGATTAAAGCGCTCGAGTAATTTGTTGAGCCAATCTTTTCAACTTTTTATCATCTGCTCTTTCGTAATCGTGAGATGAAATATATCCCTCATATTTTTTGAAGTATTTTTTTACGTTAGAATTTACCGGTTTCCATTTTTTGTTTTTTGTACCATGCATAGGAAAAAGTTTTGCATGTACGTGATCTATTCCGAAGCCCTCAAAAATCATTCCTGTTCTGCCAACATTCTTAAGTTTTTCATCTAAAAGTTTTGCCACTTTTTTTGTAGCAATAATTAATTTTTTTAAAATATTGTCTGATAAGTTAAAAGCATAACTGGAATAATGTTTCTTGGTTATGACAACACTAAATCCTTCGGTATTTGGGAAAATAGATAAAAAAGCTAGATGGCTTTTATCTTCCCATATTTTATAGGATGGCACTTCTCCTTTCACTATTTTGCAAAAAATACAGTTTTTCATATTTATATATTCTATACTATCTATGCTAAAATTCAATTTATGCAAAAATATGGAGAATTATTACGAATACTCTTGGCGAAGAGAGGAATTATTAATGAAAACCAAGCTTCAGTTTTTCTTAACCCAGACTATGAGCGAGATTTTTACGATCCATTTTTAATGAGAGATATGGAGAAAGCTTGTGTGCGATTATTTGAAGCAATAGAGAATAAAGAAAAAATAATAATTTATGCAGATTACGATTGTGATGGTATTCCAGGGGCAGTAATTTTAAGTGATTTATTTAAAAAAATAGGATATAAAAATTATGGAATTTATATTCCACAAAGAAATTCTGAGGGATATGGTCTTAATATTGATGCGGTAAGGCAATTTGCTTTATCTAAAGTAAAATTATTAGTGGTCATTGACCTTGGCATTACGGCTGTTGCTGAAGTGGCGCAGGCAAAAGTAGATGGTATTGATGTGATAATTATTGATCATCATATCCCTCAGAAAGATTTACCTTGCGCTTGTGCGATTTTAAATCCTAAAATAGATAATTATCCAGAAAAAATGCTTTGTGGGGCTGGAGTAATGTTTAAATTTATGCAGGGTTTTATAAAAAAATATGGCGAGTTTTATAAAATAAATAAAGGTTTTGAAAAATGGATGCTTGATATGGCTGGATTAGCCACGCTTTCTGATATGATTCCCCTTATAGGGGAGAGTAGGGCCATGGCGTATTTTGGAATGAAGGTTTTAAGAAAATCTCCTCGTTCGGGTTTGCAAAAACTTTTGGCAAAAATGAACATCGACCAAAAATATCTTACTGAAGATGATATTGGTTTTATGGTTACGCCACGTCTCAATGCAGCCTCACGCATGGATAATCCAATGCGAGCTTATGAAATTCTTTCAACATTAGACGAGGTAGAGGCATCCACATTGGCGAATCATTTGTCAAAAATAAATGACGAAAGAAAAAATCTTGTAAAGAGTACTATGCGTGAAGTTAATAAAAAACTAGAAACATACGAACATAAAGAAGTTATGGTTATTGGGAATCCAAAATGGCGAGTCGGGATTCTTGGTCTGGTGGCTGGAAAAATTTCTGATAAATATAAAAAACCAGTTTTTGTTTGGGGGAAAGATGAAAATGATTGTATTAAGGGATCTTGTAGAAGCGATGGCTCAGTATCAGTGGTAGAACTTATGACAAATACCCACGAATCATTTATAGACTTTGGTGGACATGAGCTAGCTGGGGGATTTACTGTTTTTAGTGAGAAAATTCATTTTTTAGAAGAAGCTTTGTCTTTTACTTTTAAAAAAGTTAAATATAAAAAAAAAGAAGCAAAGATAGCTTATGATATTCAGACTGATTTAAGTATAGTGAATATGAAAAACTGGCGTGAAATAGAAAAGCTGGCCCCCTTCGGACTTGGAAATCCAAAACCAGTTTTCCTTTTTAAAGGGGTAAATATCGCAAAAATTAAAAAATTTGGGAAAAATGGCTCGGAAGAACATTTGGAAATTACCTTTTCTGATTCTAGTCCGAACAAAGCTAAAGCCATTTCTTTTTTTTCTGATATTAATTCTTTTGAGAATACTTTAAAAGAAGGCTTGAGCGTAAATTTACTTGCCACTTTTGATTTATCTAGATTTAGAGGTAGAGAGGAGTTAAGATTAAGAATAGAAGATATAATATAAAAATGAAAGAAAAAAATAATATAAAAATCTACACAGACGGGGCGGCGAAGGGGAATCCAGGACGGGCTGGTTGGGGAGTAATTTTTGTTATGGGGGAAAAAATTTTTGAAATTGGTGGTGGGGTGGAGCATGCGACGAACAACCAAATGGAATTAATGGCGCCCATAGAGGCATTGAAACATATAAAATTACATTTCAGCGATAGCGTAAATGTGGAAATCGTTTCTGATTCAAAATATGTAATTTTGGGAATTACTGAATGGATTTTTAATTGGCAGAAAAATAATTGGCGCAATGCAGCTAAAAAGCCGGTTTTAAACCGCGAACTTTGGGAAGAACTCTATAAACTTGCACAAGAATTTAAAATCAAATGGACTTATGTTAAAGGGCATAACGGACATAAATATAACGAAAGGGCGGACATTATAGCCACCAGCTTCGCTGAAGGTGAACCAGTAGAATTAATTACCCCATAGGAAATTCCTATGGGGTATGTTACTATTGATATATGGCTGAACGTAAGCAAGTATTTGCAATAAACGAATATTATCATCTCTATAATAGGGGAGTGGAAAAGAGACTTATTTTCCAAGATAAACAAGATCGAGAACGTTTTCTTTTTTTAATGTATATATGCAATACGACGAGAAGTATAGCTTTACGAGACATAGGAAAAAATTTTGACAGGAAAGAAACTATTGTAAACATAGGAGCGTATTGTCTTATGCCTAATCATTTTCATATTCTTGTTCGTGAAAAAACGGATAGTGGCATTTCCACATATATGCGTAAGCTTATGACTGCGTATTCAATGTATTTTAATAAAAAATATAAACGTACAGGTAAATTATATGAAAATGTTTTTAAAGCTGTTCATTGCGACAATGATAACTATTTAAAATATTTATATTCATATATACACTTAAATCCGGCAAAATTAATTGACAAACATTGGAAAGAAAATAAAAATAGAGACGTAAGTTGTCTTTTGGAATATATTTTTTCTTTTCGTTATTCAAGCTTACATGAATATTTAGATTTTCAATATAAAATTATTAATCCAAATTCATTTCCTGTATATTTCAAGAAACCCAATGAGCACAAAATGGAATTATTTAAATGGCTTGCTCTAACCCCATAGGAAATTCCTATGGGGAGTATGTCTTGCGTGTATTTTTTGATAGAATAAAATTATGAATGAAGATATCTTTAAAAATCAAGAAAAATTGAATGTAAAAATAAGAATGGCTAAACCAGAAGACTGGAAAGAACTCAGAGATTTTAGATTGGAGATCATAAATAATGATGGAAAAAAAATGGGAGTGCAAGATGATGAAATCCCAGAAATAAAAAATAGAACCGATCAAGATTGGAAAAATATTTTTTTGGAAAAAGAAAATCAGTTTACTGTGGTGCTAGTGTCGACTGATTCTAAAATAATAGGAATAGGTCGCGCGGATCGTTGGGAGAAGGCTTGGTATTTGGGATATCTTTTTGTTAGGAAGGAATTTAGGGGGATAGGTTTGAGTTCAAAAATAACTGCTGCCCGTTTAAATGAAATACGATCTCGTGGAGGCAAAGAAGTGTGGACTTTTATAAAAGAAGGAAATACAGAATCATTGAGAAATGCTCGATCGTTTGGTTTTGAAAAAGACAATACCTTTCTTCCAGAAGAATCTCAAGGTCTCGATAAAGATATTTGTAAAATGATACTAATAAACGTGAATGATCCAAAAGTGGTTAAAAAAATCGACGAAGTTTTAAATGAAAGATAGAGTTTTTTATACAATTTGTTTTGGGTTTTTGTTGGGAGTGCTGTTGCGCTCTTTTGTTTTGGTGGATTTATATTTGGTTATTTTACTTGTAGTAATTACTGTTGCTTTATTTTTATTTTTTACGTTAATTTCAAAAAATAATTGGGGAATTTTAATTTCTATTTTTATTTTTACATTCTGTCTTGGAATTTTTAGGTTTAATATGGTGGATGTTCCGAATCCTGAGATTTTTGAGTCGCAAATAAGTCAAAAAGTAGTTATCTCGGGAGTTATTATGGATGAGCCGAGTCTTAAAGAAAATAATCAGCAACTAACAGTGGAGGTGGCTCTCCAAGGACTCGCCACAAAAATTTTATTATCTACCGATTTAGACGCGGATTATAAATATGGTGATGAAATAAATTTTGAGGGAATTTTAAAAAAGCCGGAGAATTTTATTACTGACCAAGGAAAAGAATTTGATTATGTAAATTATTTGCGCAAGGATGGAATTTTATATGTGATGAGTTATCCAAAAATTAAAGTTATTTCGCAAGAAAATGGTAATTTGGTTCAAAATATCTTATTTTCTGTTAAAGAAAAATTTTTAGAAAAAATTAATTTTGCCATTACCGGCTCAGAAAGTTTATTAATGGGTGGACTTATTTTAGGAGAAAAATCATCCTTTGACCAAACTCTTCGTCAAAGCTTTATAAATACAGGCACAATTCACATTGTGGCTCTTTCCGGATATAACATAACCATTGTAGCTGAATGGCTCATGAAATTATTTGCTCAAATATCAATTGCGTCAAAAAATTTTGGTATTGGTATGGGGATTTTTGCGATTATTTTGTTTATTTTAATGACTGGTGGTGGTTCTACTGCTATTCGTGCGGGGATAATGGCGACTCTTGCTCTTGTCGCTCGGGCGACTGGACGAAATTACGATGTCGCTCGGGCGCTTATTCTTGCTGGTATATTTATGATTCTACTAAATCCATTTTTGCTTGTTTACGATGTTTCTTTCCAGCTTTCTTTTCTTGCCACGTTTGCTGTGATTTTTCTGGCGCCTAGAATTGAAAAATATTTTTTATGGGTACCAGATTATTTTAAACTTCGAGATATCATATCGGTTACTTGTGCCGCCTATATTTTTGTTTTCCCTTTTATCCTTTATAAGATGGGTAATTTTTCGCTGGTGGCTTTGCCGGCTAATGTTTTGATTTTACCTTTTATTCCTTTTACTATGATGCTTGGATTTTTGACTGGTTTTGTTAGTTTTTTTTGGCAGATATTGGCTATTCCCATAGGGTATATTTCATATTTATTTTTACATTATGAACTGGGAGTAATAAGTTTTTTTTCTCAACTTCCTTTTTCCTCATTCACTTTCCCTAATTTTTCACTTTTGCTGACGATTGCAATCTATGTTTATTTTATTTATAAACTTTTTGGCAAAATTATAAGAGAATTTTTCACATTGTAGTTATATGTTTGAACAACATAAAAAATTTACTAAAAAATACGGACTATTTATTTTCACTTTATTGCTTTTAGTAATAAATATTTTTCTTTTTCGCTTAGATTGGCAAAATTCTCACCGAGGGCTTACTTTTGCCATACTGGATGTTGGTCAAGGTGACGGGCTTTTTATTGAGTCGCCAGTTGGAACACAGATTATGTTTGATGGTGGGCCTCCGCGTAAGGTTTTAGGCCCACTTGCACAGGTAATGTCTCCATTTGATAAAAGCATTGATGCTTTAATTATTACCAATCCTGACGTAGACCATATTGGTGGATTTTTAGATATTTTAAAAAAGTACAAAGTAGGCCTTGTCCTTGAATCGGGAGCCTTGACCGATTCTAAAACTTACCAGAGTCTTAGAGAAGAAATGAAAAAACAAAATATTCCGGATATTTTAGCGAGAAGAGGAATGCGGTTAGATATGGGCGGGGGAGTAGTCATTGATATTTTATTTCCTGATCGGGATGTTTCCTCTTGGGCGACCAACGAAGGGTCTGTGGTGGCTCGTTTGTCTTATGGCAATACGTCCATTATGTTAACCGGTGACGCCACTTTAAAAACTGAGAAAATAATTCTTTCGGAAAATTCAAAAGACCAACTTAAAAGCACTATTTTAAAAGTGGGACATCATGGATCACGAACCTCTTCATCGGGAGAATTTTTAAAAGCAATTGCACCAGCGTATGCGATTATCTCAGATGGCAAAAAAAATAATTTTGGCCATCCTCACCAAGAAACCCTGGATGCACTAGCTCAAATTAGTGCCCAGATTTTTCGTACTGACTTATTGGGTAATATAGTTATGAAATCTGACGGAAAAAATATGGTATTTTCATTTAAAAAATAACCTCACCTTTTTGTTTTTTTTGTTAAGGAGAGGGGTTGGGGAGAGGTCGAGTCTATGATATAGTGTCTTTATGAAAGATAAACTAATAGAAAAATTAATAAAAGCAGAGGAAAAGAGACAAGCGGAGGGATTAGAACTTATTCCTTCTGAGAATTATGTTTCGGAGGATGTTTTAAAAGCAAATGGTTCTGTTTTTACAAACAAATATTCTGAAGGTTATCCTGGCAAGAGATATTACGGTGGGCAAGAGAATACCGATGCTGTGGAACGTTTGGCTATTGAACGTGCCTGTAAATTATTCAACTGTAAATTTGCCAATGTTCAGCCACTTTCTGGCGCTCCAGCCAATGTTGCTACCTATTTTGCTTTAATGGAACCCGGGGATACGATTATGGGGATGGATTTGTCCCATGGGGGGCATTTAACTCACGGGAGTCCGGTTACTTACATTAGTAAAATTTTTAAATTTATTCGTTATAAAATGAAGAATATAGAAACAGGTGAAATTGATTATGACGATATGCTTAAAGTTGCAATGAAAGAAAAACCAAAAATAATTCTTGCTGGGTTTTCCGCTTATTCTCGGGAACTGGATTATAAAAAATTTATAAAAATTGCTCATAAGGTTGGAGCGATAACTATGGCAGATATGGCACACATTGCTGGTCTTATTGCTGGAAAAGCTGTGCGAAATCCTTTTACTGATGGCTTTGATATCATTACTACTACTACACACAAAACTCTTCGTGGTCCGCGTGGGGGAATGATTTTGATTCGAGATAATGAGGAAATAGCGAAAAAAATTGATAAATCCATTTTCCCTGGTCTGCAAGGTGGTCCACACATGAACAACATTGCCGCTAAAGCAGTGGCCTTTGGAGAGGCATTGACTCCAGCATTTAAAAAGTATACGAAACAAATTTTAAAAAATGCGAAAGTTATGGCTGAGGTTTTTCGTAAAAACAAAATCCGTATGATTGGTGGAGGAACGGATAATCACCTTATTCTGGCTGATGTTTATGGGTCCTTAGGAGTGACTGGTAAAGAAGCCCAAGATGTTCTTGATGAAGTTGGTATTACGTTGAATAAAAATATGATTGCTGAAGACCCAAGAAAACCAATGGATCCATCAGGTATTCGTTTTGGTACACCAGCGATTACGACACGTGGTTTTAAAGAGAAAGAATGTAGGCGAGTAGCAGAGTTGATGATTTTGGTTTTAAAAAATAAAAATAACAAGAAAATAAAAGAATCAGCTCATAAAAAAATAAAAGCTTTAGCAAAAAAGTTTCCAATACCAAAAAAGTTTGTGTAGAAATTATAAATTTAATAAAAAAATTTATGTTAAAAGGTAAAAATATTTTAATCACAGGTTCTTCAAAGGGGATAGGGGCAGCGACTGCTAGGTTAGCCAAAGAAAATGGCGCCAATGTTATTGTCCATGGAAGCAAGGACTCTCCTGAGCTTGAGGCTATTACTCAAGAGCTTGGGGCGGAAAAGATAATTTGTGATGTTAAAGATAGAATTGCTGTATTTCGCGAAATTAATAAACTTTTGGAAAAGAAAATTCAAATTCATTGTTTAGCCAATATTGCTGGGGCTGCGAATCATAAACCTTTTTTAGAAACGACCGAAGAAGACTGGATATTTGCTTATAAAACAAATGTATTGGGGACTGTGTATATGTGTCAGGCCTTAATTCCGTCTATGCAATCGTATAAATACGGACGTATTGTTAATGTTGGCTCAATTAGGGCTCGTCCGCAAGGGGCCCTAGCGGGCAATTTACCGTACGCTGTTTCTAAGGCAGCGATTTTAAACATAACAGCTGCTCTTGCTAGGGAATATGCCAAAGATGGCATTAGTGTGAATTCTATTTCCCCTGGGGGAGTAGAAACGGATTTAGCTAAGGCTTGGAACGAGGAGACCAGAAGAAGAAATTCTGATGTTTTGTTGGGCCGCGTAGCTGACCCCAAAGAAATTGCCGAAGCGATATGCTTTTTCTTGAGCGATAAAGCGAGTTATGCCACTGGACAAGATTTTCTCATTGACGGTGGGTATATCATAGGTAAATAAAAGAAAATCCTGTTTTGATATTTATTTTCAATTTAAGCCTTTTTCTGTTATATTTTATAGATGGCGAAAAAGGGTAAACTGATAGTAATAGATGGCACGGACGGGTCTGGTAAGGCAACACAGGTCAAGCTTTTAGCGAAGACCCTGAGGAATAAAGGGTTTAAATTAAAGATTGTTGATTTTCCGGAATATTATAAAAATTTTTTTGGGAAATTTATCGGACATTGCCTATCTGAACAATATTATAATTTTGTGAAAGTACATCCGAAGATTGCTTCGGTGCTTTATGCGGCGGATCGTTTTGAATCAAAGGAAAAAATTAAAAAATGGCTTGTTGAAGGCAATATAATTATTGCCAATAGATATGCCAGTGCCAACCAGATTCATCAAGGCGGAAAAATTGCCAATACAAAGAAAAGGGAAAGTTTTCTCAAGTGGTTGGCGCAGATGGAGTATGAAGTTTTCAAAATTCCGAAGCCGGATGCTGTGTTTTATTTGAGCGTGCCAATTCCCACAGTTTTAAAATTAATTAAAGAAAGAAATGGCAATAACCATAGAAAATATTTAGGCAAGCAAAAAGCAAAAAAAGAAGATGTTCATGAAAAAGATATAAAATTTTTAGAAAATTCCCGCCAAAGCGCGCTTTGGCTTGCTAAAACTCAAAAAGGCTGGATTAAAATTGAATGTGAAAAAAATGGAGTTTTAGATAATCGTGAAAATATTCATCAAAAAATTTATGAAAAGATTAAAAAGATTATCAAATAAAAAAAGAAATGCAAATTAAAATTAAAAAATTAAAAGCGAACGCAAAATTGCCAAAGTGTCATCATCCCGGGGATGTGGGGATGGATTTGTATTCAATGGAAACAGTTACGGTAAAGCCCGGGGAGCACCATTATTTTTGGCATGGTTTTGCACTTGAATTTCCGGAAGGGTATGGGGCAATCATTATGGATAAGGGGAGTATTTCTAAAGCAGGTTTTGTTCATATGGGAGGAGTATATGATGCGGGCTACCGAGGCGAATATAATACACTTTTAGTAAATTTATCCGACAAGAGTTATACTTTTAAAGAAGGGGATAAGGTTTCCCAGCTTGTGATTATGCCGGTGGTTATTGCTAAATTAAAAGAAGTTAAAAAATTAAGTGAATCCGCCCGGGGAGAAGGGAGGTTTGGAAGCACGGGTAAAAAATAATTATGCAACAAGAAATAAAAAATTTAATAAAAGATGTTCTGAAAAATCTGGATATAGAAGTTAGCAATATTGCGTTGGAACATCCTGAAGATTTAATAAATGGAGATTATTCTACCAATGTGGCCTTAGCTATTGCTAAAAGTATTGAGAGGAATCCAAAAGAATTAGCCGAAAAAATAGTTGTTGAAATCAACAGATTAAACGTAGATAAAAATATTGAAAAAGTTGAAATTGCCGGCAATGGCTTTATAAATTTCTATTTGTCTAGAAAATTTTTTACTAAAAGTACCGAAGAAATTTTAAATAAAGTAGAAAATTTTGGGAAAAACGATCTTTTTAAATCTAAAAAAATAATGGTTGAGTATACGGATCCGAATCCCTTTAAACCTTTTCATATTGGACATTTAATGACAAATGCCATTGGAGAATCAGTTGCGAGAATTTTGGAACACTCTGGAGCTATTGTTTCTAGAGCAAATTATCAGGGGGATGTTGGGCTTCATGTGGCAAAAGCTATTTACGGGCTTTTAGATAATGAAAAACTGCAAAGCAAGAAAGGGTCACATAACTTACAGGCGGAAAATATAGGGAAAGCTTATGCGCGCGGAGCTGAACTTTATGAGATTGACGAAAAAGTAAAAAAAGAGATTGAAGAAATAAACAAAAAAATCTACGAAAGAAACGACGAGAAGATAAATAAAATATATGAATGGGGCTTTAAGGTAACGATGGACGCTTTTGAAGATTTATATAAAATACTCGGTACTAAATTTGATTTTTATTTTCTGGAAAGCAAGATGTCTAATATCGGAAAGGGAATCGTTAAAGATAATATGGACAAAGTTATAGATCCTGAGGGGAGTCGAATGATTTTTGAAGAGTCCGATGGGGCTATCGTCTTTAAAGCTGAGAAATATGATCCAAAACTTCATACTAGAGTTTTTATCACTTCGGCTGGTTTGCCCACTTATGAGGCAAAAGATTTGGCATTAACGGAAGAAAAATTCAAAACTGACCCCAATTTAGACTTGTCTATCATGGTTACTGCCAATGAGCAAGTGGACTATATGAGGGTTGTGGTGAAGGCTATTTCGCTATTACATCCGGGTATTGAAAATAAGATGAAACACATTACTCACGGTATGATGCGTTTTGCTTCTGGTAAAATGGGTTCCCGAAAAGGGAATATAATTACTGGAGAGGCTTTTTTAAGAGATGTTCGAGATAGTGTTTTAGAAAGGATGACTGACAGAAGTTTTCCCCCGGATGAAGAAGAGAGAATTGCTTCCAATGTTGGCGTGGCAGCGATAAAATATTCTATTTTAAAGCAAGGAATCGGCGGAAACATTATTTATGATTTTGAAAAATCAATTTCTTTTGAAGGGGATTCCGGACCATATCTTCAATATTCTTACGCTCGGGCGAATTCTGTTTTAGAAAAAGCGCAAAAAGAAAATATTCTGCCAGATTTTGAATTTACGCCTTCCGAAATTTTGGAAGTAGAAAAATTGTTGTATAGATTTCCAGAAGTTGTTTTCCGTTCCGCTGACGAACACGAACCGCACTATATTGCAAACTACTTGATAGAAGTGGCCCGTTCTTTTAATAGCTTTTATGGCAATACGGTTATCGTCAACAAAGAAGACAAAACTTCTTCCTACAAAGTCGCCCTGACTTATGCCTTTTCTTTTGTCATGAAAACTGGCTTGCATCTCCTCGGTATCGAAGCGCCAAAAAAGATGTAAAAATAAAGATTTTATGTTAAAATCATCCGATAATGTCCGAAGAAACAAAAAATACAAAAAGTGAGACGGCTTTGCGGGAAGAGAAAATTTTGGAGTTCTGGAAAGAAAATAAAATTTTTTCGAAGACTCTGAGTGCGACGAAGGGGAAAAAAGAATTCATATTTTATGAAGGTCCGCCGACTGCCAATGGTCAGCCAGGAATTCATCATCTGGAAGCACGAGCGTTTAAAGATGCCATTCCCAGATATAAAACAATGCAAGGCTTCCACGTTCGCCGAAAAGGAGGTTGGGATACCCATGGGTTGCCAGTGGAGCTTCAGGTGGAAAAAAAGCTTGGATTAAATTCTAAAAAAGCGATAGAAGAGTACGGCATTGCGAAGTTTAATCAAGAATGTAAGGAATCTGTTTGGGAATATCTGGATGTGTGGAATAAATTTACTAAACGTATCGGTTATTGGGTGGACCAGGAAAACCCATATGTCACTTATTACAATAATTATATTGAATCTGTTTGGAATATTATTAAAAAAATAAATCAACAAAATTTGCTTTATAAAGATTATAAAGTTGTGCCTTGGTGTCCGAGATGTGGAACAGCCCTATCTTCCCACGAGCTCGCTCAGGGCTATGAAGATGTGAAAGATTTGTCGGTTTATGTGAAATTTAAAGTTATTAGTCCTTCGCAGGGCTCAGGACAAGCAAATATGAATACATATTTGCTTGCTTGGACAACGACGCCGTGGACTTTGCCGGGAAATGTGGCTTTGGCGGTGGGTGAAAATATTGATTATGTAAAAATAAAAGTTGCAAATAATACAAGTAAAATTTATATTCTTGCCAAAGAGAGACTTTCAATTCTAACTGAATTGTATGAGGTTATAGAAGAAATAAAAGGCAAAGATTTAATTGGCTTAGAATATGAACCATTGTATTCGTTTCTTGCAGATACTATTTCTGAAAATGAAAAACTAAAATTAGAAAAAGCTTTTAAGGTTTACGGAGCG
>Ga0180007_10002058_pt1 | contig 24926 bp, 26 predicted proteins | sample MM_PC_MetaG_FD_121122 | JGI IMG/M metagenome (GOLD analysis project Ga0180007, IMG submission 121122) | Groundwater microbial communities from the Aspo Hard Rock Laboratory (HRL) deep subsurface site, Sweden - MM_PC_MetaG | ecosystem: Environmental > Aquatic > Deep subsurface > Groundwater... | reverse complement strand
TCAAGGTTTGCGGCGACAAAAAATCAGACCTTGAACAACGACTACAACGCTCACCTGTTCTGCGCTGGTGGGATATAACAATCTCCCCTAAAACGGTAAATTTGTAATTTCTATCTCCCTAAGGACTGTGTTGCCTGAATGTATGAGATTATTCTCGTTTTCAGGAATCAAGCGAATAATTGGAGGTTTTTTATATGTCCGGACATTCGAAGTGGGCTAACATCAAAAGAAGGAAAGGGGCCGTAGATGCTAAACGCGGGAAAATATTTACCCAGTTGATCAAGGAGATCACCGTGGCGGCACGGCTCGGTGGTGGGGATCCCCTGGGAAATCCCAGGCTGCGCAGTGCAATCACCACTGCCAAGACGGTTAATATGCCGAAAGAAAATATTGACCGTGCCATTAAAAAGGGCACAGGCGAGATTGAAGGAGCAGTATACGAGGAAATTACTTATGAAGGCTATGGGCCCGGGGGCGTAGCCATTCTTGTCGAGTGTATGACTGATAATAAGAATCGTACGGTTGGGGAGGTTCGTCCCGCCTTTTCAAAGAGCGGCGGCAATCTTGGCGAATTTGGCTGCGTCTCGTATATGTTTGATAAAAAAGGTTTGATGCTGGTCGATAAAGAAACCATTGATGAAGAGAAATTGATGGAACTCGCCCTGGAGGCCGGAGCTGATGATGTGGTAGAAGAGGAAACAGAGTACCAGGTGCTCACTTCCCCTGATATTTTTTCAGCGGTGCGGGAACAGTTGGAGTCACAAGGAATTGTTTTTTTGGAGGCCTCCCTGTCCATGATTCCCCAGAATGTGGTGGAAGTTAATGATGAAAGTGTTGCCAAGCGTCTGCTCCGACTCATGGAAAACCTGGAAGACTGCGAGGATGTGCAGAACGTCCATGCTAACTTTGATATTCCTGATGAAATCATGGAGAAAATTTCCTAAGTGACTGAAACAATTCGTATCTTGGGTATTGATCCCGGATCTCGGGTCACCGGCTTCGGCATTGTTGAACAGAATGGCTTTGACTTGAATTTTATTGCCTGCGGGGTGGTCAAATCAACCCCAACCCTTTCCATGGCGGAAAGGCTGAAGGAGATCTACCAGGGAATCTGTGCTGTTATTGGCAAGCATGACCCGCACCATGCCGCCATTGAACAGGTCTTTGTGGCTAAAAATCCCAGTTCCGCTATCAAGCTTGGTCAAGTCAGAGGCGTTCTTCTTCTTGCGGTAAGCCAGTTTTCTCTTCCTCTGCAGGAATTTTCGCCCAAGGTTGTGAAGCAGGCGGTGGTCGGCTATGGCCAGGCCGGCAAGGCCCAGATGCAGCAGGCCGTCAGAGCCTTGTTAAAATTATCGGCCACGCCTAGTCCTGATGCCGCCGATGCCCTGGCGGTTGCTATGTGCTGCGCTAATCATCTTGCCGTTTCCCGGGCGTCGGATAGGAACAAATCATGATTGCCTGTATCAGGGGTGAGCTTTTTTATAAGTCGGATGAAAGGCTGATTGTCATGGCCGGCGGGGTGGGTTACGAGGTCTTTGCCACAGCCGGTTGCCTTAGAGCCCTGCCGGAAAGAGGCCATCAGGTGCTGATCCATGTTCATACCCATGTGCGTGAAGATGCCTTGATGCTCTATGGTTTCACCGATGAGGCTGAAAAGGAGATTTTTCATCTGCTGATCAGTGTTTCCGGCATAGGTCCCAGGCTTGCATTGACCATCCTATCCGGCATCTCCCCTGCTGAACTTTCAGCAGCCATCCGCAATGAATCCATTGCCCGACTTGTTCAACTGTCAGGGGTTGGGAAAAAAACAGCGGAACGTCTCTGTCTGGAGTTGAAGGACAAGGTGCAGTGGGTTCCCGACTTCCAGGAGCCCCGCCGTGGGACTGTGGCGACAAGGCAGGATGAACTTTGGCTTGATACGGTTTCGGCACTGGTGAATCTCGGCTATCCCCAAAACAATGCTGAGGATGCAGTGCGCCAAGTCGTGGCAGACTCAGATGATCCCGCTGCGCTCACCCTGGAAAAAATTGTCAGACAGGCATTGAGGTTGCTAACGTGAATTACGAGGAAAGAATTGTCAGTACTGCAACCGTCGCCCCCCATGAAGAACTGGAGGAGAGAGGCCTCCGTCCCAAAAGATTAGCCCAGTACATCGGCCAGGAGCAGGTCAAGGCGAACCTTGAGATCAGTCTCAAGGCTGCGACTGCCCGCGGCGAGGCCTTGGATCATGTTCTTTTCCATGGTTTCCCCGGCCTTGGTAAGACAACCCTTGCCTACATCATTGCCAACGAAATGGGAGCAAATATCAAGGTGACTTCCGGTCCGGTGATTGAAAGACCGGGTGATCTTGCCGCCATTCTCACCAGTCTGCATGAGGGGGATGTTCTGTTTATCGATGAGATTCATCGTTTGAATCATGTTGTCGAGGAGATTCTTTACCCGGCCATGGAGGATTTTCAGCTTGATCTTCTCATCGGCCAGGGGCCGGGGGCAAAAACGGTAAAAATGGATCTCCCGCCTTTCACCCTGGTCGGGGCCACGACCAGGACCGGTTTGCTGACTCCGCCGTTAAGGGATCGTTTCGGGGTGGTTCTCCGCCTCGATTTCTACTCACCTGAAGAACTTGTCTCCATTATCAAGAGGTCTGCCGCGCTGCTCGGTATTCCCATTGATGAAGCAGGTGCGTTGGAAATGGGGCGACGGTCACGGGGCACTCCCCGTATTGCCAACCGCCTGTTGAAGAGGGTACGGGATTTTGCCCAGGTAAAGGCTGATGGGCATATCACTGTCGAAGTTGCTGATGCCGCCTTGACCATGCTCTCCGTTGACAAAGAGGGGCTTGATGAAATGGACCGGCGGATCCTGTTGACCATGATCGACAAGTTCCAGGGCGGTCCGGTTGGTCTTGATACCATGGCCACCGCTGTCTGTGAGGAAAAGAACACCCTGGAAGATGTCTATGAGCCTTTTTTGATCCAGTCCGGTTTTCTGATGCGGACTCCCCGGGGCAGGATTGCCACCCTGGCGGCCTATGAACATTTCGGCCGGACAAAAGAGTATTGCCGGCAGAGAGATATCAGCGAGTTCACCGGTTCTTTGAAGTAAATGGTGCGGCCGGTTAAAACTTTTTATTATTTTTCTTTGTTGTCCAGGTAACGTTGCGCTAATATAAAACTTAGTGTTTCCCTTCGTTTACTCAAGGATAATGAGGAGTCATGAAGAAATTAACCATTCCGGATATCATAAAACGCAAAGGCGGGGAAAAGCTGACCGTGCTCACCGCCTATGATGCAAGCTTTGCCCGTCTTCTCGAAGCCGCCGGCATCGACATGCTCCTGGTGGGAGATTCGCTGGGCAATGTGCTGTTAGGTTATGAATCCACCGTGCCCGTGACCATGGAGGAGATGCTTCATCATGCCCGTGCTGTCCGCCGCGGCACCTCTGCCTTTGTGGTGGCTGACATGCCTTTTCTTTCGTATCAGATCAGCATTGCAGATGCCGTTAAAAATGCCGGCCGTTTCTACAAAGAAGCCGGCAGTGATGCCGTAAAGCTTGAAGGAGGACCCGAGGTGTGCGCTGCCGTAAGGGCCATAGTCACGGCCGGTATGGCGGTGATGGGTCATATTGGTTTGACGCCGCAGACTGCCGCTAACCTTGGCGGCTATAAGGTGCAGGGAAAGGATGCGGACTCGGCTCGTAAGCTCCTGGCTGATGCCAAGGCCCTGGAAGAGGCCGGCGTGTTTGCAATTGTCATGGAATGCATCCCCGACCGGCTGGCCAAAGTGATTACTGAAAGCGTGTCAATTCCCACCATCGGCATCGGCGCCGGGGCCGGTTGTGACGGACAGGTGCTGGTAACCCATGATTTGCTCGGCATGTTCGATAAATTTGTGCCGAGCTTTGTCAAGGGTTATGCCAATTTGGCGCCCCAGATCAAAGATGCCGTGTCAGCTTTTAAGGAAGAGGTGAGAGCCGGAAGTTATCCTGATGCCAAACATAGTTTCTCCATGCAGCTTGATGTGGACAAGCTTTTCAGCGATGAGGGATAAGAGGAAGCGATAAGGTATGGATTTAGCCACAGTTATCGGACTGGTCGGGGGGTGTGGAATCGTCGTGATGGCGATTCTCTTCGGCGGTTCACTCGGTCTTTTTTTTGACATCCCTTCAATTCTCATTGTTGGGGGCGGCACGATTGCCACGGCTTTCATCCGTTTCGGCATGGGTGATGTGCTGAATTCAATCAAGGTAGCCAACAATGCCTTTGCCACCAAGTTGAGTGTCCCCGAGCAGGTGATCAAGGAGATCGTCAATCTGGCTAATATTGCTCGCAAAAATGGGCTTATTGTGCTTGAACAGCAGCCGATTGCCGACCCTTTTCTGAAAAAGGCCATCATGTACTGCGTGGATGGTCATGAGGCTGAGTTTATCGAAGAGGTTCTCAATAAAGAGGTGAGCCTTACGGTGGATCGGCACGACTTGGGCCGCAAGGTATTTTCCGGCATGGGGGATTCCGCTCCCGCCTTCGGTATGGTCGGGACTTTGGTGGGACTGGTGCAGATGCTTTCCAACATGGGTGATCCGGCCACAATCGGGCCTGCCATGGCGGTTGCCCTGTTGACTACTCTTTATGGTGCGCTCCTCGCTAATATATTCATGATTCCCATTGCCGATAAACTTGCCCTGCGCAGCAGGGAAGAGGAAAGAAACCGTAAGTTGATCATTGAAGGCGTACTGGGCATATTAAAAGGGCTTAATCCACGGGTTATGGAAGAATTTCTGGAAACCTTTCTGCCACCAAAAGAGCGAAGTGCCGGTGATCAAAAAAAGACTTAATAGCAGAATGATAGAGCAGGACTGATAATTATGGCCAAGGAAGAACCGAAAAAGGTGGAATGTCCCCCTGGTGCACCCCTCTGGATGTGCACATTTTCCGACATGATGTCGCTGCTCCTGTGCTTTTTTATCTTGTTGCTTTCCTTTTCGGTTATGGACGCCCAGAGGTATCAGGAGATTGCCGGGTCCATGAAGGACGCCTTTGGTACCCAGAAAGAAAAGGTAGAGCCGTTGTCTCTGCAGGGACAGAAGATGATTTCTACTTCTTTTGATACTGTGCCGCTCCAGGTGCAGATGAAAGTTGCAAAGGTTTTTTCCGATGAGATCGAAGGCGGGGTAGTGGATTCCGATTACAGCGAGACGGGGCTTATTCTCCGTGTCAAGGGTGGGGTTGCCTTTGAATCGGGCAGTGCACAGATCAAAAATGAATTTCTGCCCTTTCTCGACAAGCTTGGCAAGCTGGCAGAGGAGATGGACCTGTCTATTGAGGTGAGCGGCCATACCGACAATATCCTCCTCAAAAAAGGGGTAACCCCTTTTCACAGCAATTGGGAGCTCTCAGCCGCGAGGGCTGTTGGCGTGGTTGAATACTGGAATGAAAAGATGAAGATTCCGCCGGAAAGGCTGCTGGCAATTGCCGCAGCGGATGGCCGGCCGCTTGCTCTTAACGATACTCCCGAAGGGAGGGCCGCCAACAGGCGGGTAGAGTTTCGGATCAGACCGGCAAATCCCAAGGTTGTGGTGCCCGGTATCGAGTTGGATAAGGAGCAGATTAATAAAGTAACTCCTGAACCATAGGAACAGAAAATGGCAGATAATAATTCCGAGGATTATGACCGGCGGCAAGCTGTTCGTATAATGGGCCGCAATCTCTTTTATTTTGAGCCTGTTTCCCAGGATAAATTTTCGATGATCTTACAGGATTTCGAGGCGGGTATTCCTCCATACAACCAGGAGGGGCTTGCGGATATCCAGATGTTCATTGGCGCCCAAAGCGCTCTGGCCCGCATCAAGGAGCGGGATTCGGATTTGGCGGATTTCCTTGCTCATCTTGACACAAAAGTCAATCTTCTTCTCAAGAAAACCACTGCCAGCAAAACGATTTTTGACAAGCTTACGCTGCATGATCTGAATCTGAGCGGCCGAGGGCTGTCATTTATTGCTGAGCGTCAGGTAGCAGCGGATGATATACTTGAATTCCATATCGCCTTGCTGCCCAGCTATATCTATGTATATTGTTTCGGCAAGGTTGTTTTTTGTAATCCTTTGCCACCGAATGCGGGGGAAATCTTCTATAAGGTGGGAGCCGAGTTTGTTCTCATTATGGAGGATGATCAGGAAAAATTGATCCAGCACAACTTCAAACAGCAGAGTCTGGCGCTCCGCAACCGGAGACTGAAAAGTTGACGGAATCCGAACTGCCGTTCCATCAAACGTTATCACAACATCAGCAGGTAAATCAGCTACGGGAATTATTATGCGAGAGATTGAGGCTGCCCTGATAACCGAGGCAGTAAAAAAAATTACCATGGAGGCAGGTGTACGTCTTGAGCCTGATATCCTGGAGGGATTGGTGAGTGCCAGAGACAGTGAGACGTCCGGTCTGGCAAAAAATATTCTTGAACTTTTGCTGGTCAATGCTGATATCGCTGCCCGGGAGAAGATTCCTGTCTGCCAGGATACCGGGGTGGCTGTCGTTTTTATTGAGCTCGGCCAGGACGTGCATATCAATGGTGATCTCGGGGAGGCTATCCAGCAGGGGATTCAAGCCGGTTACCAGGAGGGCTATCTGCGGAAATCGGTCTGCGATCCCATCACCCGGGTGAATACCGGTACTAATACCCCGGCTGTCATTCATATCGAGCTTGTACCGGGTGAGCAGATAAGGATCATCGTGCTGCCCAAGGGATGCGGCAGTGAAAATATGAGCGGCCTCACCATGCTGCCGCCTTCTTCCGGGATTAGCGGCATGAAGGATTTTGTCGTCCGTCAGGTGGTCAATGCCGGGCCCAATCCATGTCCGCCCCTGCTTATCGGCGTCGGCATGGGGGGGACCTTTGAAAAGGCTGCCCTGCTGGCGAAAAAAGCGCTGATTCGGCCTCTGGGTAAGCATCATTCCCGTCCGGATGTCGCCGCCCTTGAGGAGGAGATTTTAACGCGGATTAATGAACAGGGCCAGGGTGTGCAGGGGCTGGGCGGCAACAATACCGCCCTTGCGGTTCATATTGACCTGTTTCCCTCCCACATCGCCAGTTTACCGGTGGCTGTCAATATTCAATGCCATGCCCATCGCCATAAGGAGATCGTTCTCTGATGTCTCTTCCTAACCCCCCCGCCATGATGGATCAACTGCAGGAAGTGAAAATTCCCTTTGCCGCAGGAGTGGTGGAGTCGCTGCAGGCAGGGGACCTGATCAGTCTTACCGGGACGCTTTTCACCGGCCGTGATCAGACCCACCGGCGGATGATGGCTTTGCTTGATGAGGGCGCGGACCTGCCTGTTGATCTGGCCGGCCAGCTTCTTTACTATGTGGGGCCAAGTCCGGCCCGGCCCGGCCAGGTCATTGGCGCTGCTGGTCCGACGACGAGCTACCGGATGGATGTCTATACCCCTCGACTGCTTGATCTGGGTCTGATGGCCACCATGGGCAAGGGCTCCCGGTCCCAGACTGTTCGTGAGGCCATGGTGCGCCATAAGGCTATTTACCTGGCTGCATTCGGAGGCGCCGGCGCCTTATTGTCAAAATGTATTGTTGAGGCTGAGGTTGTGGCCTTTGCCGATGCCGGGCCGGAGGCGCTGTTCAAGTTTTCCGTGCAAAGATTCCCGGCCGTGGTGATTAATGATGTGCATGGCCGGGATTATTATGAGATGGTCAAGTCAGGGAAGGACGCGCCCCGCTAGCCATTGTCCGGCCTTAAAAGGGTTCTTTCTTCCACGTTCTGTTGCATGCAAAAAAATATCGGAGGCAATCACTTAAATGATTCCTCCGATATTTTTTTTCGCACACCTTTTTTGCTATATCTCTATACCGGACAGGGGCTGTCCGGCTAAAGATCAGCGGGCAATATCCAGCTTGCCGAATACAGCCAGCCCCTTGAGCAATGTCAGTGCCTGATTGAGCTGGTTGTCACTGGCGATATCATCGGTTTTTTTCGGTTCTTCCGGCATTGCACCTGTATCCTCTTCCTGCTGCGGAGCGTCTTCTTCTTCTATTTTTTCCTCATTGCCGTTTTTGATATGGCGTTTCAGGTCTTTTTCCCGGAGGAAATTGATTTTTTTCTTCACCTTACCATCATGCATTTCGACAATTTCGGTGGGAACGACAATGTCAGGGGTGATACCCTTGGCCTGGATTGACCTGTCATTGGGCGTATAGTAACGTGCCGTGGTCAGTCTGAGTCCTGCCCCGTTGTCCATGGGAATGATTGTCTGGACAGATCCCTTGCCGAATGTCTGGGCACCGAGGATCAGTGCCCGTTTATGATCCTGCATGGCGCCGGCGACAATCTCCGATGCGCTGGCGCTGCCTTCATTAACCAGGACAATGATGGGGAAGGTATATTTTTCGCCGTTGTCATGGGCCTTGAATTCCATGTTCTGCTCTTTGAGACGGCCCTTGGTGGAGACGATCATGCCTTGATCAATAAAGATATCGGAGATCTTGACAGCCTGGTCGAGAAGGCCGCCGGGGTTGTTGCGCAGATCAATGATCAGTCCGTTCAAGGGGGTTTCCTTCTGCTCGCTCCCGAGTGCCTCCTTGAACTCTTTGGTGGTATTGGACTGGAAGCTGCGAATGCGGATATAACCGTACCCGGGCTCAAGCATTTTCGACGTGACACTGATGAGAGGAATAACATTACGGACAATGGTGATGTCTTTGAGTTCAGTCAGTCCTTCCCGGAAAATTGAGATGGTCACTTCCGTGCCCTGGGGACCACGAAGTTTCTTTACCGCCTCCATCAGACTCAGATCCTGGGTGGATTCGCCGTCGATTTTTAGAATTTTATCCCCTGATTGCACGCCCTTTTCAAAGGCTGGAGTTCCCTCTATGGGTGAAACAACGGTGAGCACCCCATCCTTCATGGTTATTTCAATGCCGATGCCGGAGAAACTGCCCTTTGTCTCAATTTTGAGTTCCTGGAAATCATCAGGTTTCATGTAAGAGGAGTGGGGATCAAGGCTGGCGAGCATCCCTTTGATCGCTCCTTCGATCACCTTGTTGGCGTCGATATCTTCGACATAATTTTTTTCCACCAGACTTAAGACGTTGGAAAAAGCTTCGAGGTTTTTGTATATGTCTTCGGTCTTAGCCTCCACCCGGGAATTACGTTCCCAGAAGAGGAGAATGAAAACAGGAAGACAGATGAGTACACTAATAAGAATTTTTTTGGCGATGGGTCTTTGTTTTTTCATGAAGTTTTCCGATATGGGAAATTAAAATTTAAAAAAAAGCGGTCTAATGATAAGACATAATTGTTTAATCTAGCACGTTGACACCTTTCAGACAATGCCAAACATGTCAAAAAGTGGATCAAAGTGTCAAGATTGCAGCAAGTTGTCATTTTTTGAATGACAATTGCGATGATTCCAGCCAATCAAGGGGATTCTGTGCCTCGGTATTATGCCGGATTTCGAAATGCAGGCCTTCCTGCAGCAAGCCGGTGTGGAGACTGGTAACGCCGATTTTTTCATGCTGTTTTACCATGTCACCGACTTTCTTCAGAATTTCTCCCAAACCGCTAACCAGTGAATAGTAGTGGTTGCCGTGGTCCAGTATAATAAGGTTACCGTAACCGCGCAATGTGCCGGCATAGACAACTTTGCCGTCATAAACAGCTATAATATCACTTCCCGGGGCAGATTCAATATTAATTCCATTGGCAAAGGTGCTCACCCCGGAGGTTTCATCCGTGTGTGTACCGAATTGCTGCATGATGGAGCCGGCAACAGGCAGGGGCAGTTTGCCCTTTTCACTGGCAAAGCCGCGGGCGGAGGCCGGCTTTCTCTTCTTAAAGGGTTTGAGCGGGTAATCCCTGATGAGTTGCCGCTCTCTCTCAACCTTGGCCTCAGTCGCCTTTTCTTCCAGACCAGTCAGGGTTGCGGTGAGCTGTTGGGCCGCATCTTCCAGTTCCTTGAGGGCCTGCTGGTAAAGCTGCCTTTCCGTTTGCACCCGTTCAAGAACTTGCTGTCGCTCCTGCTGGGTCTGGCTGAGCAGTTCCTGCTGCCGCATTACCTCTTCGGCAAGCTGGGCAAGCCGGGTTTTTTCCTGTTCATGGGCTTTTTTCGCATCCTCAAGCTCCTGCATCTTCATTTTGTAATCATTGATCGCCTGCTGGTCATACTTCAGCATCAGCAGAAAATCGTCTTTGAATGACAGCAGATCGGCCAGGGAAGACGAAGAAAAGAAGGCGTTCATGAGGCCGACATCCCCCATCCTGTAATAGGCGCGGAGTCTGTTTTCCATGTGCAGACGAAGAGTGTCCTTTTCCTGGACCACTTTTTCCATTTCCTGCTGCTTGGCCAGGGTCATTTCATGCTGTCGGGCCATTTCCTCCTGTAAGGCCAGGAGTTTCTCGTTTTCAGCGCTGAGTTGCTGGTCGATTTTGGCAAGTTCGGCCAGCATGGTCGTTTCTCTTTCCTTGGCCGCCGCAACTTTTGTCTGATGGGAAGCGATGCCGGTCTGCACCTTTTCAATTTTTTTCTTGTGTTGCATCACCTCTTGATCGAGTTTTTTGATTTCTTCAAGGTCTGCGGCACTGACCTGGAGGACGGGGGAAAGAAAAACGACCAGCAAGATCAGCGCATGACAGATAGTGGCGAGGTGCTTATTACGCATTTCCATAATCTTTGTTGCTGCTTGCCTATCTTTTCAGCAGTCTGCGGATGGAAAGCAGACTGCCCAAGGTGCAGAGCATGATGCTGCCGAGCAGGATAATGGCGCTGTTGGTCATGGGCAGGAAACGTAATTCGAACAGATTCAGAAAGCCCGCACTGCTGAAATGGTTCTTGATCCATTGAAAGAGAAAAAAGAGCGCCCCCAGGCCGAGGCTTGAGCCGAAGAGCCCGAGGGCAAAGCCTTCAATGAGTACCGGACCTTTTATGTAACTGTTGGTGGCTCCTAAATATCTGAGGACCTTCAGTTCATCCTGGCGGGCGTAAAGGGTCAGCCGCAGGGTAGAGGATACCATGAACATGGTGGTGAGAATCAGCAGGGTGCCGCTGATGATGACGATGAAGCGCAGCAGCTTGACAAAATGGCTGAACCGTTCCACCCAGGCCTGGCCGTACTGGACCTTCTGGACACCCGGGAGATTTTTCAGGTAATCGGCAAACTCCTTGATCCTGGTGAGATTGCTGATGTCCTTGTGGGGGTAGATTTCAGCAGAAAAGGGAAGAAAGGCGGGATCGAGGTCTGCAAGAACATCGCGGTCGTTGCCGAGCTGTTTGGCCAGACGTTGAAAAGCCTGTTCCGAGGTGATGAAATTAATCTTGTCCACCTTGCCGAAGGCTGCGACTTTCTCCTTGAATTCTTTCTGGTCCGCCGGGTTTAATGGTGATTGGAGATAAACCGTGAGCCGCAGTTCTTCCCCGAATTTCTCACCCGCCTGCAGCATGTTGCTGTAGATCAAATAAAAAAACGAGAAGATCAGCACGGACAGGATGACAGTAAACAGCGTCATGAGCTGAACGCCCCAGGAGTGACGGATGTTCCGCAATGTCTGGGTGAAGATAAATAGAAAAAATCGCATGATATGCCTCGAAATATGAGCAGCCTTCAGTCAGCAGCACCGGCGGATTGAGGGAAGATTGCCGATAACCATTACACTTCTAACCATTTCCTTACGGCCCTTTATGCCGGTCACATACAGTTTTTTACAACGGTTTAGAATAATTCCCCTTGTTGCAGCTCGAATTTCCGGTGATTTGTTCCCTGATAGATTGATTCATCGTGGGTGGCGATGATGATGGTTGATCCGTTTTCATTGAGTTCCTGAAAAAGGGCCATTACCAGGCCTGTTGTTGCCGCATCCAGATTACCCGTGGGTTCATCGGCCAGCAGCAGCAACGGTGAATTGGCTGCCGCCCTGGCAATGGCGACCCTTTGTTGTTCTCCTCTGGAGAGTTTTCCTGCCGGTTTGTGCTGTTTTTCCCTGATACCGAGTTTTTCCATCAGTTCCGTGACGCGGTTGCGTATATCCCTGGGACTTCTGAATTGGACCTCCATGGGCATGGCAATGTTCTGAAAAACCGAAAGCCGGGGCAAAAGTTTGAAATCCTGGTAGGCCACGCCGATACGCTGCCGCAGGTTCTGGATGGCGTTGTCCGACAGGGTGGTTAAATCGTTGCCATCTACCTCGATCAGACCCTTGGTGGGGATTTCCTGACGGCAGAGAAGTTTGAGCAGGGTGGTTTTGCCTGCACCGCTGGGGCCGGTGAGAAATATCAGTTCCCCCTTTGCAGCGCTGAGGGATACGTTTCTCAGGGCCACGACATCAGGAGGATAAATTTTCGTCACTTTGACGATTTCCACCAGTGCGGGATGATCAGAAGCGGAATGGGATTCGTTCAGGGTTTCTAACATGGTCGAGTTCTTGGTGAAAAAGTAAAAGTTGAATTACTTTAAACTGTTTTTAAAAAAAATTGACACCTTTTTCCTGTATATTGTATACCAAAAGTACGTAATAATTGAAAATTTATTTCAAATTTAATCTATGCAACAAGCGAGTACCCCTTGGACGAACCTCTTCCTGAAGAAAATAGCTCAAACGAAACCCCCATATCTTCCTTTTTCCCACGTATTATCGGGCAGAGCAAGATTCTGCTTGATGTTTTTGATATCATCGAAAAGGTGCGCAACACCAATACCACGGTACTCATCCAGGGGGAGAGCGGTACGGGAAAAGAACTTATCGCCCAGGCGCTTCATTATGGCAGTGAGAGAAAAAACGGCCCCTTTGTTCCGGTAAATTGCGGGGCAATTCCCGGCGAGCTGCTGGAAAGTGAGCTGTTCGGGCATGAGAAAGGAGCTTTTACCCATGCCATCCGTACCCGTCTGGGCCGTTTTGAGCTGGCTGACGGAGGAACGGTTTTTCTTGATGAGGTTGCGGAGATGAGCCCCATGCTGCAGGTAAAACTGCTGCGCGTGCTGCAGGAAAAGCAGTTTGAGCGGATCGGCGGCACCAAAACCATCGTATCCGATTTCCGGGTCATTGCCGCCACCAACAAGGAGCTTGAAGAAGAGGTTGCCAAAGGCCGCTTCAGGGAGGATCTCTATTACCGGTTGACGGTCATTCCCATCAAGGTGCCCTGCCTGCGCGACAGGGTTTCCGATATTCCATTGCTGGTGGACTACTTCATCGAGAAATTCAACAGATCCAAGAAAAAGGCCATCACGGGCATATCCCGGGAGGCCATGGGCCATCTGTTTCAATATCCTTGGCCGGGTAATGTGCGTGAACTGGAAAATGTCGTGGAAAGGATGGTTCTTCTCGGTCATGGAGAGTGTATTGATTGTGAAGATTTACCCTCACGGCTTCTCAAACCGGAGCGCCGGGTTGAACATAGTGGTGAGATCCCCCGGCAGGGCTTCTGTTTGAGTGAGCAGGTAGCTGAATTTGAAAAACGTTTGATTGTCCAGGCCATGGAGCAGACAGGCTGGGTCAAAAACCGGGCAGCCAAACTGCTTAATGTTAACCGGACCACGCTGCTTGAAAAAATGAAACGGTATGGAATTGAAAAAGAAGATTAATCATCCGGCTCAGTGCCCGGGGAGAAAGCCCTCTGCTTTTTCTTTTTTTGCCCTCCTGTTCCTCCTGGTGGCCCTTGGTTGTCTTTTCTCTCCATTTGCCAATGCGGCGCGGGCTGCCGATAAAAGTGAGGAAGAGATCCTGCAGGAGCAGTTAAAGCTGCAGGAGGAGAATTTGTGGCAGAACGCCAACAAGGATTTTCAGGCCGGCAAGGATCAGGAGGCGGCTGATTATTTTTTCCAGTATTACAGGCAGTATCCTGATTCGCCCCGGGCGGAGGAGGCTTTATGGAATGCGGCAAATCTGCGGCGGGAGCTTTCCCAGGACCGTCCTGATGCTGACTGGGGGAAAATTCAGGAGATGTTCCGGGCCTTTACCATTGATTATCCGCACTCACCCCATCTGTCTGATGCCTATTATGAGGTGGCTGACGCCTATTACCAGATGCGCTTCTATCGGGAAGCCCTTACCTATTTCGGCCTTTTTCTTAATCGTTTTGCTGATTCACCCCGGGCCAATGCGGCCCTGTACATGAAGGCGCGCATTCTGCTCAAGATCGGGCGTCTGGGGGAGGCGGCCGAAGTTTACCGGGAACTTGGGCAGGTCGGCGATGAGGTTGATAAATTACGAGGACAGGCAGGGCTGGCCCATATTGATTTTGCCAAGGGAAAATATCATGATGCCCTTGCCGTTTATCTGAAAATTCTTAAGAAGAAGCCTTTATTTTATGTGGATGATCCGGAATTGCTGCATAATAAAGGAATTGCCCATCTGCGGGTGGGGAATTCCCAGGAGGGCCGTAAAGATCTGCTGCAGTATCTGAATATTTCCGGAGACCGCACCTCAAGACCCGAGGTCTTGTATGAGCTGGCCGAGAGCTATCTGGCCGATGGCTACAAACAGATGGCCGATCGGTTTTATGCACAGGTGCTTGAGGAAGGAGAAAAGGATGGCAGACCTGCGGTTCTGAGCAGGCTGCGCCTGGCCCAGGAAACGTCAGCAACCCCTGAGGCGAAGCCGGTTGACCAGAAGCCGGTTGACAAAAAGGAAGAGGTTGTTGCGCCTGCAGGGGATAAACCTTTTCAGGACGTTCTTGACCTCCATTATCAAGACCCCTCCAGTCAGGATGCCCGTTTTGAGCTGATGAGAAGATACTGGCAAAGAAAAGAGTACGATCAGGCGTATACCATGGGTAAGTCCTACCTCCGTTACGAAACTGTGGAGGCTGAGAAGAAGGAGGTTGTGGATATCATGGGGCAGGTCCTGGCCCTGCGCATGGAAAAGCTTTTTGATGAGAAGAAGTTTGCCGCAGTCTATGAGATCTATAAGGACGAATATCCCTATGTGAAGCTCTATGGGCGGGCGACCCTGCTCTTTCTGTCCGGTCGTGCGCTGGAGGAGATGGGGTTTTACCGGCAGGCCAGCCTGATCTATTACCGGGCAATGGCCCTTGGGCTGACCGATAAGGAGCAGTTGGATCTCTATATTCATCGCGCCCAGGCCTATCTGGCGGATAATGATATCAAATCCGCCCAGCGACTGCTCAAGTATCTGCGCAAGATTTATGCGGCAGATGCGGCCATGGGGGAGGTCTGTTTTTTAAGCGGCCATTTGCGGGAGAAGCAGAACCGCAGTAAGGATGCCTTGAAATTTTATCAAATTGCTGTTGAGAAACCAACCTTTGCCGCAAAGAAACATCAATATGCTGCGGATTATTTGCGGCTTCTTTTTGAGCTGGATGAAATCCTGGACAAGTCCGCAATTCTCAACACATTCGGGACGGAAAAGTGGCTGCCCCCCCAGGACGTGCAATACTGGTTCGGAAAACTGGCGGAAAGATACCGGAAGGATAATAATCTGGAAAAGGCAAGGGATGCTTACCTTGCCGCGCTGGCAGAGAACATGCCGCAGAATAACGAGGCGGCCCAGATGCTCCAGCTCAACCTGGGTGATGTCCTGCTTCTTCTGGGCAAAAGGGATGAGGCCGGGGTGCAGTTCCGTAAAGCGTTGGAAGGGACGAACAGTCTGGTCAAAAAATTGGCACAGCAGCGTTTGACCCAGGAAGATATTGACAAGGCCATGGTTGAAACGGAAGCGGTTATGAAAAATTAAACTTGGTTGAGGAGTTGATTTGTTGCATGGTTGCATGTTTCAATATACCAATCTCCAATCATCCAATCAGCGGATATTCAATAAGCCACAATGACTGAAAAGTTGCGGAAAATTCTCATCGTAGATGACGACCGTGAGTTACGCATGGTTCTGTATGAGGCGTTCAACCGGCAGGGCCACGGGGTCAGTGTTGCCGAAAACGGCATCATGGCCCTGGATATATTCGACAAGAACCCTGCTGACCTGGTCATCACCGATATCAACATGCCGGAAATGAATGGCCTGGAGCTTCTACAGCGTCTCCATGCCAACCGGCCGGAACTGCCGGTGGTCATCATAACCGGACATGCCACGGTGGAAACCGCTGTTTCGGCCATGAAGCTCGGTGCCTTTGATTATCTGCTCAAGCCTTTTCCCTTGGATATCATTGTTGAAATCGCAGCCAGGGCTTTTGCCGCAGGCATTCCGAAAAAAGAAGGGGCCGAGGGGCCGGTCAGGGAAAATAATAACGGCGCCTTGAGTTGTAAGAAAAAGAATATTGTCGGTACTGATCAGAAACTTGCCAGGGTTTTGCAGAAGGCGAAAAGTGTCGCTTCCAGCAAGGCCACGGTGCTGATTCTCGGGGAATCCGGGACCGGCAAGGAGATGGTCGCACGTTTCATCCATGAGGAGAGCAACCGCAGGGAAGGCCCGTTTGTTGCCTTGAATTGCGCGGCTTTGCCGGAAGGGCTGCTGGAGAGCGAGTTGTTCGGCCATGAAAAAGGGGCTTTCACCGGGGCGATTTATGCCAAAAAGGGCAAATTTGAACTGGCTGACAGCGGAACGCTCCTGCTCGATGAGATCGCCGAGATCCCTCTGCATCTGCAGGCAAAGCTGCTTCGTGTTCTGCAGGAAGAAGAGGTGGATCGTCTTGGCGGCAGGGCCCCGGTAAAGGTGGATGTGCATGTGGTGGCCACGACTAACAGAAACCTGGAGGAATCGGTCAAAAACGGGGAGTTTCGGCAGGATCTCTATTATCGTCTGAATGTCATTCCCCTGACCTTGCCACCTTTACGGGAAAGAAAAGACGATATCGAGGGGCTGGCCGCATATTTTATTGAAAGATTTTCCCGGCAGTACGGCAAGGATGTCAAAAAAATGTCAAAGGACTCCTGCCGGCGTTTTTCCGAGTATGGCTGGGCGGGCAATATTCGTGAGATGGAAAACCTGGTGGAGCGGGCCGTGCTGCTCTCGTTAACCGAAGAGCTGGAACCATGGGACTTCTGGGACGAAGAAACCGACGGCGCGGGTCTTGATCTTTCTCCATCTTGCAACCCGGCAGCAGAACCATGCCCCACCTCCCTGGAGGGAGAAGGGAGTGGCGGCATGACAAGTCTCAGGGATGTTGAGCGTCAAATGATCATGCAGGCCCTTCAAAAAACTGACGATAATCGAACCCATGCGGCCAAGATGCTGGGTATCAGCGTCCGTACCCTGCGCAACAAACTCCATGAATACCGTACCCAGGGGCTAATTGACTGATTTTTATCTGTTTTCTTTGCCTTTTTCCCCATTTTTTTCTTGTTGTTTCTTCACTGGAATTCACGCCTGAAAAGCTTTGAGATATACAGGCATGTTATTTGCTTCATCTTTTAGAAAAAGAACCATTTTGTGATGGAGGAGAAAATTATGCCTATTAATAAACTGTTCGGCGGCATAATCCCGTTGGCGCAGGCCCTGAATCTTCGTTATGAGAGGCAGGGGCTTATCCAGTCGAACATTGCCAATATGGAGACACCCGGCTACACGGTGCAGGATTTTTCCTTTGAAAAGGCGATGGAAACAGCAAGTCGCAACCAGGGTACCTTGGCCCGGACCCACCCGAAACACATTGATCTTGATCCGGTGACTGCCAGCGAGAGTCTGGAGTTTTCCAAGGAGAACCGGCCCGTTGATCTGGATGAAGAGATGGTAAAACTTGCGGAAAACCAGTTGATGTATGAGATCGTCACCAGGATGATCGGCAATAAGGTCGACGGTATCAAGTATGCAATTGATGAAGGAGGCAAATAATCATGGATATCCTGACAGCGCTTAAAATAAGCGGCTCCGGTCTGAAGGCTGAAAGGGCACGGCTCAATGTGGCTTCAATGAATCTGGCCAATGCCAACACGACCAGAACCATCGAGGGTGGTCCGTACCGGGCAAAATCCGTTGTCTTCCAGGCAAAACCCCTGCAGACGTTCCAGGATGTGCTCAATACCACCGAGGACAAACTGCGGCAGGTGGAGGTGTCGGAAATTGTTGAAGATAAAAAGGAGTTCAAGGCGGTTTACGATCCCTCCCATCCCGATGCCGATGAAAACGGTATCGTTCTCTATCCCAACGTGGATGAGGCGGAGCAGATGGTGGACATCATCAGTGCCCGGCGCGGCTATGAGGCAAATGTCGCAGCCATTGAATCCGTCAAGAGCATGGCCATCAAGGCCCTTGATATTGCCAGAAGATAAAAGGTAGAATAAACGGTAGCAGGTGATTGAACGCCTGCAGGAGAACGATATGGAAATATTGCCGCTGCAACCTGTTCGTTTCGGGGAAGTATCTTCCGTTGCTCAGGTGTCAAAAAAACAACAGCCTGCAGGAACCGGTTTCGGAGAGGTGCTGCAGAAATCAATGGAAAGTGTCAACTCGACTCTGCAGGAGGCGGACGAACTCACCCGGGGACTTGCTGCCGGAGAGCATGGCAATATCCATGAGACAATGATTGCCATAGAAAAAGCCAGCATCTCTTTCAAGATGGCGACCAGAGTGCAGCAGAAGGCCATTGCCGCCTACCAGGAAGTCATGCGGATTCAGCTTTAATTAGTCTGACTGGTCTCACTGGTCTTACTGGTCGACTGGTTCGGTTGGCCCATTGATTTTTTTAGACTAATCGGACTAACGAAATAGGACAAATGAATGGCACCTGCAAAAGACATCTTCAACCAGGCAACATCGGTAATAAAAAATCTCTCTTTGCCCCAGAAAATCATTGCCGGCCTGCTCGTTGCCGGGGTGCTGGGGGGGCTGATTTTCCTTTCCACCCTGGGCGGCAAGGCGGACTACAATGTCCTTTATAGTAGTCTTTCCACGGAAGATGCCGCCAGTGTCATTGCCAAACTCAAAGAGCAGAGAATCGATTATCAGCTTTCTGAAAGTGGTTCCGCCGTGCTTGTTCCTGCCGACACGGTCTATGAGACGCGGCTTAATCTGGCCGCCGAAGGGCTGCCGAGAGGAGGAGGGGTCGGTTTCGAGATTTTTGATCAGACCAGCCTGGGCACCACGGATTTTGTGCAGAAGCTGAATTATCAGCGGGCCGTCCAGGGCGAGCTTGCCCGTACCATTAAGCAATTCAAGCAGGTAAGGGATGCCAGGGTGCACATCGCCACTCCCAAGGAATCCGTCTTCGTCGAGGACACCAAGCCGCCCAGCGCCTCGGTAAGTCTCACCATGGCAGGCCAGGAGAAACTCGCCAAAGAGCAGATCATGGCTATCGTCAATCTGGTGGCCAGTGCCGTACCCGGTTTGACCTCGGAAAATATTACCGTGGTCGATACCCAGGGCCGCCTGCTGTTCCGCAAGGAAGGTGATGATGCGTCCATGCTTTCCGCCACCCAGCTTGAATACCAGCTCAAGGTTGAGAGTGCCCTGCGTAAAAAAGTGGAAAGCCTGCTTGAGGAGGTGGTCGGAGTCAACAAGGCCCTGGCCCGGGTGACGGTGGACATGGATTTCAATAAGGTGGACGTCACGGAGGAAAATTTTGACCCGGACGGCCAGGTCATCCGCAGTGAGCAACTGCTGCTTGAACAGCAGGGGGGCGAGAAGGCGGGTGGAGGTATTCCGGGGGTCAAGGGTGAGCTGGCTACCTTTACCGATACGTCCGGTGCCGGCGGCAAGACGGACGGCGCGCAGAAAAAAAATATCACCAGAAATTACGAAATTTCCAGAAAAACACGTCATACTCAGGAGTCGGTGGGGACGATCAAACGTCTCTCCGTGGCTGTCATGGTTGACGGCGTCTATGAGGAGGGCAAGGATAAGGACGGCAAAAAAACGTTGGTCTATAAGCCACGCAACCCCGAAGAGCTTGATCATTTTGTCAAAATGACCCAGAATGCCATCGGTTTTGATCCGGACCGGGGTGACAAGGTTGAGGTGGTGGCCATGCCGTTTTATCTCTCCTCCATCGTGGAACCGGAGCCGGATCCCCTGGAAAAATGGCGGAGCCTGTTTGAGCATCTGGCCGTACCCCTTGTTCTGCTGCTGGTGGCCGTTGCCTTCATTATGTTTGTCATTCGTCCTTTCATGCGCTTGCTCAGCAATCAGCAGATTGATGCCCAGCGGAAGGCGGAACTGGCAGCCCATGCCACAATGAAAATAGGGACGGAGGATCAGGAGGATCTATCCCTGCAGCCCCTTGGCATGACCGATAAGGAAAGGATGTACCGGCTGGCTCAGAGTGACCCGGAACGGGCGGCGGATCTGGTAAGGCGCTGGTTGCGCGAGGAGATGTGAGGTGGCTAAGAAAAAGGATGGTGCAAGTGGTGAAAATCTGACAGGAGGTGAAAAGGCAGCGATTTTTCTCCTTACCCTGGGGGAGGATTTTACCACTGAAGTTTTTAAACGCCTGGAAGAAGACGAGATCAAAATGGTGGGACGGCAGATGTCCAAGATGGACAAAGTCGACAAGGAGGATATTGCCGCCCTGCTGAGAGAGTTTAAAACAGATGCCGGTGGCGGCGAGATCTATCTTTCCGGCGATGATATGTTGGAAAGCGCCCTGAAACGGGCTCTGCAGTCTGACAAGGCCAATGAGATTCTTGATGATATCCGTTCCGATTGGCGTTTGACCCTTTTTCAGAAGGCCCGCAAACTGGAGCCCAAGATTCTGGTCAATTTTCTGCGCAATGAGCACCCCCAGACAGTGGCCCTGGTGCTGGCCGTTCTGGAGCACAGCCAGGCGGCCCAGATTCTTGCGGAACTGAAGGAGGAGACCCAGGTCGAGGTGGTGATGCGGATGGCGGAGCTTGACAAGGTCAGCCCGGAAATCCTGGTGGATGTGGACCGGGTTCTGCAGGAGGAGCTGCTTTCCGTTGAAGGCCTGGAAGGACAGCGTCTGGGCGGGGTGGCCGCAGTGGCTGAGATTCTCAATAATGCCGACCGGGCTCTGGAAACCCAGGTGCTGGAAGGAATCGAAGAGCAGCGTGAAAGCCTTGCCGAGGACATCCGTCGCCTGATGTTTGTCTTTGAGGATCTGCTCGGTGTTGATGACCGGGGCATCATGGCTATCTTGAAGGAGGTTTCCACCGATGATCTGAAACTGGCGTTGAAGACCGCTTCCGAGGAGCTGAAAGAGAAAGTCTTCAAGAATATGTCGACCAGGGCGGTGGAGATGCTCAAGGAAGACATGGAGATCATGGGTCCGACCCGGGTGAAGGATGTCGAGGGAGCGCAACAGGCTGTCATCAAGATCGCCAAACGTCTGGAGCAGGAAGGAAAGATCCAGCTCATGAGCGGCGGCGGCGGAGAGGACGAATTTGTCTAAGATTTTTGAATTCAAAGGAAAGATTGAAAAAGACAGGGGGCCTGACTTTGTCTCCTTTGCCAGTATGATGCAGGGCAACGGTAAGACGGAGACTTCGGATGATCCTCTGCAACAGTTAAAAAATGAACAGGAGGCCGTGCGCCGTGAAACCCAAGCCATAGTGGCCAGGGCCGAGGCGGAAAAAAAGCGCATAGAGGAAGAGGCGTTTCGGCAGGGCTTTGCCAAGGGCGAAGCGGACGGGTTAAAGGCTGGGGAAAAGGCCTTTGTCGACAAGATAAAGGAGGCCGTGGGGCTGATCGGTTCCCTGGAGAATGAACGGGATCTGGTGCATCGCCAGTACGAAGAGGATTTGCTCAGCCTGATAAAAATCATGGTGGAACGACTGGTGGGACACGAGGTGTCGGTGAATTCCCTGGTTATTGCCGACTGCCTGCGCCGGGCCATGAAATATGTGGTGGAGGATTCCGTGGTAAAGGTGCATCTGCACAGCGATGATTTCCAGCATATCAAGGAGATGAGCCTGGAAGATCCCTCTCTGCTGCAGGGTGCCCGGCGTTTTGAATTAATCGAGGATCAGGCGGTCAGCCGGGGCGGTTGCCTGCTGCAGACCGATTTCGGCGAAATTGACGCCACCCTTGATACCTGCCGGGAAAGGCTTTTTGCCCTTGTTGACCAGGCCTTTCTGGACGCCCTTGCCGCGGATGGGAAAAAATGAAATTGGACCTTTCCGCCTGCATGCAGCTTGCCGCAGACCAGCCGCTGATTGCCGTCCGGGGCAGGGTGAATCAGGTCATCGGCATGGTTATCGAAAGCCGTGGTCCCGGCATCCCGGTGGGCAGCATCTGCGAGGTGGATGTTTTTAAAGGAAAGGGCACCATTCCCGCCGAGGTGGTCGGCTTCCGTGAAGGCACCCTGCTGCTCATGCCCCTTGGAGAAATGCGCGGGGTTGAACCTGGCAGCGCCATAAGGCTGGTGGGAGGACAGGCGCGGGTCAGGGTGGCGCAGTCTCTGCTCGGCCGGGTGATTGACGGCTTGGGCAACCCCATGGATGGCAAAGGTCCCCTGGAGGAGGGCGTTGAATATCCTCTGTATGCCGATCCGCTCAACCCCATGAAACGGGTGCGGATAAAAGAGGTGGTGGATGTGGGGGTCAGGGCCATCAACGGACTGCTCACCCTGGGCAAGGGACAGCGCATCGGCATTCTGGCCGGATCTGGAGTCGGCAAAAGCACCTTGCTCGGCATGATTGCCAAGCATACCGCGGCCGATGTCAGTGTCATCGCCCTCATCGGCGAGCGGGGCCGGGAGTTGAAGGATTTCATCGAAAGGGATCTCGGTCCTGAAGGTCTGGCCCGGTCGGTGGTGGTGGTGGTCACCTCGGATCAGCCGCCGCTGGTCAGGATGCGGGGGGCCTATCTTGCCATGGCCATATCGGAATATTTCCGCGACCAGGGCCGTGATGTGGTTATGATGATGGATTCGGTGACCCGCTTTGCCATGTCAAGCCGGGAAGTGGGGCTGGCCATCGGCGAGCCGCCCACCTCCCGCGGCTACACCCCTTCGGTTTTCGCCCAGCTGCCCAAGCTGCTGGAAAGGTCCGGCACCTGCGAAGGAAAGGGGAGCATCACCGGCATTTATACCGTTCTCGTTGAAGGGGACGACATGAATGAGCCCATTGCCGATGCGGTCCGCTCCATTGTTGACGGGCATATCATTTTAAGCAGGGAACTGGCCAGCCGGGGGCATTATCCGGCCATCGAAATCATGGGCAGCGTCAGCCGCTGCATGACCGATGTGGTAAGCAGGGAGCAGATGAAAGCGTCCCATAAGTTTCTGGAAACCATGGCTACCTACCGTCGTTCTGAGGATCTGATCAATATCGGCGCATACGCCGCAGGGACAAATCCGAAGATAGACAAGTCTATCAACATGATCGATCGTCTCACCAAGTATCTCCAGCAGGATGTGGAGGAAAAGTCCGCTTTCGAGGAAAGCCGGCAGCAGCTTCTGGCCTTGGTGCGTTGACCTGTTGGCCGGTGTGGCTGAAAATAACCTTTAATACTTCCATTGTCTCGGATGTATGAGAAAATGACGGGCAATCCATGGCTTTCCAGTTCAGACTCGAATCAGTCCTGACGGTCAGGAAAAATATTGAAGAGCAGGTGCAGCTCAAGCTGGCCCGGGAGCAGATGATGCTGCAAAAACATCTGCTCCGCTTTGCCGAACTGCAGGAAAAGCGCCGTGAGCTGTGCGAGGCCATGGAAGAGCGGAAGAAAAAGCCCATAAGCGGCAGCCTGTTCCTGTATTATATGGAGGCCATGCGTATCCAGGAGTTGCAGCTGCGCATTCTGCAGACCACCATTGCCTCCCAGCAGCAGATTGTTGAAAAGGTACGTTCCGAGCTTACCGAAGCGATGAAAAAAAGAAAAATAATCGAAGTGCTGCGGGAAAAGGAGCTGCAGAAATATCTGCAGGAAGCGCGCCGTAAGGAGCAGAATGAAAGCGACGAGCAGGCTCTGCTCCGGCATGGCCGCGGGATACTGATATGAAGATGGTCGTAAAGAAAAGAATACTCCTCCTTGTTATTGTTTTTTTTGTCTCCGGCAGCGGAATTTTTCTGCTCAAGGCCGCTGACCTGCCGGTGACGATCAGCCCTGAAACGATAGAAAAGTCGGTTGCCCTGCAGCAGCGGGAGGAGGCCGTTGCCGCCCGGGAAAAAACGCTGGACCAGCGGGCAAAAGAGCTTGATGACATGAAAAAAGAGGTGGATGGCAAGCTCGAGCAGATAGCCGCCCTGCAAAAGGATGTTGAAGAAAAGCTGGCAGCCATCAAGCAGGAGCAGGACGCCAGTTTCAAGAACCTCATCAAGGTCTACAGCGCCATGAGCCCCTCCAAGCTCGGCCCCCTGCTCAATCAGATGACGGATGACAATGTGGCAAAGGTTCTGCGGGCCATGAAGGCCGAGCAGGTTGCTCTGATCATACCCAAACTTGACAGTGAAAAGGCGGTAAAGGTAAGCCGGCTGCTCGGCCGTTTCGAATAACTGATAAAGTTCTATAGGGGCAAGCTGTTTAGGAGGAAGTTTTGACTTTTTCAAATTCGACCTGAAGATCTATTAACCTGAGGGTTGTTTGAAATTTTCAGATATAAGATGTGGCAATCTCAAGGGCTGAACGTGGAGTTCAGGGGCCCGTGCTGTTTGCGGGTCCGCTGGAATGATTCGTTATACCCTATTTTGTAAAATCTAGTATTGTTGGCAGTTTAACAATTCCAGCTTGGACCACAGCCAATATTGCCAAGAAAATTGTTAGCCAAAACATTTTTTTCTGAAGCTTAACTGCTTCAATATGCTTTCTTTCCTCTTCCTCGTATTTTTCAATAGTTTGAATAGCTTTCCCTGTTACAACATATTCACGATTGATTTTATCAAGTTCCCCAGAACTAACCAAAGATTCTAAGTGTAATTCAAGTCTCTTTTCTTGCTCAGGTGCAGAGGGATGGACTACCCAACGAATTGAATAGAGTTTGGTCATTAGATCAAGCAAATCTATTGTAACCGATCACGGGGTATGAATTTTTCACGGGCGACATGAATTCCGTTATGTTATGGTGCGCTCCATAGACTGGAGGGCACTTTCATGGAACAAACATATCATATCCGTGGCCGGGAT
>Ga0180007_10002057_pt1 | contig 24934 bp, 21 predicted proteins | sample MM_PC_MetaG_FD_121122 | JGI IMG/M metagenome (GOLD analysis project Ga0180007, IMG submission 121122) | Groundwater microbial communities from the Aspo Hard Rock Laboratory (HRL) deep subsurface site, Sweden - MM_PC_MetaG | ecosystem: Environmental > Aquatic > Deep subsurface > Groundwater... | reverse complement strand
CTTCGACTTCCATTTGTAGTAGGTCGCTGGACTGATGCCGTGCTTGCGGCACAGATCCTGGACCTTCATCCCGGCATCGGCTTCGCTGAGGATCGAGACGATCTGCGTCTCGGTGAACTGGGACTTCTTCATCGGAGCCTCCTGGCTATGATTATGCCAGAAAGCTCTAGTTCTCGCCTGTCCTCGATATGGAGGGGGGCTTACGCAATCTCACAATCTGTTTACAGTTCCCCCCCCCCTCACCTTTCTTGAACTCTCTCACATTCAGTAGGTGTTCGTCAAGCATCTGGAGGAGAAAACCGATCTAACCTCCCCAACCCAACCCCCAAAACCCCCAAAAACACCAAACTCATCTCCGGATCAATCACCAGTGCATCAAGCATCCCGGTCAGGTTGTAGAACACCCACACCCCCAGCCCCGCCAGCACCCACGCACGGCGGTAGGGTTCATCCCCGGCTCCGGTTCGCCAGGCCCTGACCAGCAAAATCAACAGGTGCCCCATCAGCACCAGCAACATCACGAGGCCGGGAATCCCCCAGAACACGGCCGTGGTCACCAGACTGTGGTGCAGATGATGCATGTTTGAGGCGAACGTGTTCACGTAGTCGGTCTTGGCCTCGATGATCTCGGCGAGATAGACATCGCCCACTCCGGTGACCGGCTTCCATTTCACCAGCTCGACCCCGGCTTCCCATTGGGCTATCCGCACGCTGTTCGAGCTGTAGGACGGGTCGACGATCGAGACCACTCGCTCCCGGATGGCCTCCGGCCCGAGCGCCACGCCAAGGGCGAAGATGAGCACAACGACAGGAATCAGCCTCTTGCGCGTGATGAACAGGACCGTCAGAAGACCGGCCAGCAGACCCAGCCAGGCGCTCCGTGTTCGCGACAGGTAGATCAGGAACAGCAGGATCAACTCGGCGCTCATCAACACAATTCGAATCCGCCAGCTGCGCAGGACCATGATGAAGGCGAACATGATGATCGACGCGCTCGCCATGATCCAGGCTCCGGTCATGGCGCTGCGCTGGACCATCGTGACCCGGCGTCCGGTGCCGTCGAGATCGTAGTCCTGGGTCAGTGCCGTATGGACCGCATTGGCGACGATGGCCGCGACCAGGGCCCAGAACATCCAGCGTCGTCGATCCTCGCCATCGACCAGGCAGGCCCCGACCCACAGGGCCGAGTACAGCGCGAAGCGTTTGGCCATGCCGAAACTGAAAGCCGGATCGGTCGAGAACGGAATCATCAACAGTCCCCATATCACGAACAACCCGACCGACCAGGCGAACGGAACCTGGCAGGGACGTTCCCGAGACCACACGCTTCGCCCGAGCATCAGCAGCACGAGCACACCGAGGCAGATCTGGCTGATCGCCACCGAGAGCATGCTCGAGGCGGCGAACAGCACGAGCAAGCCCGTGATCCCATGATCGAACGTGCTGCGTTGCCTTGTTTCGACTGTCACAGAAGCCATCCTTTGAGACGATCCTTCAGACGGGCGGCCAGCAGCCCAGGCGTGAGAGCGGGCTCGCCGAGAGGTCCGGCTGCCGGCTGACCGAGTCGCAGAGAGTGATTCAGGAACGTCGACGAACTCATCCCCCACTTCTCGAGGAATTGACGTTTCCCGTCATTCAGCTCCACCCTCTTCAGCGATTTGGACATGAAGTGGTAGACGAGGCTGTCGCCGACGCCTCGAAATTCACGAACACCTTCCTGCCACAACTTGCGCGAAATGTCCGGATCGGAATAGAGCCCGGGTGAAAACTCCTCGCTGAAGCCACCGATGCGATCCCACATCTCGGCTGTCATCAGACTCGGCGGCCAGGTGGCGCCGCTCCAGTCAGGGCCGACAAGACCCGCTGCGGCCGCGTGGAGGGCCTCGCGATCGAACGTGGCAACGTCATGACCGAAGTCGAAGGGGGCGCGCACACAGGCGTTGCCGGTCGCCTGAGGCTCGATCATCGTAGCCGACAGGTAGTAGCAGCCGTCCGGTCTGGCGGCGGCCTCACGCAGCAGGGCTGCGTCCCAACCCGGGCACGGAACCATATCATCGTTCATGTAGAGCAGCAGGTCGCCCGTGGCCAGGGTGCGGGCCCGGTTCATGGCCCGGCACACCCCGACGTTGTCGTCTGTCTCGGTGAAGGCTAGACCTTCGGCGGCCAGCCAGGCCCGCGTTCCGTCGGTTCCTTCGTTCACATGGACGACGATCTGGTGCCTGAGCTGCGAAGTGCGATGGATCTCTTCGATGCAGAGCCGCAGGTAGGGCAGGTTGTTCCATGTGGGGATGAGAATGGAGAGGGTGGGCACGCCAAGCTCCCGGCAGTCGAGGGATTCCGTCTTCGAAGGATGAGTATCGTGCGAGGGGTCGCGAGTGTCCAGAATCGGATGCTGGTGCCCAGGCTGGTTCAGTCGAACGATGTTGTGTCTAGACATACGACACTGTTGCCTGTACTATTCAAATCTGGAGGTGGACGATGCATCCTGATTACAGTCTGACCGAACTGGCGTCCCTGACCGGATTTTCCATCCGTCAGATCCGCTACTACATCACCAGAAAACTGGTGCCGGGATCGGATGAGCGCGGCCCCAACGCCCGCTACAGCCAGGATGCCCTCGATCGCCTCAAGAGGATCAAGGAACTGAAGGATCACGCTTTACCTCCGTCGGGCCGGACCCCGACGCTGGACGAAATCGGGACATTCCTTGATGAGGGCACTCCGAACCAAGAGAGGGAAATCACTGTTTCCAGCCCGTTGAAGACGCGCTTTTTTCGGACCGCTTCCCGGGAACGGCAATCCTTCACCCTCGATTCCTCCCCCCGCGAAATGTTCCCCGGGTCCGAGGACGACCTGACCCCTCTTCGCCCACTCCTCGAACCTCTGCGGGATCTTCTCGCCGAAATGACCGAAAACTCCAATCCGGATGAGCTCGACACCGAAACCTGGTGTCGCGTCCGGACCCCCGACATGGAGATCCACGTGCGGCAACCCAGCGATTCCGCCCGCCGCACACGGCTGTCCAGAGTGCTGAGAGCTCTCGACTCACTCCTCGACCGGAGGATCTGACATGAAACCAGTCCAACAGCTCCATCTCACCACCGGATTTGATCGTCGCCTGATCAGCCCCCAGGGCGGTCGCCGCCATCTGGTGATCGATCTGAAGGTGCCGGCGTGCGAGCTCGACGATGGTCGACGACCGCCCCTGCACCTCGCCCTGGTGATCGACGCTTCTGGCAGCATGAACGGAGCTCCCCTGCTGGCCGCCCAGTCCGCAGCGCGCGGCGTCGTCGAGTCGCTCCGGTCCTGCGATCGGGTGACGGTCGTGTCGTTCGCCTCGGACGTGTGTCTGCACGTTGACACCGCCGACGGCGACGGACGCGGCAAGGCCCGCGCCCTCGACGCCATCGACGCGCTCGAAACCCGAGGCTGCACGAACCTGTACGGAGGCTGGGAAGCTGGCGTCGAACGGCTCGACGAGGCCGCCGTCGAAGGCGAACAGCGCCGCCTCGTGCTGCTCTCGGACGGGCACGCCAACCAAGGCGAAGTCGACCCCGAAGCCCTCGGTCTGCACGCCGAAGCAGCCCAACTCGGACGAGTGTTCACGAGCTGCATCGGCATCGGCGACGGCTACTCGCCGGCCCAATTGCAGGCCCTTGCAGAGCATGGGGGTGGACGGCTGCATCACGCGGCCAACGCAGGGGAAATCGTCGAAGTGCTGCTCGGCGAGCTCGGAGAAATCCGGCGCCTGTTCACGGAATCGGCGCGGCTGTCGATCGAGCTGCCGGCCGGAATCGGCGCCGAGCCCATCGGGCCGACACCCTGGTCCCTCACCGCCGAAGGCATGGTGATGGAGCTCGGTGGGCTGGTGTCCGGGACATCGCGAACGCTCGTGATACGGCTGGCAGTGCCGCGCCTGGCACTCGCTGATCGATTCGCTGCTAGCGTCTGGTTGGACTGGACCGATGCCGCATCCCAGATCCTCCACTGCGAAGGACCTGTCTCCGCCACCATGCTGTGTGCGCCGATGAGCGAGGTCGCCACCGAGACCATCGACCCTGTCACGACCCTGGCCCTGCTGAAGTTGATCCAGCGCGACATCGTGCGTCGGGCCACCAATCTGGTCGAGCAGAGAGATCAGGACGCTGCCGCGCACCTGGTGCGGGAAGAGTTGCACGAGTTCGAATCCCTCGCTCGCGACGTCAACGAGGCCCGCAAGCTGGTCGACACGCTCCGCTTGTTCCTCGATCGCCTCAAGCGACCCATCTCGCCGGCCCTGTCCAAGGAAGTCATGTTCTTCTGTTGCAAATCGATCAGGGGCGAAGCCGACATGCGCGAAAAGGCGAGCAGTCACTCCCTGGATACGTTGTTCGATCTGGACTGAGTTCCCTGTCGGGGGAACGGGGGTGGCCGGCGTCCGGGCCGGTCGCCCCCGACAGGCCGACTCAAAGCTGATCCATCAGACTCGGCTGTCCTCCGACGGTTTCGGGATGATAAGTCAACCCGATCACATTCCCTTGACGGACACCAACGACCTCATCCCCCCAGCTCGCCACGACCTCGACACCGTCCCCCATCTCCAGAATCCTCGGCGCCCGAATGAACACTCCTGCGACCATCGAACCGTTCGCCAGGACGACATCCCCCACGAACGAATCCACCTGGGTTCCGAATCCGTTGCGCCTGACCACCACATCCAACAACCCGAGCGGCTCCACACCATGCCGGCCGCGATTTTCCTCGACCTCCCGCGCCAGCATGATCAACCCCGCGCACGTCCCCAGAATCGTCCGGCCACTCGCCGCGAAGTCGAGAATCGGCTGCCGCAGGCCCAAGCGATCGATCAGCCGCGTCATCGTCGTCGATTCGCCGCCGGGGATGATCAGCGCCCTCACGTCGTCGAGTTCCGCCGGTCGTCGGACCCGCACATGCGGCGCCCCCAAACGATCGAGCGCCTGCTCGTGCAAGTCGAAATCACCCTGCAGGGCCAGCACTCCAACCGGACGCGTGTTCTTGGTACCGCTCAATTTGACCTCAAATGCCGTTCGGGGTTCCATCCATGCGCCTGGGAACGAATAAGCGCCCGGCCCGGTCAGCCCAGGCCGGGCGCTTAGCTCACCGAATCGATCGGCTGATCACCAGCCGCGATTCGCCATCTTCTGGTCTTCGGGCAGCGACGCCACGTCGATCCCTGCCATCGCTTCGCCGAGATTCATCGAGATCTCGAGCAGCTTCTTGGGATCATCGAAGAACGTCACGGCCTGAACGATCGCCTCGGCCCGCGGCTTCGGATCGTTCGACTTGAAAATCCCCGAGCCAACGAACACCGATTCGGCGCCGAGCTGCATCATCAGGCTGGCATCGGCGGGCGTGGCCACACCGCCGGCGGCGAAGTTCGGCACCGGCAGCTTGCCCAGCTTGGCTGTCTCGAGCACGATGTGGTAGGGCGCGCCCATGTTCTTGGCCTCGGCCATCAGCTCGTCCGGGCGCAGCACCGTCAGGCGGCGGATCTCCTCCTGAACCTGACGCATGTGACGCACCGCTTCGACGATGTTGCCGCTGCCGGCTTCGCCTTTGGTCCGGATCATGGCGGCCCCTTCGCCGATGCGACGCAGGGCCTCGCCCAGGTTGCGGCAACCGCAGACGAACGGAACGCTGAAGGCCCACTTGTCGACGTGATTCTTCTCGTCGGCCGGGGTCAGCACTTCGGATTCGTCGATGAAGTCGACCGCCAGGGCTTCGAGGATCTGGGCCTCGGCGAAGTGACCGATGCGGCACTTGGCCATGACCGGAATCGATACCGTGTCCTGGATCTCCTTGATCATCCTGGGCTGGCTCATCCGTGCGATACCGCCGTCCCTGCGAATGTCGGCCGGAATGCGCTCGAGAGCCATCACAGCAACAGCGCCTGCCTCTTCGGCGATCTTCGCCTGCTCGGCGTTGGTCACATCCATGATGCAGCCGCCCTTGAGCATCTCGGCGAGGCCGACTTTCAACTGCATGCGCTTCTGAATCGTCTCGTCGGTCCAGGGGGTATGCAAGGGAGTGTCTCCTTTTCAATCCAATCAGTGCCCGGAGCCCCTTTCCGGTACGCAGGCTCCCGCTTCAATGATAATCGCTCATTCATGAGACCGAAAGTCCCGACTCTCATGCCAGCCAGGCCTTCAACAGAATAATGAGAATCATGATCACCCACTAAAAAGATAGGTCTTGTTTAGTCATCTATGAAATGGCATGTTCGTCTCCGGTTTTTCATCACTCTTTTTGTTCAGGAGGTACTGCATGCGGTTGGCCAAAATCTTGTCCCTAGTGTTGTTGCTCGCTCTGTTAGGGCTCACATTCATCGGTTGCAGCGACGACGACCCAGTCAACCCGACCGTGCCAGGGGCCTACACCAACGCCGACGGCATCAACGGCGGTCGCATGTACGACAAGTTCTGGGCCGACGAAACAGGTTTCGACGACTCCAAAGACGTCGCCTTCGACTTCAGCGCCAATGGTGACTTTTTCCGCTGCAAGCAGTGCCACGGCTGGGACCGTCTCGGCACCCAGGGCGCCTACATCGGGCGCGGCCCCCGCACTTCGCGGCCCAACGTGTCATCAGTGGATCTGCGCGCTTATGCCGCTGACCACACACCCCAGGAGATTTTTGACAATCTCTCGTCGTCCACCAATCGTCGCGCCTACAACGCCGACCTGTCCACATACGACCCCGACACCAATCCCACGGTCGGCGACCAGATGCCCGACCTTTCCGGGATCTTCTCCGATGCCCAACTCTGGGAGCTCGTGAAGTTTCTCAAGGCCGACGCCACCGACGTGGACGACCTCTACACCTTCACGACCACAGGCACCTACCCCGACGGCGACATCGAATACACCGACATCGGCGCCGGCGGCAACGCCGTCAACGGCGACGCCATCTTCGCCGCCCGCTGCGCAAGCTGCCACGGCGCCGATGGCACGATGTTCCTGGTCGACGGCGCCGAGTACACCGTGGGCCGCCATGTGCGCAGCAAGCCTTACGAAGATCACCACAAGGTGAAATTCGGTCAGCTCGGCACGGCAATGGGCAGCCTGGTAACCGACCTCCAGGAGCTCAAGGACATCTACGCTGCTCTGACCAACACGTCGACCTACCCGGACGATGCTCCCCCACCTGCCGGCTACGTGAGCGCTGATGGCGGCAACGGCGGCCAGATCTACGATAAATTCTGGGCGACCGAAACCGGCTTCAACCAGGCCGACCCCGATCTCGCCACTTACAGCGCCAGCTCGGACTTCTTCCGCTGCAAGCAGTGCCACGGTTGGGACCGCCTGGGCAACCAGGGCGCCTACATCAATCGGGCACCACGGACAACTCGGCCGAACGTCGCGAACCTCGACCTGCTGGCCTTGAGCGATGTGTACACTCCTCAGGAGATGCACGACGCCATCGCGAATTCAGCCGGCCGTCGCGCCCCGAACGCCGACCTGTCCACCTACGACCCTGACCTGAACTCCGCTGTAGGGGATCAGATGCCCGACTACTCGCAGATCCTGACCGATGCTCAGATTTGGGATCTGGTGAAGTTCCTGCTCGAAAGCGCCATCGATGTGAATGACCTCTACGACTCCACCCTCGACGGCGTCTACCCTACCGGTTCGATCAGCTTCAGCAACATCGGCCAGGACGGTGTCGCGGCCGATGGTGACGCCATCTTCGCCGCCCGCTGCGCCATGTGTCACGGCGCCGACGGCACCTCGTTCGGAGTCGACGGCGGCTATTCGGTGGGCAGTCACCTGCGTTCCAAGCCCAACGAGGACCAGCACAAGTTCAAGTTCGGCCAGTTGGGTACGAGCATGACCGGCCTTGTCACCGACCTGACCGAGATGAAGAGCCTGTATAAGGCTCTGACCAACACCACCAATTATCCCGCCCCCCCGCCGACGCGCTAGAATTGGCATCCATGAAGAAGGCCCGAGCGGATCCTCCACTCGGGCCTTCTTCATGCTCTAGAGGAGACAATCAACAACTAATACGATTGGGCGAAGAGCACTCGATTCCGGCTGGGCTTCCCGCAGCGGATGCAGGCGCCGTCTTCCTCGATAGCATCCATCGGGATGTTCCGGATCGTCACCTTCGTCTGGTCCTGGATGGCTTCTTCGCACTCGGTCTCGCCGCAGTGATGGCAATACGAAAAACCGCCGTCGCCCTTGTAGAGAGCGGTGAACTCGTCCCAGTTCTCGAGCCTGTGCGTGTTCTCGGTCCGACGTTTCCGGGCGGCTTCGAACAGCTCCCTATGCATACGATCGAGGTGTTCGGTGACGGCCGCCACCAATCCACCCAGAGGCACTGTGTGCTTCTGGCCGTCGTGGCGGGTTGCCAGAATGCAGGAGTCGCTTTCCACGTCGCGAGGTCCGAGCTCGATGCGGATCGGCATGCCCTTGCGCTCCCACTCGGCGTACTTCCAGCCGGGACGCATCTTATCACGATCGTCGATCTGGACGAAGCCGACAGTCGGCTTGAGAAGATCCTGAAGTTCGCGGGCCTTGTTCAGCACCAGTTCCTTGCCCTCTTCGTCGCGCCAGATCGGCACGATCACGACCTTGCGTTGAGCCACCTTGGGCGGTATCACCAGGCCGTTGTCGTCGCTGTGGCTCATGATCAAGGCGCCGATCAATCGCGTCGAGACGCCCCAGCTCGTGGCCCACACATGCTCTTCCTTGCCCTCGCTGGTCTGATACTTGACCTCGAAGGCCTTGGCGAAGTTCTGTCCGAGATCGTGGCTCGTGCCTGCCTGCAGGGCCTTGTTGTCCTGCATCATCGCCTCGATGGAATACGTCTCGACCGCGCCGGCGAACCGTTCTCGCGGAGTCTTGGCGCCGCAGATCACCGGCATGGCCAGGATGTCCTCGGCGAACCAGCGGTAGCACTCGAGCATCTTCAGCGTTTCCTCGCGAGCCTCGTCGGCGGTGGCGTGGGCGGTGTGACCCTCCTGCCACAGGAACTCGGTGGTGCGCAGGAACAGACGCGTGCGCATTTCCCAGCGCATGACGTTGGCCCACTGGTTGATCAGCAGCGGCAAATCGCGGTAACTCTGGATCCACTTGCGGTACGTGTCCCAGATCACCGTCTCGCTGGTCGGCCGGATGATCAGCTCTTCCTCGAGTTTCGAGGCCGGATCGGGCACCAGGGTGATCTTGCCATCCACCTCGGTCGTCTTCAGGCGCGAGTGGGTGACGATGGCGCATTCCTTGGCGAAGCCTTCGACGTGCTCGGCTTCCTTGGCCAGAAAGCTCTTGGGGATCAGCAGCGGGAAGTAGGCGTTGACGTGACCCAGTTCCTTGAACCGGTCGTCGAGCCAGCGCTGCATCATCTCCCATATGGCGTAGCCGTTGGGCCGAATGATCATACAGCCGCGCACGGGGCTGTTTTCGGCCAGTTCAGCGGCCTGAATGACGTCGAGATACCAGCGGGAATAGTCGTCGGTGCGCTTGGTGATGTCGGCCATGGGATCCTCTCCGGGGTCGAAAGCGATACGATCACGGCGCCGCCCGAAGGCAGCGCCGCGACCAAGATAGCACCTTGACGGTCCGTGGGAAAGTCTAGCGATAGAGAGCCTTGACGGTGCTCCAGGTCCGATCATCGGCAGGTACGCCGGGTTCGCCGATGTCGAATTCGACGACGTGCTGCCATGAGCCGGGATGATTCAGACTGTCGTGCATTTCGGTGAAGATCAGCATGTAGTGACCAGCCTGGGAGCCGCTGCGCTGGAATTCAGCCGTGAAAGGCACGAGAACCGTGATGCACGAGATGCCTGGGCCCGAAATGTCGACCAGCTCGAAACTCGACAGGCCGACCTGACCAAGCGACCAGCAGCCGTCCGGCATATCGCCCGAGATGTGCACCATGTAGGGCTCGAACGCCCCCGGATTGGGCGGTATCACCTGGATCGACGAGACGAAGGATCCGGCGAACGCCGTCAACGGCAACAGCAGAAGAACGAGAATCGCGGTACGGCGAGCCATGACAACCCCCTCTCGCCCTGAAGATACAGCATCATCGGGGATGATGACAATTCAGAACGGAATCAGAACCGATAGACCAGGCGCAACGATGCAAACCCCAACGACTGGTCGTCTTCATCGTCCGAGTGGGATTCGGGCAGCCAACTCGCCAGGGCATCGAAGCCGAGTCGCTCGTCCAGCTGCCACGAGCCGCTCAGCCAGACCTCGGTGTAGGTGAAATCGGTGAACAGAGGATCCAGCAGCACGTCGGATATGTCGGATTCGACCATCGCCTCCTCGTAGTCCCGCCGCCCGACCTCGAGGGTCAGGGTGCCGCTCACGGTGGCTCCGTAGTGTTCGAGGCCTCCACGCAGACCGAACTGGCGGTAGGTTTCATCGGCTTCGTCGGACTCGAGAGACTCCCAGGTCAGACCCAACGACCAGCCCGGCCCTTCGATCGCCTGGGCGCGCACTCCAGCCAGCCCGGTCCAGCGACCCTGATCCTGATAGGCATCGCGACTGATGTCGTAGTTCCAGATGTCGAATTGAAGTTCGAGCACGGCTTCGAGGGTCAGCGACAAGAGCGTCGAGCCGTCGAGGGTGGCCCAGTGCGCCCACAACGAGGGTCGAGCCGATTCGTCACGAACCGACCTCCGCTCGCTGCGCAGGGTCGCCCGCCAACTGACACCTTCGAGGGAAAAGCGCTCTGTCTCGGCATCGAGGCCCAGGGTGGTGCGGTCGATGGATGCGGTATCGGGATGGGCCCTATGCCCCGCACGCACGCCCAGCCGCCAACGGTCGGATGCGTCACGGCCGGAGACCAGGGCAGCGACGGCTTCCACGTCGTTGCGGTTCACCTGGAGTTCCGACGGATCGGCATAGCGCAACACACGACTTTCAACGCGGGCCTCTCCCCCCAGTCGTCCTGCGGGAGAGAGATGCCAGCGAAGCCGCCCCCGGCCTTCGCTGAAATCGCTGCTGAGGGAGTAGTCGGTCGTGCCGTGGTACTGGGTGGCGCGGAACTCGCCGACGGCGTCGAGTCGGCGGGGGCCGTCGTCCGGCTGCCAGATCCAGCCGAGGTCGAGTTGTTGCCGCGTACGCTCCGAACCTACCGACAGGCGCGGTGCGACGCGCCAGCGGTGATCCGCATCGCCTTGGGTGGCCCCTTCGGCAGACAGGGTCACTTCGAATTCCTCCACCGATTCGGTGGTGTCCTCCAACGCGAGGCTGTAGGTCTGCACGTAGGCGTCATAGCCCGTGGCCAGATTGCCCGACCAGGCGAAGGACGCCGGGACGGGGTCGTCGCCGAGCAGATCCAGCAGGGCAGCATCGTCGTCCCCGGCGGCCAACCAGTCCAGCCAGACATCCAGGGAATCGACGGACGCCGGCGTCTCGGCAGCCCTCACATCACACACGACGACATCCCGCACCGGGGAGAGCGGGATGCCGACGAACAGCGTCAATACCACAAGTGTGGCCGAAGTGATGGGATGGTGTCTCACCTCGGGGACTCACCTGCCAAACGCTGCAAATTGAGGGCGGATCGGATCGTGCGCAAGGCAAGCTCCTTGTCACCCATTCTGAGAACCTGCCCAGCCTCATCGCGCAACTGACCGGCCCGATCGAGTTGACGACGGGCCTCATCGGTCGTGACTTCGTCCAGCAGACGGATCTGGCGCTCGTCAAAGCGATCGATTTCTCGCTGCACGGCTTCGACGGTCAGCCCGATGCTGCTCTGGCGAAGGACACGTTCGACTTCCTGACGGGCGCGTTGGGTCAGCCGCATGGCGCGCAGGGGCTGGTCGGACTCGAAAGCCATGCGGGCGTCGTCCAGGGTGCGCTCGACACGCTCGAGGGAACGCATGATCGCCGGGTCGGCGTCGTCGCCCAAGCGCTCGCGGGCACGGACGATGAGCTGACCGATGCGCTCCATGTCGTTCAGCAGGCGATCGCTGTCTCCGGCTGCGAACAGCAGACGGGCACCCCGATTCAGGGCTGCCTCGGCCTCCTGCAACAGTCGGAGGGAATTCTCGAACCGGGTCTGTTCGAATTGCTGCCGAGCGCGCATATACAGGTTCTCGGCCTGGCGGACGAAGGCCATCGCCTGGGCGTTGTCAGTCTCTTCGGCCCGTTCTCTTACACGCTCATGAAGTTCATGCAGACGATCAAGATACTGGCGAGCCCGCTCCTCATGCCCACGCGATGAGCGCATCATGCGCTCGGCCTGACTCGCGATTTCCCGCGCTTTCAGGGACAACCGCACAGCCATGACGTAGCGCTCGCTCTGGTACTGCTGCCGAGCCTGGATCTGCTTGCTGACGGCGCTGCCGAGAATCATCCTGGCCTGGTCGCTGTCGGTTTCCATCACCAGGGCTCGCACGTCGCTCAGGTATTCCTCGGTACGCTCCAGCACCTCGAGGACCTCCTGTTGGCCTGACTGTTGCCCAATCGAGGCGACCGGTGTCAGCATAAGAGCTGCCAGGGCAAGGAACGCCGCGATCGGAATCGTCTTGAGAGTGCTGTGCTTTGCTTGATTCATCGTCTTATCCCTCGGAGTTCGGGTTCGTCCGACGATCTGCAAGGTCCGGGCCTGAAGTCATTTCGGTCACTCGTGTCCTTATCTCTTGTCTCCCATCGCGTTCCATCACCGGGTCTCAGCCCGAGGCGGACAGGTGTCCCCCTGGGTTCACACTTCCGCTCCGTCAGGGTCAGAGTCGGAAAGGCCATCACCGTCGAGTCCCAGCAGGTTAAGGCGGGAATAAAGCGTGCGCCGGGTGATGCCGAGCAACCGCGCCGCTTCACTCTTGTTGCCGTTGGCCCGTTCGATGGCTATGCGGATAAACCGGCGTTCGTGGAGTTCCAGGTTCAGATCATCAGGCTCCTTGCCGCCGCTGGTGTCGTGGACAGCTCCCATGTGGAGCAGGATGTGCTCCGTGCCGACGGCGTCGGGGCCTGCCAGGATGTGGGCCCGTTCCATCACATTGCGCAGCTCGCGCACATTCCCGGGCCAACCGTAGGCCTGAAGACGATCGATGGCCTCGGGCGACAGCACTGCTCCAGGCCGTCCCAAGGAGCGGAGAAAGAAGCAAGCGAGACCTTCGATGTCCTCGCGACGTTTCCGTAGGGGCGGCACCTCCAGGGGAAACACCTGGAGGCGGTAGTACAGATCTTCCCGGAATCGCCCCTCGGCAATGGCTGCCCCCAAGGGCTGATTGGTCGCGGCGAGCACCCGCACATCGACTTCACGTTCGCGGGGATCTCCCACGCGGTTGATCTTACGCTCCTGCAGCACTCGAAGCAGCTTGACCTGGACATCGGCGGCAGCTTCGCCGATTTCGTCGAGGAACAGGGTGCCTCCCCGGGCCGCTTCGAACAGTCCTTCACGATCTTCGTCGGCGCCGGTGAAGGCGCCCTGACGGTAGCCGAAAAGTTCGCTCTCGAGCAACGATCCGGAGATGGCTGCACAACTCACCGCCACGAACGGTCCTTCGGAGCGCTGGCTGGCGACATGGATGGCCTTGGCGGTCACTTCCTTGCCTACACCGCTTTCGCCCTGGATCAGGACAGTGGCGTCGCTCGGCGCCACTCGCAGGATCAACTCCTGGAGCGTCTTCATCACCTTCGAGGCGCCCAACGGCATCGGAGCCGCGCCCACTGCTGCGACCTGGCGCTTCAGGACCCTGTTCTGACGAACTGTCGCCCGCTCGAGCATCGAGGTTTCGATCCTCAGAGCCAGTTCCCTGAAGCTGTACGGCTTGTTGACGTAGGCGGTGGCTCCCTTTTCCATCGCCTTGACTCCGTCCTCGGCGGTTCCATGTCCGGTCAACATGATCACCGGCGTGCCTGGCAGTTCGACAGCGACGGCGTCCAGGACGGCCATGCCGTCGACCGGCTCCATCTTCAGGTCGGTAACGACGCAATCGAAGGTCTGGGACTGCAGGAGCTTGACGGCACTGGAGCCGTCGTAGGCCGCGGTCACGGAGTACCCGATGCCCTCGAGATAATCACGGCAGACCGTGACGAAGTGTTTTTCGTCATCCACCAACAGCACATGGGGCATCTCAAGCCTCCTGGTCGGGTCCGGTGTAGGGAAGGGTGACGATGGCGACGGCGCCGGGACCATCAGAGCGCTCGCCGAGGCTGGCCGCGCCGCCATGATCCTCCACGACCTGCCGCACGACCGCCAATCCCAGGCCGCTGCCCTTTTCCTTCGAAGTCTCGAACGGGATGAACTGTCTCTCCGGATCACGTCCGCCAAGGCCCGCTCCGTGATCCCGGACCGACAGTGCCACGCCCTGCGGACCATATTCCAGTTCCAGTTCCAGGGACGGGTCTTCAGCTTCGAGAGCCGCATCGCGCGCGTTGAGCAGAAGGTTCAGCAGCACCTGCTGCAGGGCAGGGTCGTCTGCCCGGACATCGCGGGGTTCGCCCAGGACCGAGACGGTCACCGGCGTGGAGGCCAGCTCGCTCGCCATGTTCCCGACCGTGCGACGGACGAGCGCCTCGAGATTCAGCGGTTCGGGGTTCAATCCCCCTCCGCGCCCGAAGGCCAGGTACCTGGTCAGGATACGATCGAGGCGATCGACCTCGCCTGTGATGAAGTCGGCCGAGGAAGCATCGAGCCCGGCCTGGCCCAGACGCATGGCGATGAGTTCGCCCGCGCCGCGGATGATGCCCAGGGGGTTGCGGATCTCATGAGCGATGCCGGCGGTCATTCGCCCCATCGACGCCAGTTTTTCCTGCTCCGCCAGGACTGCCCGGGTACGGATGATGTCGCGCAGCAACCGCGCCAGGGCGACCCCGATGACGGCCAGCACGATCAGCACGATCACCGCGGTGGTCAGGGCTCCCTGCTTGAGGCGGGTCAAGGCGTCGAAGAATTCGGCTTCGGCTTCGACGCTGACAACCGCGACAACGTCTTCGTTGATGCCAAGCACCGGTGCAAAAGCACTTTTCTGGCGCCCGAAGCCACTGTCGTACAGGGGCGTCACGGACAAGGAGCCGCGTTTTGTCTGCCCAACAAGGTCCTTGTTCAGCTTCCAGTAGGCGTTTTCACTGCCCGCAGGCCTGCCGGAAGTGGAGTAGACGATGATGTCGTCGAGCGACGTCAAATTGATTTCCGAGACTTCTGTCGTGAAGAAAATACGATCCAGGCCCGAGCGCATTTCCGAATAGCCAGGGTCATCGGCAACCGGAGCCCCTTCTCGCGCCGGAACCCATCCGTCGATCAAATCGCCGTCGATCAATGCCGCCACGGAAATCGCGATGGCCTGCAAGCGATCGCCCATCTCCTCCTCCAACCGAACCTCGGACGTCCTGAGAAGACCGAACAACCCGACCCCCACCGCCACAATCACCACGACGTACAGCAGCACGCCGCTGATGATCCAGCGTCGAGTGGAGTCGGGAATCGAAGATCGGGACATGGGGCCTCCGTGCCGGATCCGACGCGGGGCGTCGGACATCAGTCGTCCGCCTCGGCGGCGGGCTGCTCGATCGTCTGTGCGTAGCCTTCGGCCTGCTCGCGTGCGTGATAGCTCGAGCGGACCAGGGGGCCCGCTTCGACCCAACGCAGACCGAGTTCGCGTCCTGCGGCGGCGATGGCGTCGAATTCCGACGGCTCCCAGAAACGCACTACCTCGTGGTGCCTGGGTGTCGGCTGAAGGTACTGGCCCACTGTCAGGATGTCGACGCCGTGTTCGAAGCAGTCGCCCATGAGCTCGACGACCTCGTCGAAGGTTTCACCGAGACCGAGCATGATGCCGGTCTTGACCCTCATCGTCACGCCCGAGGCATCGGCCCAGCGACGGGTCTCCTTGAGTAGGGTCAGCGAGCGCTGATAATGGGCCTGAGGCCTCACTTCGCGATAGAGTCGCGGGACGGTTTCGAGATTGTGGGCCAACACTTCGGGACGGGCGGCCAGCACCTTGTTCAGCTGGCCCGGATCGCCCAGGAAGTCGGGGATCAATACCTCGACGCCACAGTCTGGATTCAGCTTGCGGATCCAGTGGATCGTCGCGGCGAACTGGGCCGAACCTCCATCCGGATGCTCGTCCCTGTTGACGGACGTGACCACCGCGAACCTCAGGCCCAGATGAGCCACCGTTTCGGCGATGCGGCGAGGCTCTTCGGGATCGAGGGGATCCGCCGGCCCGGTCAACACGTTGCAGAACGTGCACTTCCTGGAACAGACATGGCCCATGATCATGAACGTGGCGGTCTTGTTGGAAAAGCACTCGCCGCGGTTGGGACAGTCGCCGCTTTCGCAGATGGTGTTGAGCTTTGCGGTTTGCAGAAGCAGTTTCATCTCCTGGTACGACTCGCCGCCCCTGCGCTGCACTTTCAGCCATCCCGGCTTTTCAAGGTGGTTGCGACGCACGCTCTTGACGGTCTTCAGGGTGTCGGCACGCTCCGCCATCACAACTCGCTCAGCAGAGAGGGACCCTCGGCCACGAATCGACCGTCGTCGAAACCGACCTTGCAACACTCCACCTGGGGGTCGTGCTCGAACACCAGGAGAAAATCCTCCTCGGTCGCCCGACTCAGGAACTGCTTCTTCTCCTCGAGGGTCAGCAGCGGATTGAGATCGAAGCCCATGATCCATGGCACATGCAGTTGGCTCGCGAACGGCAACAGATCGCCGACATATGCCACGACACCATCGCCGGCATGGAATTCCACGACCTGCTGTCCGGGAGTATGGCCGTGGACGGGCGTGACCCACACCCCAGGGATGATCTCCCCTGCTCCTGAGATCAGTTCGAGCTGCCCGCGTTCCTCGAGAACATGGAAGTCGTCGAGACGGAAGCTGGCGCGATCACGTTCGGACGGCTGGTGGGCCCAGCGCCAGTGCTTGCCCTGGATCCAGTGGCGGGCGTTGGCAAAGAGCGGCTCAAGGCCGTCGGCCCCCTCGACGATCGTGCCGCCGCAGTGGTCGAAATGGAGGTGGGTGAGCACGACATCGGTGATGTCGGCGGGGACGAGTCCGAGGTCGTGCAGCTCCTCGACCAGCTGCCGGGGTCGGCGATTGATGGCGAAGATACCGATATGCTTTTCGGACCAGCGATCGCCGATGCCCGTGTCGACGAGAATCACGCGATCATCATGCCGAACCACCAGGCAGCGCAGACTGAGGTCGATACGGTTCTTCTCGTCCGGCTCGTGGGAACGCTCCCACATCACCCGCGGCACGACCCCGAACATGGAGCCGCCGTCGAGCTTGAATTGCCCGTCGGTGATAACGTCGAAAGTCCAGTCGCCACGCTGCATGGTGCGCTCCCGTGTGTTGGATGAGACGCGCCATACCATAGCCTCGTCCATGATGACGGGCAAGACAGTTAGGCGTCTGGACGTTTCTGGAAACGAAGGATCAAGCGCAGGGTCCACCAGGAGGCGTAAAGCATGTAAGCCGCAAATCCCACCCAGAATTGAGCCGAAGCCATCCGGATCGGAGACGACAAGTTGGCCACGATCACCAGGTGATGAGTCCAGACCAGAAAGACCATGGTCACCAAACCGAACCAGCGCAGGCGGACCGAGATGACTTGAAATGTCTCGGCGCGATGTTCGGGGGCGAGCCAGTGGTCCTGATTCGGAATGTTCAGGCCGCGGCCGTCGGTTCGTTGGATCAGGATCGGCAGCACCATGAAAACAGCCGACGTGACGCCGAGGCTCAGAAGATAGGCGACGAGGAACGATGTTCTGCTGGCCCAGGCGCTGACCTCGCCGTTGAATCCGAAACTCGAGGCCATCGGGTCGGGCAAGCGGGGCAGGTACCAACCGAGTTGAGCGGCCACGAGAACCAGGCTCAGCAGGAACAAGGTCGGAGTCGGTCGCATCAGCCCTCCAGCTCGACGGCGATTCCCACATGCTGCCCGAAAGTGAGTTCGAAGGTGTGGCCGTCCGGATCGGCGATGGTCACCCAGTCACCCTCCGGCGGGCCGGACTCCATCGGGTCCCTCACCACGCGGCCCTCTGGTTCATCGTTACCTCCGATCAAGAGGGTACGACACTGGAGGACGGATCGTCGAGCATCGACTCAGTGGATTCGATCCTCCAGAAGGAGACGCCTCAATTCCCCAGGTGACTGCACTGGAGACCTGCAGGAGCCCAGGATGCAGACATAGGCCGTGGCACGGCCTTCGATGGCGATCTTGCCTCTGGTCGCAGGCAGGGCTTCGATCTGGGCCTCACTCGGCCCAGCGGAGGGAACGACCGCCAACACCGCGTGCGAAGGCGCCAGATCATGATAAGCACGCAACAGGGCGCGGGTGTCAGCTGCCTGAGGATTGCCGGCGATCACCACGTCGAAAAACGGAGAGGTCCTCATCAGCGCGGCATCCGCCCACCAGGCCATCTCCATGGCACCCCGGTCGAAGAGCCCGGCGTGGGCCGACAAAGTACGATCGGCGATCGAGAGGAGTTGCTCGTCTCCTGTCAGGGAGCCGAGGCGCAGCATGGCCTGGACCAGAGCACTCGCTCCGCAGGGCTCGACGCTGTCGAAGATCTCGCGACGTCGGCCGAGAGGAGCCACGGTCGAATCCGGCGTCAGGAACCAGCCGTCGTTATCGGCCGCGAAGGAAGTTTTGGCGATGCCGACAAGTTCACGGGCCCAGTTCAGATGAGACGAATCGCCCGTGACGCCGTGCAGGTCCAGAAGACCGCAGGCGAGAAAGGCGTAGTCGTCCAGGATGCCTTCCCCCGATGCCACCCCTGCGGTGCTGGCCCTGGACAGTCGCCCCTTCTCGTCCCGATGCACACGATGAAGCCTGGCGACCATGCGTTCCGCGGCATCCCGATACTTCCTGTCACCGGTGTGACCGTAGCCTTCAGCCAAAGCGGACAGAGCCAGCCCGTTCCACCCTGTCACGACCTTGGCGTCGCGACCTGGCCAGACACGACCGGCACGTCTCTGGTAAAGGGACTCGCGCCAGCGCCCGAACAGGGCGGCATCGCCAGCATCGAGTGGCTCGATGCGGCGGGTCAAAATCGATTGGCCCTCGAAATTGCCCTCTGGGGTCACTCCGAGCAGGCGCGCCAGCGCTGGTCCGTCGTCGCCGGCCACCGCTGTGAGCTCCTCGGGCGTCCAAACGTAGAAACTGCCTTCCACGCCGCCGCTGTCGGCATCGTAACTGGCGTGGAGACCCCCTTCGGCATCCTCGAAATCCCGAAGGAAGAAGTCGAGCACGCCCAAACCGGTGCTGAGGTAGCGGGGTTCGTCGAAGACCCGGGCTGCCTCGAGATACAGACTCGCCAACTGCGCGTTGTCGTAGAGCATGATCTCGAAGTGAGGCACCAGCCAGGTGCGATCGACGGTGTACCGATGGAATCCTCCCCCGAGATGATCATGGATGCCGCCCGAATCGATGACGTCCAGAGTGTGACGAATGGCCCTCCCGAGCGATTCGTCGCCGCTGCGTCGGTACTCGTGCAACAGAAAACGCCAACGCAGGGGCGTGGGGAACTTCTGGGACTGCTGGAAACCTCCCCATTCGGGATCGTAGGATTCCCTGATCCGTCGAGCCACTTCCTGAACGGCTTCGAGAGTCACCGGCGCCATTTGGGGAGTCGGAACGCGGTTGACTTGGGCCGCCACCTCCCCCGCCTGCTGCTCCAACTCGGATCGACGCTGGGTGTCCATCATGACGACCGACTTGCTCAGTTCCAGGAACGGGCCGTGGGGCACGTAGGTCCCACCCCAGAAAGGCTGGAGCGAGGGCGTCAGGAAGACCGACATGGGCCATCCACCGCGGCCGGTCATGGCCTGGACGGCGTCCATGTACACGGCGTCGATGTCCGGCCGCTCTTCCCGATCCACCTTGATGCAGACGAAATGCTCGTTCACGTAGGCGGCGATGTCGTCGTGCTCGAACACCTCGTGCTCCATCACGTGACACCAGTGGCACGAGCTGTAGCCGATCGAGAGAAAGACCGGCTTGTCCTCGCGTTTCGCCTTGTCGAGCGCCTCTGGTCCCCAGGGATACCAGTCGATAGGATTGTGGGCGTGCTGCTGAAGATAGAGCGATCCCTGGCCGACCAGATGGTTACCTTCGGCGCGGATCATCTCAGGCGTGCGTTCGGAACCCGGTGCCGGTGTGGTCATGAGCAGGACCGCCCACGTGGCGGCGACGATGAAGATTCGGTGTGTTCGCGTCATGGCGCACACCCTACATCCATCCCAGGGTTTGCGCACCCGAGGAGCCCGTCTCAGTCTCAGCGTTCCCCATCGGGCTGAGGGTATCACCGCGAACTCGATCGTGTTAGCTTGGTGTCTTCGAAATCGGAGGTCCCATGAGTCAGATTCGCCTGAGTGTCGTGATACCGACCTGGAATGCAGCCACGACCCTTGCCGCCACCATCGACACCGTCGTGAACCAGGGCGTCGACGGCCTCGAGATCATCGTTGTGGACGACGGTTCGACTGACGCCACGCCTGATGTGGTCGCCGGCCTGATGGCCCGTCACCAAGGCCTGCTTCGCTGTGAGCGGATCCCGAGCAGCGGCGGTCCTTCTCGACCCCGCAACGTCGGAGTCGAAGCAGCTCGAGGCGAATTCATCGCCCTGTTCGACTCGGACGATCTGATGGAACCAGGCAAGCTCGGCTTTCAAATGGCCGTGTTCGGAGCCCATCCGGACGTGGATCTCTGCTGCACCGACTTCATGGTGATCGACTCCGAGGGTGCTGTTCTCCAGGATCGGATGCTGGAGGACTACCAGAGCTTTCGCCAGCACCTCCAGCCCTCTCTCGGCGATCCCGACGCTCCGCCGGTCACCCTGCTCCGTGGTCCCGATCTGCACCAGGCCTTGATCCGCGCCAACTTCGTCGGCACCAGCAGCGTCATGGCCCGACGCGAGGCATTGATCGGCGCCGGCGGCTTCGACGAATCCCTCGGCAACGGCGACGACCTGGACATGTGGCTCAAGTTGGCCCGCACCGGCTCCACCTTCGCGTTTCTCGACGTGCTAGGCCATCGCTACCGCAAGACGGCGGACGGGGTGACAGCACGTGGCTGGAGAAGGCTGCCGGCTGTGGCCGAGGTCCGTCGTCGCCAGATCCCGTTCGTGGACGACGCCGAAACACTCGCCCTGCTGCACGACGTGATCCATGGCTGCAAGCTGGGCGAGGCCTGGGGGTTACGGCGGGATGGCCAGTATCGCGCAGCCGCCGCTGCGTACCGGGAAGCACAAGCTATGCACCCGACATGGAACGGATTCAGGGGGCATTGGCTTTCGAAGCTCCTGGGCCTCATCCCTTTCCAACTCCGGTATAAGGACCCCCAAGTCCCAAATGAAGATATCGATTAGCAAGACGATCCTGGAGAAGCACATCCCGACAAACGAAAACCCCCGGCGCCGGAGCGTCGGGGGTTTCCGGTTCCTGCCGCTTCGAAATTAGAAACCGAAGGTCGTCTGCAGGTAGGCCCACTTGGCTGTCTCGGCGTCGGTGCCCATCCAGTCTTCGTTGGGCATGAAGATGCTCAGGCCGCCCTGGATCTTCATGTCGCCGGCCTTCTTCACGACGGTGATGTCGAGCTCGTTGCCGATGCTGGACTTGCCGTCCGCGTACTCCTCGGTGCTGGCGAACATGTGAGCGTCGGCCATGACCCACAGGGTCTCGCTGACCGGATGGGCCACGCGCAGGGCGATGTCGGTCAGGCCGAGATCGCCGTTGCTGTAGCTACCATTGAAGAAGTCCATGAAGCCGTTCCACTTGTGGCCTGTGTAGAGCAGGTTGTTGAAGGCTTCGTACTCATCGGTCTCGCCATCGTCACCGGTGGTGTAGTCGACCAGGGCGGACACCTTGGTGCCGCTCTCCATCTTCATACCGATTTCGAAGTTGACCATCATGCCGCTGACATCAGTCGTGACAGCAGGATCGTCCCAGGTTTCGACCGTGCCGGACTGCATGGCGAACATGGCGTCGTAGAACAGGTTCGAGCCGAACTCGCGGTTGCTGTAGGCACCGAAAGTCATCAGGCTCACGTCGTCGCCGCGATCCATGGAGTAGTCCGAATCAATAATCAGATCCGATCCACCTGTCATCATGTACATGAACACGTCGACGTTCTGCTCGGCGAAGTTCACGTTGAGGGCGTAGAACATCGGGTCGGTGGCGTTGTCTTCACCGTTGTCGACGTTCTGCTCAGCGACCTGGAGCGCGGCACCGAGGATTGAGACGTTGTCGTTGATGCTGCGCTTGTAGAGCAGACCTTCGGTCGTCCGGCCGACATTGTCCCAGTCGACAACGCCAACAAGGCGTTCGTTGTGCATGCTGAAGCCGAAACGGCCGACCTTGATCGCACCTTTTTCACATGGCTTGTGCCACATGTAGGCCTGACGCACACCGAAGTCGTTCGAGAATCCGCCGATGTTCTTCTCCGAAGAGTAGGCGAACATGTTGTCGTAGCTGTTGCCGTTGGTGAAAGTGCCGTTCAGGGTACCGGGAGTGTCACCCAGCACGCGGGAGTCCTGAACCTCGAAGATCATGCCCGAGTTGCCGCGAGAGGCCTTGACGCCCAGGCGCGTGCGCATGAACTGCATCCAGTCCAGGTTCGTGTCTGCAGAAAAGGACTTGCCGTCGATATCCAAACGGTACCGAGCACTACCGAAAACCTTCACATCGGTTTTCTCGCAGCAGGTTTCAGTGCAGTCCGAGCCACACTCACCGGCATACGCCAGGCCGAAGGACATCAGCACGACGACGAACAGAGTCATAATCTTGAGTGACTTCAAAGCGGTCTCCTTTGCGACGAATCCAAGTGTCCACCGGAGATGCCGAATCCTTCCGGCGGCGGAACCTAGCGCGGAACTCTGACACCCCAGTCCAGGATGATCAAGGAAAAAACCACTTTAATTGAGAATGGTTTTCATCAACACTAGGAGCCGAAAACACTCGCTCGGCACTTTGTCCCACGATTTCTGTAGGCACGGCGCCTTGATGTTCCACCGTTGACAGTCCAATGATGTCTCATCTAGTTTCAGTTTTGCTCTCGATGGTCGATGACCATCCTGTCCGGCGCAGGGACGCACCGGGCTGGGAGACGGTTCACAGCAGAGGAGCTGAGATGACGTCCAAGACCCCGACTCGCCACGTGTGGACCATGCCTGTGGCGGTTTTCGTACTGGCCAGCCTGATGATCCTGATTTCGCCACCGGCCCATGCCCAGGATCACGGCGACGATCATGCCGCGACTGTCCAGACTTCGCACGCTGACGACACCCATCACAGCCCCAAACTCGGGACGCGTCTTCCCTTGTGGAGTGCCATTCCGTTCGTGGGCATCCTGCTGAGCATCGCCATCTTCCCGCTGGTCGCTCCGCACTTCTGGCACCGCCACTTCCCGAAAATATCGGCGTTCTGGGCCGTCGTGTTCGCCGTACCGTTCCTGGTCGCTTTCAAGACCGAGGCGATCGGGGCGATCCTGCATATCTATCTGATCGACTACATCCCGTTTATCATCCTGCTCTGGGCCCTGTTCACGATTTCCGGCGGCATCTATGTGGGCGGTTCGTTGCGGGGTTCGCCGAAGGTCAACCTGATCCTGCTTCTGATCGGTACTCTGCTGGCCTCGTGGATCGGGACGACCGGCGCGGCCATGGTCCTGATCCGGCCGCTGCTTCGGGCCAACGCCTGGCGTCGGAACAAGGTCCATCTGGTGATCTTCTTCATCTTCCTGGTCGCCAACGTGGGCGGTTCCCTGACACCGCTGGGCGACCCGCCGTTGTTCCTGGGATTCCTGCACGGCGTGCCGTTCTTCTGGGTCACCACACACCTTTTGCCTCATATGGCACTCGTATCGATCCTGCTGCTGGGAATCTTCTACTTCTGGGACGTGCGGCTCATCCGCCAGGAAGGTGAAGCTCCCGACGACGGCATCAGGGAGCCCATCAGGATCGAGGGACTGCACAACCTGATCTTCCTGCTGGGCGTCATGGCCGGCGTGCTGTTCTCAGGCTCAGTCAAGCTGACCCAGATTCCCGTCTACGGTCACGTCCATGTGGATCTTCAGAACACACTGCGGGACTTGTTCCTGATCTTCATGGGAATCCTGTCTCTGCGTACGACGGCCAGGATCATCCGAGAAAAGAACGAATTCTCCTGGTTCCCGATCAAGGAAGTCGCCTACCTGTTCGCCGGCATCTTCATGACGATCATCCCCGCCCTGGCGATCCTTCAGGTCGGTTCGGCAGGTGCCCTGGCCGGTCTGGTCGAGTTCGTCAAGACGCCACTGCACTACTTCTGGGTCACCGGCGGGCTGTCCGCCTTCCTGGACAACGCCCCGACCTACCTCACGTTCTTCAACACCGCCCTGGGCAGCTTCGGCATGCCCGAATCGGCGGTGCCGGGCATGCTCGGCTACCTCACCGACGCCGAGAGAAACGCTGCGTTCATCGCCGACCTCCAGGCGATCAGTGCCGGCGCCGTGTTCATGGGAGCCATGACCTACATCGGCAATGCGCCGAACTTCATGGTCAAGGCGATCGCCGAGGAATCCGGCATTCCGATGCCGAGCTTCTTCGGTTATATGATCAAGTATTCGCTACCGATCCTGGTGCCGGTCTTCGTGATCGTGTCGCTGATCTTTTTCCTGTAGGGAGAGTGGAACGATGGCCAAGACGACGACCCGACCGAGTTCGTTCTATGAGTTGGAACTGACCGGCCCCGAGGATCTGGCCCACGGCTACCTCGCCGGCCTGACCATCGGCGCCGGACACGACGCCTTCATGGTCCACGGACCCGACGAGGAGATCGTCGGGCCCTCCATGAAGGATAAGGTCCTGCAAGCCTTGCACGTGTACGGACACGAGACCCAGGTCGTGGTCGATAACACGACACGCGCCCTGGTCAAGAAGTCCGCCAAGAAGATGTTCGCTGAAACCGGCCTGCAGCTCACGTCGGACCGGCGTGTTCTCAGCGCCCGTTTCGAATTCAAGTATCAGGCCT
>Ga0180007_10002056_pt1 | contig 24936 bp, 50 predicted proteins | sample MM_PC_MetaG_FD_121122 | JGI IMG/M metagenome (GOLD analysis project Ga0180007, IMG submission 121122) | Groundwater microbial communities from the Aspo Hard Rock Laboratory (HRL) deep subsurface site, Sweden - MM_PC_MetaG | ecosystem: Environmental > Aquatic > Deep subsurface > Groundwater... | reverse complement strand
TCATAAGCTCTCATCCCCCCTTACTTTTTTCATCACTACTTGAATATTCCCGACCGTTTGCCACTGACCCTGCTCGATATTCCAGGGTTTAGGATGGTAGATCTTGTACACGTCATACCGGGGATCGAAATATCTAAAGGTCAATTCCGTCCATCCCCGGAAGTGAGTAGGATCATCTCGTTCTGTAATGGATCCACCGTAAGGCATTTCAACCACCAGGAGTCCATTGATCTTAAGAATCCTCCATAGCTCATCCATCATCTTGATGATGAGTCGGGGATCAATATGCTCCATCACATGGGAGGCATTGATCATGTCGATCGATTCATCTTCAAAGGGATAAGGGAAAGATTCCAGGTTGTGGACCACATCGACTCCGGGTCCATGGTTTTGGTCCATACCAATGAACCCTTCCCTCTTTTTATTACCGCAACCGATATCAAGATACTTCTTTTCCATCCTTCACCATATTCATAATCATTGCCATGTTTAATAACCCCCAGGCCCTTCTATCCATTGTAATGGGATATTCATAGGAAGTATCCTTGATTGTTCCGGGAATAAGATCAAGCATCGGCCAATCCCATTTCTCATATGGAACCGGAAATCCCATTTTATCATATCTTGTCCTGATCTTTTCCGGGAGAATATCCTTCATGGCCTGCCTTAAAAGATTCTTGGGTATCCTGCATCTTTCTTCCGGATTAACCGAAGCGACATACTCAATGATCTTATGGTCCACAAATGGACTGATGGGTTCAATTCCGGTGAATCTTCCAACATATTCATCAACCATGAGAATAGCCGGAAGCCCCACTTCAATATTAATTTTCATGATATTGTTCTCAACCTTCTCTTCAGGCATCCATAAAGAAGATATCCAATCAGGGTACGAACTATCTGAGTGATCTCTTTTGATAAGATCATTTACAAATCCAGGGAGACTTCTTTGACGGGCGATTTCTATCATCGGATCCCATCGGATCATATATCTATCCTGGTCAAGATCCGTGATTGTTCTGGCCACCCTCATGACTACCCTATTCCACGGATATCCGAAGAATATTTCATCCCCTCCTTCTCCGGTAAAAGCATAATCGTACCCACATTCCTTTGCTCGTTGAGCCACGATAATCTGGGCAATGATACCCAATCCTCCAGTAGGGTCCGGGATGATTTTATTCAGATTTCCCAGAAGTTCATGAAATCTTTCTTTCTTGATAGGAATCAGATGGTAATCGAAAGAATTCATATGACGATGAAGGACTTCGATGTAATCGCGCTCGGAGTAATATTCCTCTTCATAGTACCCTGAGAAAACCTCCTTTGGTTTTACCAAGGATACAATCGAACTTGAATCGATTCCTCCAGAGAGATAAGTAGTATATTTTGAACGATTAATATATGATAATCTTGATAGAATAGAATCCTTAATAAGCGAAAGAAGATATTGTGAATCAAATTTCTCATTCCCAAAATAATCATCTATTCTCCAATATTTATTATTAAAATATGTCCACATTCCAATGTTGTTATCAAACTGAAAATGGATAATGGTTGCGGGAGGAACTCTTTTAACATCCAGATATGGAGTTCTCATCCCAAATGGAACTTGAAATGGAATATACTCCTTTTGAAAATATTCATTATCCAATTTCCGTTTTTTATTCAGATTTAATATGTGAATTGGATCAGTCGATATGCAAATTGTTATTGGATCGAGATATCCAAAATAAATACTTCTGCCACCAACACGATCACGAAATATGTAGACATGATTACCCTTGGCAATTACTCCAACAAATTCGCCCCTTATATTTTTGAGATTGTCAATGTGAAGAAAACCCTTTTTTCTATTGAGATTGGTGATTCCCTCGATAATTTGAATATCTCTTGTTTCATCTGATCCATTTATGGTCAAATTCATTTTACCCCTCCGAAGAATGGTCTAATAATCCTTGATGGCTCAGATGATGATTTCATGGCCACCTGAAAAAGAACCTTAATAATCACTTCCGCAACCTTGGAGCACAATGAATCAAGCTTCTTCTGACATTCAGAATCCCTCAACATGAAAGCACAGTTGAAGTTATCATCAACCGCAATAATAAGTGCCGGAGGAGTTGTCATCCCCTGAATGGCTACGGTTATTCCCACTGGAGTTACCGGAGGAACATTTTCGTTTCCACCATTACCATCTTTTTTCTCTGCCATTTTCCTCTCCTTTCTGATCCTCTGATTTTTTCCCATTGTTTAACCTCGTCCATAAGTGAATCTTTTTTACTCCTACATAGACATCGACTCGCTCATGACCATTATATCTAAGACTCAGGTAATATCTTTTCCCACACTTGATACACTTATAATGCCTATAATCCGCATCTTTCCCCTTGGTCTTTGGATAAAGAGCAAGCTCTCCAGCACACTTTAAGCATTTGAACATTTTAGAAATCTCCTTATTCCCTTGATTAGAAAGGAAATACATATCCAGATAGCTACAGCCGGAGTCATTAAAAACAGAACCGCAATAATATCCTCCGGAAGATTAAATAATGGAAATATAATCGGATCTTCCATCACTATCTATTATCTCCTTGAGAATGAGGAAATTACCATTACCACAATGGTTAGGATAAAAACAAACGCACAGGAGATGAATATCCACCTGACCATATCCATTTGTCTGATTACGAATGCCAAGCTTTCCATATTATTATTCCCTTCTTTTAGTTAGTAATTCAAACAAAATTGGTAGTGCATTGGATCCCTAAATCCACCTCCCCAAACGAATCCAGAATACTCAAAGATATCGATTATCCTGGGGTGCATATCCCCATCCTGCCCCAATTGGTTTGTGTCAGGATTAAGATCGATCGCAATACCCCAGGCGTGGGTCGAGATCTTTTTTCCCCTTCTCATTGCCCGGAACATATAACATCCACCGAAGAACTGGCACTCCTCGATTAACTTCTCTATAGCGATCTGTTTGAAGATTTCTTCAAAGGTAAATTTTAGCATTCGGTGACATCGAAATCTTGTGACGGTGATATTTTTGTTCCACGATAATTTCATGGAGAATGGAAGATTCGCAATATCTAAAATCTCCGATTCCCATTCGGCAGACTTAAGTGTTCCATCTTCGTATAGATATTCACGGATATCTCCGAAGAGTTCAATCATTTCCTCGTAATTTTTGGGGACGATGATGTTTCTTAGAGCCATGTTAAGTCTCCCTAATTTACTGGTTAACTGGTTCATATTTATCCCAGATCCATCTGGGGAATCTCTTGAATCTCTCATATCTGGTCATGCACTCCACATTCCCGATGGATCTTCTTACTTTTCTCCACTGGTTTCTGGTCATCATTGCTTTTATTTCCGTTCCATCTTCCAGCGTCAAGATTACCCTGATCATTTTCCTCTCCCTTCTGGTCGCCCCTTCCAATATCTCCCCTCGCAGAAAGATCGCCCCGTTCCCCCACAATACGAAGCCCCGACCGTTTACGTTTCATTTTGGGTCTTCCTTTTTTATTGAGCCTGTGTTTCCACTTTTCGTCCGGACCACTGACAACTGGAAGAATTCTTATGCCCTCATCAATAAACGCATCATAGGTACAGATCCTACAGTCAAACCAGACATCGAGCATAGCAGCTTCATTGAGGCATTTATCATACCCCGGACAACCCATAAATCTCGGAGGAGGATCATTGTGTGCCCGGTATTTTTTTTGTTTGATGATATCATCAAGTTGAGACATTTCCTATTTTGATTTCTCCCTATAGATTTTTTCCATAATCGATTCCTGGGCATCGGTAAGATACCCTTTTCTCTCCATATACGATTCAAATGACTCGACGAGCTTCAATTCTGATTCGGTTAATTCATCCCAATCCAACCCTGATATGATCCAGTCGAATCGCTCTTTATTCATCATCGATGATTAAGCTCCTTGTTGGTTCTTTTCCCGGTTCCTGTCTCCTTGGAGTACGATTTTTTAATGGACACCATTGGGGAGGTTCAATCGTTAAGCCCCTGGATAATCTTTCTTGATTATAATTATGACCATACCGATTTAACTGACTTATCATGTGTGTACTTGTACTTAAAAGAAAAAAATTTGAGTATGGATTTTCGGATATCCCAATAAATCCTTTACCCATGGGATGGGTACAATTATACTCGACCCCATGAGATGTCTCCGATCGGATCTCAGAAAAATATTGACACTCTCGGCAATAAATCATCACTGATTCCTGACAAACTTGATCAAACTCCTCAAATTACCAGCACAAGTTGTTAGAGTCTCCCTAATTCCATCGGGATACCCCGGAGTCATATCCTCCGAACTCATGTGCTGCATATAAATTTTCTGGGCTTTACTTTCCCACTGGTTGGCAAGATCCACCATGTATCGAATAATTGCTTCTGGAGCCATCATTTTGGAGTCCTCCCCTGGTTTGGATTTGTAAATAGTTGATCTACACTATCTATTAAACATTTTATTTGGTCTATTTCTCTCTTGCTCTTTGGAATAAAGACCCTCCTGATTCCTCCGAAAAAAACGAATTCAATTGATCCATCATCTCTGATTTCCATAAGGAGAACATTTCCGAGGTTCACTATCGTCGATTCAAATCTTAAGAACATTTTATTCTTCCTCTATTACGATCGCTTCCTTATACCAGATTGGAAAGAACTTATGGTTTCTTCCATAGAAAATTTCAAATTGTTTATCCAGAATATAAACCGTGCATTGATCATCGGCTGCCCGCATCCCTCTGCCGGACATTTGAACAATCGTACAGGCGGTAGTCCAATTATACCACCTTTGTCCAAAATTTGACGAGTAAACCCTGGCTGAGATCTGTTTGTCGCTCAGATCTGGATAGGGAATTTTCAGAATGATAATAAATCTACAGAGATCATATGGAAGGTCCACTCCCCGGTCCATGGATGGGGAAACGATAACCAGGGGATCCTTTGATTCCCGGAACATCTCTAAAAGAGCTTGTCGTCCGCTGGTATCATGGCCAATGAGTCTACCATCGTGATTAACGTGAGAATATATGTATTGTGCATTGGTGTACGAAACGGTATGAATGAGCCCCTTATCTCTTGGGTGTCTATCAAGAATCTTTTTGATGGGCTCAACTACCTTTTGGATCTCCTGATGGGCCGTCTTGTGGGTAATATTGGCAACCGGAAGATACCGAACCTGTCTTCTCTCTGCAGGAAATTGAGAAGGAATCTGAAAGTAATCCCAATCGGAGGATTCGAGTCCAAGAATCTTTCCCATATATTCCGGGTTAAGAATTGTGGCACTCATAAGCAGAAATCTTTGTCCGGTATCCCAGAGATATATTTTGGCTGCTGAGGATACCCAGGTCGGTTTAAATTCAACATACTTTTCATATTCTTGGTAAAGCCAGGTTTCATCCACGATATTAATGAACATTGAGAGTTTATTCAATAGGGCCGAGATTGTTTTATTCCATCTTACTGCCTGGATATCCCTGAATTTGGATTGCATAACTCTTAACTTTGCATCAATGGATTCTTTTGAAATAAAGGGATAGTAATGTTTCGCCCACTCCTTCCAATTCTCCACTTTGGTCTTATATTTCGGCTTCTCCATTTGAAGCCTGTTCAGGATCCTATCCGATATCCTTAAGGATACGAATTTGACCAATTGCTCCTCGATTTTGTCAGCCTCATCTACAATGATCATGGATCTTGCCTTGAAAGCCCCGCTATAATTGGTTTCGTATAGATAGTAAGCTGAATTTAAGATTGCTATATGGGCCTCCTGGGCACTTTTCTTGGCCAGTCTATACCGACACCTCTTCCTGCAGTCTTCGTGCTCCAGAATCTCATCAGGAGCCTCGGAAGCATCCATTTGAGGGGCCCTACTGGATGGTCGAGGGCAATCTTCGCAGGAAATCTCCGGAAATGCTTCTTCGAAGGCTGGCGAAAGTACACAAGGGTAATTTCCCCTGCCCATCAAAATGGGGATCCCCGGAAAGTCCTTGGTAAGTTGGTGCTGCAGTGGCTTAGTGGTGCAGAGGTAAAGACTATGGAGATACTGCTGGCCGACCGTCATCCCGATCAGGCTTTTCCCGGATCCAGTAGGAGCATCAAGAAAAAAGACCTTCTTATCGCCCGAAATAATTGAATCAGTGGCTTCCAATTGATAAGGACGGTATTCCTTAAAGGAATTGAATACGGGCTTATCCTTTTTCATCTTCCACCCTGTCAAAATAAAGCAAGGGATCAATATTATTTGCCCTTAAGGTTTTATACATTGAGGATATTAGCTTTCGTCTTATATTTGGATTCTTATGGGATTCGGCCAATTCAATTTGCTGGTTAATGAACTTATCCAATTCATAATCTCCATCCTTTTCAATAATGGGGATAAGTTCGTTAAATTCCTTGCATACCTTTTCTGCCTTTTCCCTAATTTCTCTTTCGTAAGCTTGCCTATCTTCGATATCCCTTAGAATAACTTTTTCCTTAATTCCCATTGTTATTGCAGGATGGTGAGCATAGTAATTCAAAAGAATAAGGATTGCGGTCCTTATGAATTCCGATCTATCCCTAAATCGGGTTTTCCCAGATTCCACAACAATGGAAAGATCTTTGAGAATATCATCTGCAATCCTTAAAGAAACAATTCCGGTTTGCCCTTCTCTTTTCTCTTTAGATCTTGAAACATAAAATTCCATATCCAGATCGTCAATATACTTTCGGACAAGAGATCCACTTCCACGATGACCTTGGCTGAGTTCCGACTTATCCTCTCCATCAGCGAATTGGGGCTTGATCTTAGTTCTAAGACGGCGAGCCATAGGCTATTCCCCCTTTTCGCCTTTTTTCCATTCCAGGGCAAATCCTCTTTGCTCGATTATCTGGTAAAGGGTTTTCCCGGACCGATCCAGGGTATAAGGGAGGAAAACCTCCTCGATCTTGACCATTCCGGTATCGACCAGGGCTAATTGTGCCTCTGTCCATCTATAGATTTGCCTCCAGGCGATCTTTTTGGCCTCACCCTTGAGGTCTACCTTGTAAGGGGCCCTCTTACGGTTAGAATGCATCTTATCGTGAATGGCCTCCCATCGGCAGGGCAGCATGAAGGGGATATCTCGACCGTGGACTTTAATCAAAAAAGATATTGCTACGATCTCTCCGTTTTGATAGTCTGAACGGATCGAGGCTGCGTGGTATCGGCTCAGGAGATCAAGAATCTGACCAACGGTCTTCCCAGTTTGAATCTGGGTAGTTCCCATATAGATCGATTTAGGTTTTCTCATAATATCCTCTCTTATATCCTGAAATCCTTCTCCTTGGGTCCAAATCCAGATGAATGCCTAATTTTTTTCTTTCCCATTAAGGAGCTACTCTCTATCTTAAGAAACATGTCGAGAAGTCTATCGTATTGATCCCCTTCTGCTATTTCCGCATTTCTAACTGGGAGATTAGTCAAAACAAGAATTGTATCAGACCGAACGTCGAGAATTGAAAAGAAGACTAATTCCTTACCTACTCCCTTACCTACCGCTTCCCGGATATATGATCTGTATTGTTTAATCGAAACGATATGGAAATAGGGATGCTTCAAGAATCTTTTAATATAGGCTTTCCATCTCAAAGCAAGGATGGGACCACAGTATTGGCAGTGCCAATTATTACATGGAATGAAGTACCTACCGCACGATGACCGCTTTTTCATCTTTTGACCCTACATAACAACTCGTCTACCCTATATAACAACTCGCCTGGCGAGTATTTATAAATACTATAATAATTATCTGTTTACACTAAAAATGCCGTATCACTGTAATACGCTGTGTATTACAAAATATATCTTACTGTTTTTATTAAGAAAGGTTTTAATTTCACTGAAAAACAGTATATAAATACTCGCCTGGCGACCTTTTATATTTTGGCGACCTTTTATAGTCATTTTATGGCGACCTTTTATATAGCATGGCGACCTTTTATAGTGTATACATGTAATACATTTTTTTTGAATGTCGTATTACCGTATTACAAAAGTTAGAATTCCACAGAATGTTGAAAACTCTAATCATTATCAAGCACCAAATGTAATACAGTAATATGTTCTCTGAAAAGCCATTTTTATTGCCTGTGATATTCATTGATCAAATTTCTTCACTTTATAAAACTTAATCAATCGGTCCAGAACCCATCTTTCTAACCGATCCCTCTTTGGCTCATAATGGACCGGGATCTTAAGCCGGATCTCTATGGAAGTAAGTCGCCCTCTCATGCTGTTCGGGTGAACTCCTGTATACTCCTGCCATCGGAGTACCTGGTCCTCACTGCCTTCAATCATCAGCCATTTGTGATCGAATGCTGAAAGCTTAGTCAGCTTGGCAAGCTCCCGGTCCCAATCGCTGAACAAAGATCCATAGAGATCCGACACTGATTTACGTTCTAAAGATATTTCTGATTCAAATCCCAATATCGAATAATCCCCTACGGGGAGGTGTTTTCGAATTAGCTTAAGGCCGGGCATAGGTCTGGGTAAAAAGAGAGGGTCCTGCTCGTTTGAGTCAACAATGAGAACGAATTCTTCCGGGAATTCGAACCTGAATACCGGACGTTGTCCCACCCTTGGGTTGACTGAAAATTGAGGCTTGATCTTTGGTCCCATTGGATTAGTTTGTGATCCCCCTACTTTCTATCCCCTGCACATGGGCATCTCCGGAGAAAGGAGTCAAATGCCGGAGCGGATAAGATTTCGGGGGATCACAAGTTTACCGTCCTTTCGTTTGATTTTTGTGGATACTACTATACTACTACATGAATTTTAGACCCTCGTCTCCACCGTTGTTTGCTGGAGGGATAGTTTCCTTCTCCTCGGCCTTTGGTAAGGTCTTTCCCTGACGGGCTTTCTCAGCCAATTCTTTGATTGTGCAAAATTCGATGATGTTCGAAAACATGGTATCGGTCCCATCTTCCTTTTTCTTCTTCCCAGGAACATGGTCGATTTTCCCCCCAAACATCTTTCCGGGAACCTTCATTCTCCAGGTCTGCTCAAAGGCGGGCTTGCCAAAGGTATCAACATCGACTTCATCGGTAGGTGCGATTACCCCGGCCTTGATCAGAAATCCAGCTAATCTTTTAAGCCCGAAATGTTTCTTGCCAATATGGGGAAAATAAAGGTTTGATTGGAGCCCATCATCATCTCCGCCTTCAACCTTGCACTCAGCCGTAAAATTCTTGTCGTTTTTTATCCCCTCTTCGTCCTGATCTTCAGGCTTTACTTTTTCGACATCTGCCTTATCAACCCGGAACAGATGCCACCCCTTACTGATCATTGGAAATCCTGTGGTGAATGTAGGTTTAATTTTCTCTCCCATGACTTATCCTCCATTTTTGGTTTCCTTGGATTTGATAATCTCCAAGATTTTCTTGAAGTCCAATAACGACGCTCCCGAATATTTTCTTGCATCCGGGAACTCCACGCTACGCTTGGCCAGGGGAATTGAACAGCACTTGGCAACATAGGATTCATCTTCCGATTTAAAACTAATAACCGGAGGCCTGATCGATCCATTCTTTTGAATTTTCCATGGATCAACGATGAATCCGATGAAATCGAAGTAGCCGTTCAGCACCTTCGGATATTCCCTGCCCTGGAAAAATGGTGCTGCCTCCAATGCCCTATTCCAAGATGGAGATTCGGTTGAGTAAGCTGTAAAGACAACCGTGACTCCATATTTGGAAAGTCGATTGGCTGCTGCCGTGATACGCTTCATGATCTCTGCGACCGGACCCCAATCTGCTTCGTCTAACCGGAATCTGTCGATCAGGCCCTCCCTGGCTTTATCGGTATCGATTCGATATTTATACCGATCGTCCTGAAGGGTCGATTTGAATTCGGATTGGATGAAGCTCGCAGAATCGAGTGCAATCGATTTGAACTGAAACTTCCCTTCCCTGGCTTCCATTTCCCAATTGAAGAAGAGTTCTTTGACATCGTCAAAATTCCCCACTTCAAAAAAGGTAATTGGTTCTTTGGTCCAAGAAAGGATTGGTCGAGGGTCCCTTGGCTCGGTAACGACCACTGCAATAGGTCCATAAAGAGTGCCCAAAGAATGAGTCTTCCCGCATCCGAAGGGACCATAGATCATGATACAGTATCCATTTCCAACCTCGACAAAAGTGCTGTCGTATCCGTATTCCCTGACTGTCATTTACTCACCTCCTTTCTATCTAAATTATCCATTTTGACCTTCCTTTTCATCAAGCCACTGAATGTCAGATGGCTCTTCCTTATTCCTTCTCTTATAAACATTTTCCGAAACGGTATCATTAGATGTACAGATCGTAAGGAATTTGCATGGTTGGGGGAGATAGCAAGTACCGGGGGAATTGGCCTGGTAAAATGCCAGCATTTTGTTTCTCTCTCCACAGAATTGGCTGATCTCATTTGCGACCCTCCGCATTTTCTCTTTGGTCGCATTAAGGTCAAATTCAGTTCTCCAGAAATTTTCATCCTTAATATAGTAGCCCGGCCTGCGGGTAAAATCCTCCCTTACCCTTTCAATATATTCTTTGGTCGGTTCCCTTTTTCCAAGACGGAGTTCAGGAACTCTTATCAATCTAAGGGTGATTCTCTGGAGGTCAGGCCTACCGAGGAAATATGTAGAAAATTGATCCTGGATGACAAATTTGGTATAGGATTCAGGGCGAGCAGTGTATTTGTATTCGTAGGAAATGTGATCATCATAGATCACAAGATCAAGAAATCCTTTTACCTGGGGATATCCATCCTCAAACCATTGGAATCGTGCTTGGGTTTTTCCCCGCATCTCTCCATAGATCGGGATGTAAGAATCAAAGAGCCCCTCCATTTTTAGGGCCCAGATGGGAAGCTCATCTTCTTTTCTGAATTGCTCGAAAATTGATTTCTTGTAGGTTCCGGTTGTATGAATTTGATCGAGAATATTTGAAGCGATTCTTCCCTGGAGCATGGGAAGGGGAGGCTCAATCAGTTCAAGGCCGACAACATAAGCCCACCAAAATCTCCGTTTGCATACCCAATCCTGCACACCTGAATGTGAAAGGGTAGGCATCTGCTGACGCATGAATTCAGCACATCGGAATAGAATGGGAAGGCTGCAAAATCCACCTTTAATATAATGATAGCACGGTTTCTCTGAATCCCTTGTCCAACCCTCGCAGACAGGTTTCATTTTCAGATCTCCACGATTTCATCTAAGGTTTCGAAACAGAATTGATGAATAACCTCCCAAATTGATTTTGCGTTTTCCACTTCATAGAATGATTCACCAAAAAGAACTTGTCTTTTGCAGACACGGCAAGAGATGCTTGGCATGATTCACCTCCTTTCTATTGACGAAAATTCTCAAAAGTCTGAAATCTTTTCCATGGTGGGACTGCCCGATGAACACCCTCACCTTATCATTTCGCTGTGGGGTTATGCAAGACCATTTTGGGTAAAATTCCACAATTTGTGGGTCAGTATGTGGAAATCTTGTTGAAAAAGCACAGGAATCTACCAAAATCATTAAGGTTTTTAGTGTGGAAATGTTTCTTTTCACAAAGCTAATTTTTTTTGATTTTCCTCTTGACAGGGGATTAAAAACATGATAGAAATGATCATGATGATCAAGATAGAGTTGGCATAGAAATTGGAGGAGATAAGACATAGGGGTTGGCTCCACACCCGATAAGGAGCCCGCAGGCCAGGGAGAGCGTGAGACTGGCGGGAAGGGAAAGGAAAGGAAATGAAAGTAAAGGTAAATGACAAGATTGCGGTTGAGGTAAAAATTATAAAGACTATGGACTGCCCGGCTGGGACAGCATACTGGACTATCGATTATCTCATTGATGGAGTCTGTGTGCATAGCGCGACCACTGGGGCAATCTGCGGAGTCCCAAATCCGATTGCAATGCTCGATCGACACTATAGTTTCTCGGAGATCCACTACCAGGATATCTCGTCGCCCGATCCACGCCCCATGGGAGATGAAGCAAAGGGACGGGAAATAGGTTTCGGATCATATGGTGGGCGGCCAGCTTGGTTTGAGAAGAGGAGCAATACCCATCGGCAAGCAATCATTGATGCCGTTTCACAAATTGTAGAGTAGCCACCCTGACGAGCCCTGCGGGGCGAAACCCGGAGCGATCCGGGTCGGTGGTAGACCTGATAAGCCACCCGCATCCTGGGGAGAGCGATAGACCAGGCGTCGGAGACTTCCGGCAGGGAGGGAATGAAAGATGACAAAACTTGAAAAGATAGTAAGGGAACAAGAAGAAATTGGGGAAAAAACGGGGATAAAAGGTATTTCTGAAAGTTGGACTTGGAATCTTTTTATTAAAGGCGACATTGTAGAGATACAGAAACATATAATGTCTCCTAAATCATGTCTCAAAAATTCCCGGAGCGAATGGGAAAATGTAAAAAGCCAGGGCTGCACGAAACTTGAGGTTATCAGGAACTGCTCCGAGGAAACAGTCCAAACTTATAAATTGTAGGGCATTCTGCCCAGAAAGGAGGTAGGTAGGATGTCAAACGGATTTCTCGAATACCTGAAAGCCGGGTATCCCGCATTGTGGGTCCAAACCCACGAAGAGGACCGGGCGATCAGGAAACTGGCAGAGGAGGCTGAGGGGTATAAGATCTACTCCTGGGATATGGTCATGGGGCTAAAGGACCATTCAACCGGGCAGTGTACCCCGATGCAGTATCTTAAGGCTGTGCAGACACTCGGTGGGCTTTCTGAAAAATCGGTTCTCTTGATAAAGGATGCCCACAAATTTATCTCCGGCATCGACATGATCCGAACCGTAAAAAATGGACTGATTCAGTGGAAGCAATCTCACCGTCATCTTGTTTTTATCTCTCCCCTTATGGCGATTCCCATCGAGCTTGAAAAGGATGTTACGGTTTTCGACTTCCCTCTTCCCGGCGTCGGAGATCTTATGAGGATTGCCAAGAATATGATCAACGGCAATAAGCAGCTGAAAGATGTCGAGATCGATGAATCGGTAATCTCCGCAGCCAAGGGGCTCACAACTCAGGAGGCCGAGAATGCAATGGCTCGATGCTTAATCCGACACAAGGCCTTCTCCAGTGATATTCTGACAGCAGAAAAGCTTCAGACAATCCGCAAGTCCGGGCTTATGGAAATCTGGGAACCCGTACCGGAGGATCAATTGGGTGGGCTTAATAATCTTAAGAAGTACATCCGGAACCGCAAGGTAGGGTTCACCAACAAAGAATTTCCTATCCCAAAGGGTATTATTCTGGTAGGTCTTCCCGGCGGTGGAAAGTCCCTCTCCGCAAAAGTCATTGCATCAATATTAGGATTCCCTTTGATCCGACTGGACCTGGCATCATTAAAAGGGTCTCTTGTGGGGCAAAGTGAACAGAGGATGAAGCAGTCCCTGGATATCATTGATGCCATCGGTAATTCAGTAGTCTGGATTGACGAGATCGAAAAGGCCATCGGATCCGCAAATGCCTCCAGCCGGACCGGGGATCCCATCGGTTCAATGTTCGGGATCCTTTTGACCTGGATGCAAGAGTCACAAGTGCCGAAGTATATTGTGGCTACTTGCAACGATATCAATGAGCTTCTTACTCTCTCCCAGGGGGCCCTGATCAGAAGATTTGACGATGTCTTCTTTGTGGATCTTCCCGGAGAGGTTGAAAGGTCGGAAATTCTAGAGATCATGAACAAAAGATACCATACCCAGATTAATGGAGAATATGTCTCCAAAATGACCGGGTGGACAGGCGCCGAAATCGAGAAATTTGTCAAAGCCTCTATATATGATGGAGAGGAAGAGGCCCTGGGCCACGTCAAACCCATCTACATTCAAAACCGTGAGGTAATCGAGAGGGGCCGTGATTGGGCGAGGTTTAACGCCCGGATCGCCAATGAATCCATCGAAACAAAACTGGAGGGTGGAGAAAGGAGGTTGGATGTATGAGTCACACTATGTCGATCGATCTCCAGATGACGGATCTGGAGATGGCCAGGGAGGTGGCCATAAAGCTCGGATACGAGTGCTCCATAGGTATCCATCCGGTCTACAGATCCAATCCAGCAGGCTTAGGAATTATGCTCCCCGGTTGGAGATATCCAATGGTAATTACCCCGGACGGAAAAGCTGTTTACGATAACTACAATGGGTCTTGGGGAGATATCCAGGAGCTTTACGCCTTCTCAGCCCATTATGGTCTTGAAAAGGCCAAGGAAGAAGCCTATAAAAACTGCCACACACCTATCGATATGGAGTCCGAGGATCCCAATATCCTTGAACTCCATATCATGGTCAACTGAGGAGGGGCTAACAATGGAAAAGAAAATCGTCCTGAAATTTGATAAGCGGACAGGCAAGGTAGCGATCGAGGCTATGGGATTCACTGGATCTTCTTGTGAACAGGCCACAAAATTTCTCAGGGGCACCTTGGGTGAGATGGAGGACTTCCAACAAAAGGCCGAGTGGTTCGAGACTAATCTGGAGCTAAACGGTAAGATCAATTCCGACCTTTGTGGGTAGGAAAATTTAAATTGGAGGATAGGAAAAATGTTACACCAACGGGCAATGATTGTCAGATTTAATTCAAGTATGTGGGAGGCCAGAAAGTTTGATCGAAGGGTTACAGAAGAGGTCGAGGAAAGTTACAAGACCTCCGGGCGATGGAACAAAAGCCTGATTAACCGGGAGGCCCTTTCAACCATTGCCACAATCATCAGCCGGGCCAGGGTTTATCATTATAAGAACACCGTGCCCTGGGCCGGAGAGGATGCTCTGATCCCGGTCGAGAAGCTTGAAGAGTACAATCGAAAGATGGAGGGATTCAAGACTCAGTTGGCTATTGCCGTTGAGGAGTTCTATTATGGATATCCTCAGTATATAGCGGAGGCCAGGGAAAACGATGAAACTTTTAATCAGAACCATTATCCTCCACAAGATAGGATCCGGAACAAATTCGCAATCAACATCACCTATCTCCCGGTTCCGATTACAGGGGATATCCGGGTGGATCTCCCTGATGGAATGAGACAGGAGGTCGAAAGACGGCTCCAGGCTGAACAGGCGAGGCTCCAAAAAGAGATCAATGTAAATCTCTGGAACAGAATCTACACAACGGTCCATAGGATGGCCGAGAGACTCTCCACAACTGATAGGGTATTCAGAGATTCACTTATGGGGAATGTCACGGATCTTTGTAATATGCTTTATTCTCTAAATGTGAACCAGGATCCAAACCTGGAGGCAATGAGAAAAAAACTTGAGGAGAAATTAGCATCAACTGATCCCGGAACACTTCGTGATGATCCGGCAACCCGTCAGACAGTGGCAGACAATGCCCGGAAGATCCTGGAGGAGATCGATAAGGCCGGGCATAGGGCTTTAGAGATTTAGCCCCCGTCCTGGTCATGACGAAAAACTGACCCCTACCTCCCGACCTGGGCATGTCGTTAAACTGCCCAAATAAAACCAAGGAGGGGAAAACCATGTTGATCAGTAAAACAAAGATCAGGAAGTTTATCAAGGAGGCTTCACCCAAGATTACCAGGATTTCACCGAGCTATTATGAAGCAATTGACCAAAGGGTAAGGAACATGATCTTGGGTTCAATAAACCAGAATACATCCAGAAAGACCCTTACTCAGAACGAGCTTACCGGGATCAATGGTAAGCTGCGGGAGGAAAAATCCAATGGATAAAATTGCGGTAAAATTCAGGGATCCCCCGGTTTGTGATTTCTGTTCAAGCAAAGAGGTCACCCATATCCATCCATGTCCGGACTTCACCATTGCTCACTTTCCCTTTTCATATGGGTCCAATGGTGGGTTCCTCTCCTGCGAAGAGTGCTCCAAGCTTGTTGATGCCGGGGATCGTGATGTACTCCTGGAGAGATCTGTCAAGTTATTCTTTGTTAACTATTCCGAATTCGGAGATGTTCCGGAAGAGTTTATCAGAATGTGTGTCCGGAAGCTTCATGGTGAGTTCTGGAAGTTCAGGGAAAAATATTGCTGAGGAGGTGTATCATGAAATATTGGGGCTATGAATTAAAACTGGTTCAATTCATTGACCGTCGCGATCGGAAACAGACGGTCACTGCAAAAGTCTACCAGGCTGCGAGCCAGATTAAGGGTCTGGTAAAGTATTACCTGGGTGTGGTTCATCACTGGACGGTGACCAGACTCAATATGCTGGTTGCCGAAATTGGCCTGGATGATTTTATCCGAAGGGCCGGAAAACTGGAATTCGGGACAGAAGGATTCGAATATGCGGTCGCCCTTGTGGAGGAGATGAAATGAAAGAAGTCATGTGGTTTACTTGCCGTACTGGGACTATTGGAATAGTTCGGAGAAATAGTCAGATTTATATTGGGATTGCAACTGGGTTCGATGAGGATACTGATATTGATCAAATATATTCCTGGGGTGCGATAGTTGACCCGAGTGAGCTATGCGAATTCCTATTAGCGAAGTGAGACGAGCCGGAGCGGCGGCGTCAGCGAGCGCAGGCGTAGGCTCGCTCACGAAGCGAGAGAGAAAAATGAATCCAGAATATTGGTTGAAACATGATAAAAATATTAGTAGATTCTATATTTATGTCCTTAAATGTGAGAATGGGAAATACTATGTTGGTCAAACCAAGAATTTAGAAAAGCGTAGCAGGGAGCACCTTAATAGAAAAGTAAGATTTTTAAAAGATAATCCTCCAATCAAATATATTTATGTTGAAACTGTTTCGTCAAGGGGAGATGCCCTTAAGCGTGAAACTGATCTTAGAAGACAATATAACCAATTATTGGAGGATTAAATGATCTCTATTGGACTCTGCATCACCGTTATTTTTATCGTAATTTTCATATGGCCATTAACTTAGGAGCTAATTATGTGTCCAGAAATTCTTTGTCCAAGAATTAAGACTCAATCCGAATGGAAGAGATATCTTAAGTTGATCTCTATTGAGAATTCGGATTCTATTGAGATACTCCAGTGGAAATTTCGGATCCTCCTGGAGGCTATCGATCAAACTATTCCGGTGAGGAGGTGAAAAAGTGAAAAAGAAATATAGACCATCCAGAAGTCTGAAATCGGCAAAGGTGAAGAAGGCTTCTATCAATACTCAAAACAGTTACTATCTCCGGGATATCCCGGACGAGATGTATCGATCGTTCAAGGCCAGATGTGCTATGGAGGCAATCAGCATTAGGGGATGTATCATTGACCTGATGACGGCTTATGCAGCCGGAAGAAATAAGTAATTATATTTCCCCGTGGGAGGGTAAAATCCAATTTAAGGAGGAACAGAATGCGAATGATCAGGAAGTTTCGATTCCCTATTATCCTTTTCCTGGTACTGTCTATTGCTTATCTTTCCATGACGGCGATGGCCGGAAGGAACCAGAGGACCATATCGATCTTTCCCCATATTCACAAAACCATTTACATCCCTTATGTCCAGGGTGTTGATGGCGAACAGTGTACTGCAAACATTGAGATCGGGAACTGCTATGGTGAAATCAGCGGGGAGGATATCGAGATCCTTTTGATGGAAGGTTGTGAGATCAAGGAAATTCCATCTGGACCATTGAGCATGGGAAATGATTACATCATTAAATGCCCTGGCCATCCCGAATTTTGGGATATCTTTACGGTTGGGGATCTCGTTATCGGTGATGAGGATGTTCAGTGCCAGCCCACATCTGTAGAGATTTCGTGTCCAGAAGGTGCAGTGATCATCGATCCAGAGGGCACCGCCATTGATGTTGAAGAACTTGTCGAAACCGCCTGGATCGGAGATACCATCCATGTTCGAGGATCAATGTTCTCCAAGAGCGGAGATATCATCGGCTATGTATTCCAGGTATGGTATGTCTTTCCGAACAAAACGAAGCGATTGATTTATAAGACGGACAGGCAAGAAGTCCATGTTGCGAGTACATATACCGATGAATTTTCCTATACCTTTGATCGGCTAGGGATTCATAAGTTTGCGCTAAAGGTATTTAAGCCGGATGGAAGAATCGGCCGGGTGGTCGCAAAGGTTATAGTCTTGGAGCCTGAAATGGACTTGAAGTAATCTTCTATTTCAATGATTGCCCTCCCACGGGGAATTCATTTAAAAAAGAAAGGGAATGGAGATTGTTATGAGCCATTACGATTATAAAATGAGCCTTGAGATCTCCAAACACGATTATCCATTCTATGCTCTGATCATGGCTGCAACAAGGCAGGCTGATACAGATAATTTGGAGAGGCTTCGAAAGGCTTTCCCGGAAACTTACAGGGAATTGAAGCTCAGGTATTGGGCTCCCGGAGGATTACTTCTGGGGGAAGAAAGTGATCCGGGATGGACTCAGGACGGCTGAAATCGTGTGATTGCCATTACGATATATCCAAATAGCTATTGAGTTGACATTATGTAGGCATAATGTAAACCTTAGCACATCGGGGAGGGTCACCAGGATGCTCCAGGACGAGAGATCTCGATCTGGTCCATAGGAAGGGATAGGTAGGATGAAAATCAATCAGCTCTACATAGGAGATGCACTCGCAGTGCTTAAAACGATGCCCGATGAGTTTGTTCATTGCGTAGTTACATCGCCTCCATATTGGGGGTTGAGAGATTACGCCATTGAGGGACAGATTGGCTTTGAGAAGACTCCCGAAGAGTATGTAGCAAAGATAGTTGAGGTATTTAGGGAAGTAAAGAGGGTGTTGAGGAAGGATGGGACGCTGTGGCTAAATTTGGGGGATTCGTACGCTGGAAGTATGAAGAGGATGAGTGGTGATGTTGCTTATGGTGGGCCTAAACAGATGACCAATAAGGGGAGTATCGGCCTACCTGTCTTTGATTTTGGTAGGCAAGGGCAAACGTCAACCGTATCTCAGGTGAATCGAAGCCGAGCTACGGGATTCCATAGCTGCAAGCCAAAGGACTTGATCGGCATCCCCTGGCGTGTAGCCTTCGCCCTGCATGCTGACGGCTGGTATCTCAGGTTAGACATTATCTGGGCCAAACCAAACTCCATGCCTGAGAGCGTAACGGATAGGCCGACTAAGGCACACGAGTATATATTTCTGTTGAGTAAGGGTCAGAAAAATTACTTTGATCAGGAGGCAGTGAGGGAGCCACAGACAGGTAATACTCATTCGAGAGGCAAGGGTAACACGCCCAAAGATGCCCCTACTGGAAGCGGGATTAAATCAAATGAATCTTTTAATAAAGCAATGAGTTCCTACATTGAAGTTCCTGGAGGTCGTAACATTCGCTCCGTCTGGACCATCGCAACACAACCATACAAGGAATCCCACTTTGCCACATTCCCTGAAGAGATACCGAAAAGGTGCATCAAGGCCGGCACAAGCGAGAAGGGATGTTGCCCGAAGTGTGGGGGACCGTGGGTGAGGGTGGTGGAAAAACAATTATTCGGTAAGGCTTATAGCGCAACTAAATTTGATGATTCAACACAAGCCGGGCCACTCTTTCGTTCACGGCAAGCATATCGTAAACAAGGACTCGAGGGTCCACCTGTCCCAACAACCATCGACTGGCAACCCTCCTGCTCCTGTGGGGAAGAACCTATCCCCTGTGTGGTCCTCGATCCGTTTATGGGTTCCGGAACCGTGGCGAAAGTAGCTATTCGGTTAAGAAGGAACTGGATAGGAATTGAATTGAATCCTGAGTATACTAAGTTAGTTGAGAAACGAATTAGAGATGTGCAAATAACTTTAGGATTATAAGGGAGGTATAATTACTATGGCCAAGAAGAATCCAACGACCTATGTGGACATTGCGATCGAGGACACCATAACTGAAGAGGATGGAACAAAGATTCGATTGGTTCCCTCTATGATCTATCAGGATGGGAAAAAGAACATTTACATCAGAATGGTTGACCCCGATGGTGACGTGAGAAGGGTATACAAATTCCAGAGGGTGCTTGCTGATGTTGAGTATTATGAGAAAGGGGAATTTTAAATGAGATTCCCATCAATCCGTGATCTATCATATGCATTTGACCGTGAGCTCCCAAAATATTTCTCCAGGGACGAGGTGCATAGGATCATCGACTCCTGTACCAATCCGCTTCATCGGCTCATGATTCGCTTCCTATGGATGACAGGATCAAGAGTATCCGAGATGCTTGAGTTTAAACCATCCGATATCAACGACTATGCCGGGGTGCTCCGGATTCTGACGCTTAAGCAACGGAAGAAGGGGAAAGGAGTGCTCCGGCATAGAATTGTTCCCGTCGAGAAGCTTCTGCTGAATGAGCTGGATGATCACATCAAGCTAAAAGGGATCCAGGGCGACCAGAGAATCTTCAATGTAACCCGTCAGGCCGTTCATAAAATGATTGTCTCAATATGCAGCAAGGCCGGGATTGATCGGCCACGGGCTCACCCCCATACCTTTCGTCACTCCTTTGCAATTAATTGTATCCTTCAGAGGGTTCCATTGCAGGTACTCAAAAAGTGGTTGGGTCATTCAGATATCAAAAATGTGATGATTTATTCCCAGATCCTGGCCGAAGATACCAGGGACTTTATGAAAGATCTGGAGTTTTAGAAGGGAGCCAATGATGAAAGCTTTGATAATTGTGGCGATTCTATTTTTTTCTCTTCCCGTTCATGCCTGGTATACCATAACTCCTCTTGGAATTACAATCACTGCAACCAGGGAAACAGTCAAACAATACAACCGTCACTGGTGTACCTATTCTCCGGAAGTTGTAACCTTCCCAAAACGCCCAGGAGTATTTAAGTATTATAAGGACTATAAGATTGGACCAAGATGGGAGAACATTGATTGGTCAGTAATCGATGGTTACTTTAGGTTACTTAGTAAAAAGTATGATTCTTATCCGAATCCGTCTTTTCTAACCGTAAGAATTGATCCCCTTGATTACTCATGTATCGATGAATCGGGGTTCCCATACAGCTATGAATTCCGATTCCCAGGGTACGGATGCATTGACGGAATATTCCCAAATCCGAACCTGATTGTAATTCATCTCGGAGACGATCCGGGTCAGGAATGGGAATACACATTGAACCGTCCGTTCTGTGCGACGGCTCTTGATTGGGAGTTCAGCCATTACTTTTTATATTGGAGAGGGGATCCTTGCTGGAACAATGAATGGGATCCTATCTGTCTAGGAAGAAGAAAAGATATCCATGAACTTTGTTTGCCAAATTTAGAATGATCAGGAAAGGAGTTTTAAAATGGAAAGGATTCGTAGCGGAAGAGTAGAAATCGTATTGTTGTGCTGTGTAATCTTCTGTCTGATTCTGACCTTCTGGATTGTTTATCTCGAAGCAAAAAAATCCTCACTTCAGCGCCAGCTTCAAGGCTGCGAAAGCCTCGTTAAGGATTATTACGATCTCGCAATAGATCTTGCGGATCAATCCGATTCTTTTTATGAGATCATTAGTCAGGGCGATCCAAATCTTCTAAAACTAACCATGGAAGAAATTCAACGAAGAAAGGAGGCGAGAAAGGATGCCACTAAGAAAAATAAGCCCAAATGATATTGGAATCATGCTTAGTTCTATCCAGGACAAAGATGGATTCATTAAGGCAAGGGTTGCGATATATGAGGAATATACGGACCATATCGTGATCACTTTCCAGGTTTATGATCAGTCCGGGATTATGGTCGATGTGTGTCCAAAATACTATATTGGGAGGTCACGATGAAAGGATATTACCCGATCTTTGAATTTTATCCAACAGAGATGCCCATTGAGACTCGGTATGGAACAATTCCCTACAAAGAGTTTCTTTCTCTTGAGAAAATCCGTATCGAGAAATCTGAAGGCTACTATTGCGAATTCCTTGAAGGAAAAATTGATGAAATAAGCCTTGGTGTATTGCTCCCGGTCCCTGATTGTATTTGTAATATATGCATGAGGGGAAAGGGAAGGAAATAAGGGGAAATAAAAGATGAGTGTGATTATTGAGATTAAATCCAAGGACGGGAAAATCCTGGGGAGGTGCGATGCCCGGTGCTATAACGCCATGACTCCTAATTGTGATTGAATCTGCGAAGGGGCCAACCACGGTGTGGGGCTTAACCAGGCAATTGAGAATACGGATCCGAGTCTATTAAGGGATGAAAAATCCAGACAGAAGAGTTTATTCGGGATTGCTGTGATTTGGAAACCTTCATCCAGGATCAAGCCGATTAGTAAATCTAAACAGAAGAAGATTTTCCAGAAGCTGATCAGGCTTTCCAGGGAAATCAAAAAGAGAGGAGAAACACATGATTAAAAAAATGCTGGTTTGCGATCAGTGCGTAGAGGAGAAAAACATCTTTCGAGTAACGGTGACCATCCAACCCATTGCGATCAATAACTGTAAGGTAGCCATCTTGAGATCCGGTCCATCCAAGTCGTTTGAGGTCTGTGGGCCCGGATGCCTGGCAGTGGAGCTTACCAAATCTAAGGCGTTTGAGAAGGCCAGAGAATTCGCACGAAATGACCGGGATCCCTTAAAATTGGACCAGGAAGGGATCGATTTGGAGCCTGGGATATACCGATAGCATAGTGGAATAAAGTCCTTAAATATCCCCTGAATTTAGATCCTGGACCATAGAATATGCATAAGGAAGTGCCCGGAGAGGAGGAGTCGGGCAGCTTCTCCCCTCCGGGATGGGAGGGTTGAGGAGGAAGAGAGATGCAATGCTTATGACCGGGTAGATCCGGCCCGTTGCTTTATCATCGTAACAATATCTTTACTGGATGCTGTGACATCCAGGTATTCCATCATGCCGGGCGCCCTCCCCCGGCCAATTGCTCCGGATCCCCCGACCTTGCCTCCGAATCTTTGTATGAAAACCTCTACTTCATGAGGCCCTCCTTCAAACCGATCGACATCGGCCATCATACCGCAACAGGGACATCGTGCTCTCAATTTTTCTTTCATGGTATCACTCCTTTTTGAGGAAGTCAATCGGGTTCAACTTCCTCCGGATTTTCTTGATTCTCAGGATTTTCCTGGTCAGGAATTTCCTGTTCCTCTGACAGGGTAATTTTTACTTCATCGTCTTCCATCAGTTCTAGGGAATCAGAAAGATCGTCCTCCAAGTCTTCCGGTGAATCCGCTTCCACCCCTTTCATTTTGATTGTTACATCATACCAAGGCATTTGACCCTCCTCTATCGGATTCTTTTTTTGATATTCTCTTCCTCCTTATCTCCTCTAAACACTCATCACATAGTCCAGTTGTGATCCCTTCTTCTGGATCATCCAGAATTCCTAGAATCCTCCCGCATACCATACATACCCTGGTTAGTTTGTTAGATCTCATCTTCGTCTGCGGGATCTTGATTTTCTTCTGCTGGTTGATTTCCTTCTTCTGGTCCTGGATCTCCTTCTGGGTGCAGCCTTTCCACCTCCGGCAGGGAATAGAACCTGCATCCCGGCGATAAATGCGACTGCTCCGAAGATTAACCAGTTAATATCAATATCCCCGAAAATTTGGCTAATGTCAAACACCCCGGCTTTTTGAACATAAGTAACTTTTCTCTCGGTAGGAATGGTAATATCGGTATATGGACCAGGTTCATATGGAGGGTATTGCACAGTTGATCCGGATCCGGTCGGAGCAGGAATTACAGAAGGCTTAGATGGAGCAATAGCCTGATACCAATCGGATGGAGCCCTGGATGGATCCACATTTGGATTCCATTCTTTCCTGGACAACATATTATATGCTTCGTTCAGTGCTGCCCAGGTTCTTGGTCCAACGATTCCATCAACCTCTTCCCTGACTCCAAAATAGGTATACTGGAAGTCCATAACAGCTTTCCTGGTTTCATTCCCGAATTTACCATCCGCTCCGTATTTTGGAAGAGAGAACCCAAGGTCTTTCAATTTCTGCTGAAGAAGCTTAACGGTATTCCCGGAACTTCCCATTTGCAAGGTTGGTTGATACGCTTGTCCGTACATTGGTTTTCCTCCTTATTTAGGCCATTTTAACTTCTTACGAAATATTGCCCAGGCGAGTATCATTCCACCAATAAAAATTAGTTCTTTATAAGGTCCAGAATACCATGGTTGCTGATTCACCAATGGAACTTGGGTTTCTTCTACTATCATGCGAATACCTTCCTTCTTGTAAATTCAAGCAGCAACAACATAGTCCCGGCAGCAGCCAACAGTATCATTATGGGTTGTTGCTCAAAAATTTCTTCCACTTCGTAAATAATTTCCTCTATGCTTGTGGGAACTATAGATGCAGTTTGAATCGGAACAACGGGTTCCGGAATATAAGCTGTGACAGTAGGTTGTTCGGGCAACGCAGAAGGTGGGATTTCTCCCTTTGCTATATAAAAGATATGATTTTTGATTTGCCCAAGAACAATCATATCTTTTCTCCAGGGTGGAAAGGATGTTATTGCATGATAATGAGTTGCCCCTCCGCTGTTGTCCGGGAGCATCCCGGCCACAAGCTTTCTCGATAAGTCGTAAGCAGTCTGTAAGATGGGATAATTTGAATAGTAGTGATCCCAATTCTTTGCGATATTTGCAGCCGTTGTTCTTTGGGGATCATCCAGGTTGTACATGGAAAATTGTTTCTTTGCGAGAATAATTGCATGGTAAACCGATCCAGTTTCGGAGTAAATTGATTGGTCACCATATGTTCCAACTTCTCTTGCCCGGTTTCGGATGACATTTAAAACGGCCATCATTCCTTCTGTTCCCTCACCCCTTGCTTCACCATAGGCAGTGATAGCCAAAAGTTTATCGACCGGAACCTTTAAAAATGAACGGACATTGTCAATCCAGGCCATGATTACGGAACCTTCTGTTCATACATTTTAATCTGATTCTGCTTCTGTTCTTTCTGCATTTCAAGAACCCTTAATTCTTCTTGAACCGTCTGATCCATTTCCC
>Ga0180007_10002055_pt1 | contig 24941 bp, 21 predicted proteins | sample MM_PC_MetaG_FD_121122 | JGI IMG/M metagenome (GOLD analysis project Ga0180007, IMG submission 121122) | Groundwater microbial communities from the Aspo Hard Rock Laboratory (HRL) deep subsurface site, Sweden - MM_PC_MetaG | ecosystem: Environmental > Aquatic > Deep subsurface > Groundwater... | reverse complement strand
GCCGTATTGTAGTGGCGGGGCTAGACCCGCCACTACAATACGAATGCGCCTCTACAATACGCATGCGTCGTTACAATACGAATGCGCCGCCGATACAAATGATTGGCGCAGGTTTAAAAATCACCCCATTTATACAAATTCGTCACCGCAATCCCAAATTCCAATCCATTGACAATCTGATCCTGATTCAAATCGCTCCGATAATCATCCGAATAAATATGATTCGCCAGAACGCTCAGATCCAATCCGTTCACATAATTGTCGCCCGAAGCGCCGTTCACATCGCCGGCTTTCAAAAACTTCGTATAATCTTCGCTGAAATCAATCAATGTTCCGGCGCTGTCAACCGTTATATTATTTTTGCGATAATCAAGATGCGAATAACCTTTCAACAAAAAATCGCAGACCTGCGGAGCTGTCAATCCCTCGAGCTCAATGCTCGATCCATAGCCGTTCAAATCCGTTGTCACTGTTTTGTCAGCCAGCAGATTGTCAGTGCCTGATTCAAAAACGCGAACACGCAAAATCGTGCTGTTATTCCCCGTCTTCGGCAAACGCTTTTCCGGCACGGCGCGCAAATTCATAAATGCTGTCGGCAATTTCAATGTCCGAAAAACATAATCGCCGCTCGCCGCCAGATTGCCGGCGCCATCGCGGGAAAGAACATGAAAATGATATTCAGTGTCAGGCGTTAATCCGGACAGGGGTATGGAATGCGACAACACCAATTCTCCGGACGATCCGGAACCGATTTCATAACTTGTCGTCAATCCGTATTCAACAATGGAAGTGGCGTTTTCATTCGTGTCCCAAGTAATGACAGCGGAAATATCAGTAATATTAATTGCTCTGACATTTGAAATAACCGGCGGAATTCGATCGCCGGGAGGCGGAACAACCCCGCCGAGAGTGGTGGCTGACGCCGGATCGCTCTGCTCCGAATAACCGCCGAATTCATTTACAGCTGAAACTTTGTAAGTATATGTCGTATTCGCGGTCAGTCCGGTGTCGGGATAAGAATTCGTCACAGCGGTGGCGATAAAAACATCATCGCGATAAAGTTTGTATGCGACCGCGTCGGGCGAAACATCCCAAGACAGGTTAATTTTCGAATCGCTGACTGCGGTGGCGGTAAGGTTTATGGGAGCGGGGAAAGGAAGAATGGTAACCGTACTTTGAATTATATTAACCATCGCCGCACTAACAAAAAAAACAACAAAAACAAAACTCAAAAATAGCCCGACGGCCAGCAAGTACCTCGTCTTCAATAAATGTGTTGCTTTTTTTTTCATCAATTAATTTTCGTTTTTATTTTTTCATTCTTTCTTGATTCAATTATAACACAATTTCTTTATTCCCGCAGTATTTAAAACATTGATTTTATTAACAGAAAAACGCAAAACAAAACAGCTCCGCAAATGCGGAGCTGTTCGTGGATTTTCCGTGCGAAATTTTATTTTCGAAATTTCTTTACGATCCAGATTACCAGCAGAACCAAGACTATCAAACCGATTATTCCGGCGATTACAAACATTATTTTTGTCATCATGGCATAGCCCACATACAAAGATAATTCTTTTTCAGCAGTCAATAATCCATCATATTCAATTACACCCTTAATTGTATATTTTCCAGTCTGTTGAGCCTCAAATGATACTGCAAATTTGTTTGTTTTGCCAGGTAAAACGTCAACTGCATCAGTCTCAATTGTTTTGATCAGTACAGCCTTGCTATCATATATATTCAATCTCAATTTTGCTGAAGCGGGAACTTGTCCCTCATTAATAAAATCGCTCATTATAGAAACCGATTCACCTGCCTTAATAACATTCTTGTCTATATTCAAAAATTTAATGCTTCCCTTTTTCAGTGCTCCTATTTTGAAGATATTAAGAAGCGCCTTATCTTGAAACATTACAGTTTCACCATCATAAATCTTGATGTTTAGCCAATATGTTCCTTCTGTTAATTTTGTAACTCCAGGAGCTCTTACAATGGATTTTTGTGTAGAAAATGGTTGAATTTTATCAAGCTTTGTTATTTCGTGTGTTTCCAGAGGTTCATTATTCATCGAGCTTGCCTCTAACACAATTCTACTTAAAGCTCCAACGACATTGCCATCATTTCGGACACCAAGTGAAAATGCAATCGGGTTATTTTCTTCCATTTTCAAATTTTCCCAGGAAACAATTGAAAACTTTCTCACTTTCTTGTCCGTCACAGTAAGTTTTACATTAACTGCAGCCCCAAGCATCATGGCAGCCCCTGTTCCCACGGTTGATTCTTCAACACCAACTGTTTCTGTGAATTTAATTTTGCCGATATACTCTCCAAGCTGGGCATCCCTTGGAACATTAATATGTACTGCAACAGGCATTTTTTCAACGCCTATAGCCATATTAAAGTTAAAACCGGGATCTAAGGAAATCCAATTTTTTATTTCATCGCCTTCTATTTCTGTTGTTATTTGAGCGGTTTTTTCTGGTGCTGTTCGATTTAGCGTTACACTTTTCTCAAATTGGGAACCGGGCAATAAATTTTCATTTATAATGTCCGCAGTACTCACTCCGAAACCCGCATAAGCCGGAACAATGCCGAGTAGCCCCACAACAACAAAACAGAAAGCAATTTTCAATAAATTTGTTGTCTTCATGTTTTTTTAAATAAATTTTTTATGCATGTTTTCATTATTCATTACAATAACATCAGTGAGATTAATCATTATCCGCATAAACCGTAAACATATTTGTTCCGGTACAAAACCCCTCGACTCCGGTTGCAGGCATACGAAGCTCCCATTCTGTGGCATCTGAAATGACAGGATCAACATCGTCGGTCGGAGCAGCAAGATCAAGAACAAGAGTGACATCCTCATCAGTTAATGCTACGCCGCCACCAGTATCAAAGTCAAAATTTTCAGTTGTGTGATACTTTTCGTTGGCTAGAGGGATCGTTCCAATATCGCAAGTCATTGCAGTGCTGGCAGTTGATTTCAAATATATATCAAGAGATCTATTACCCACATTTGTTACGACCACTTGTTTACTGGTAGCACTTGTACCTCCTAAAGCTAATTCACCATATGCAATAGAGGTAGGAAGCACTGTGAGTGCAGGCAAACTATCCACGTCAGGTGGAGTTGCGTCAACCACAGGATCTCCAGCCACTCCGTCAGTTGGAGTTACTTCGCATTGCCAGGTCTGTGCCGACAAGGGACCTGTATCAGTGGCATCTGCATAAAATTGCAAGGCAGCGTTACAAGTATAGGATACATCCAAATCAGCCCCACCCGATGTACAATCACCACCTACGCTACACTCTGCATCGGTATAACAATCATTATTATCGTCCAAGCAAGCGGGGGTTGCTCCGGAACGATAAATTTTTGCTGAAACGCCCGTAATATCATCGCATCCATTATTATCGGATATTGTCGCCAGACATTCAACTGTCGCAGTTGAAGAAGGGTTTAATATAATATTCGTCTCACTAAAAGTATTTGCGTCTCTTAAAATAACTGAAGAAGCCACGGGTGGTGCACTTGTAACATTTGCGGTGGCTAGAACATTTGAAAAGTCAGTTGCCATTGAAGGCTGAGGAGAGACTAGACTCCAAATCCCTAAAATCATGGGGACTATTGCGACGAGACACAATGCTAAAATTAAAAATCCCAGATAGTTTTTCTTTTTCGCTTTTTTGATCATATTTTTTTATTATGAATTCTAAAATTAATAAATTTAATTTACTAATTTTTTTTATTTTAAATATAACCAAAAAAATCGACCTTTAATCCGCCTTCGCGCTCCGCTACGGCGGACGAGAAGGGCTGTAGCAAAATTCTCCTCATCTTGCCAAGCAAAGATGCCTGAAAAATTATTTAGAGATTATGCCACGGTTTTTTTTTGAGTTTTTTTTGGTTTATTCTTTTTGTTATTTGTTAGACAATTATATTATATCACATTTTGAGACTTCCTTAAATGCCGCAAAATGTTTTTGTGGATAAATCGTTTGCGAATTATTTTTTTCGCGCGCGTTTTTAAAATGTTTTTTGAATAACGGGGGATAACGGCCCTTCGATGCGACTCAGGGTGACGATGAACGGAAAATCGGTTGACGAAAATTAGATTTGCGCGACGCATTTGCGCGAAACAAAATCATCCAATATTTAATCAAACAAAAAAATATGCAACGCGTTTTTTCAATACAAAAAGACGGATCGCAATCCGCCCCTGAATTTTTTCGCCGATCATTCGACCATTTAATCGAAAATAAATTTCTCTTTTTTTGCCAGCGCATTTTCAATCAAATCATCAACATCCAATTTTTTCTCCGCTTCAATTATTTTCCCGATCTCCGCCCGCGTCTCCGGATGGCGCGCAATGAAAAAACTGCAACAGTCCTGATACGGCTCAATGGAAATTTCATAAGTTCCTATTTTTTTCGCCAGATCCATTATCTGCCGTTTGTTCTGCGCAATGAGCGGAGGCAATTTCAACATTGATGAAGCTTCATAAATCACATTTAAATTTTCCAGAGTTTGCGACGCGACCTGCGCCAATGAATCTCCGGTCGCCAATGCTTTTGCGCCGGTTTCCGCGCAGAGTTTTTCCGCGAGCTTGAACATGAGCCGGCGGTAAACAATCATTCGAATGTCAGCCGGAATATTGGCGATCACCTGACTTTGCAAATCAGCGAACGGCACAATGTGCAAAACCGATTCACCCTGAACGCGCGCCAAACATTGAACCAGCTTTTTGATTTTATTTTCCACCGCTCCCCTATTTATCGTTTGATTTTTAAAATGCACAAAATCAACTTTCGCGCCGCGCTTCATCATTTCAAAAGCCGCAACCGGACTGTCTATTCCGCCGGACATGAGACACAAAACTTTTCCGGCGGTGCCGGCCGGCAATCCGCCGATCCCTTCTTCTTTCCGGCCGAGAACCGCGGCTGACATTTTGCCGATTTCAATTTTTATTTCCAATTCAGGATTGCGCACATCAACCTTGATTTCTTTTCCGTCTTCTTTTATTTTTTCCAGAATAAACCCGCCGACTTCCGCGTCAACCGCCATTGAATTCAATGAAAACTTTTTGTTCGAACGAACCGTGTTTATTTTAAATGTCCGCGGTTCGTAAAAATTCACGACCCTCAAGACCGTTTGTTTTATTTCGCCCAAATCGGCGGTGCACATGATCGCCGGCGCAATATTGGAAATGCCGGGCAAAAGCTTTAACAAATTTATGTGTTCCGCCAATTCGGCTGAAGAAATTTTTTTATTAAACTCGATATGCAATTTTCGTCCCGCATTGCGCGCGCTCGAACACGGCAAAAGGTTTTTTATATTTTCAATTAATTTTCGAATAAAAAAATCCTGATTCTTTCCTTTCAGATTCAGCTCGTCCGAATGAGTAATGATGGAGTGAAAAATGTTTTCCATAGTTTGTGATGTTATGAAATTCGATTTTAGCGCAAATTTTTGATTTGCGCAATGTCGGAGCGGCGGATTTTTTCATTATTTTTATTTCCGTGCGTTGGCGAAACGGGGAACAAAAATTTTTGTTCCGTACGATTATTGATATTTCCGAACCTTAATCCTTAATCGCATCCTTATCCTTAATTCTCTCGCGTCCGACGGCGACGGAGAATTAAGATTAAGATTGAGGAGAAGAATTAAGAAAACGGAGCCCGCCCGCTCTTTTTGGCTATTTTATGCTGTATTTGGAATAATTGATTATTTTTGCTATACTCAATTTAGAAGTTTTTATATACTTTCTTAAACATTAAGGAAAAACATTATGGGATTTTTCGACAAAATGATGGGAACAAAACCGGCAGCCAAGCCAAAGCCGGAAGCGGTACCGGCGCCGGAAGAAAAAAAACCGATTGCAAAGGAAGCGCCAACATTAAAAGTAGTGGAAAAGCCGGCGGAAGCAGGCGAAAGAAAAGCGATTTCCGTAGTGGAAATGTACAAGGCCGGCGCAAAAGACCTTGATTCGCGAGCCGAGCAATTGGCGGACGAATTCATCAACATGGAAGAAGGACCGATGACAAATGAAAAAAGTCCTTATTTCGAAGAATTGGTTCTGACCAAACAAGCGGCCAACGCGGCCAGAGACTTGGTTCATGATCACGAACAATATGAGTCCATTCAAAAAGAAATGGAAGGATTGCAGGATATGTCGCAAAACCGCGAATTGCCCTTCAAAGCGCGATTCCAGGGCATGATAAAAATAGGAGAATTGCGCGAACAAGCGAAAGCGATAAACAGCGAACGGCTGGCAAAAGAAAGTTATTACAGCCGTTTGCTCATGAGCATTGAAATTCAAAAGAAAATGAAAGAACAAATGAAGCCGGAAGCAAAAGAAGAAACCGCGGAAGTCAAAGAATTGCGGGAATTGCAGGAAAGTTTTGATGCCGCTTACAAACAATTGGAAACAGCGCAAAGAAATCTGCAAGTTTTACAAGTAGGAGCATTTGGAAAGATTCTGGGCATGTTCAAATCAGATGTCAAAGCGGCAAAGAAAACAGTGGCAATGCTGGAAACCGTCACCACCGACCTGTCAAATCAAATATATGAAAGAACCGCGAAATCCGCGGCTCCGCTGGGAATCACTTTCGGCCGAGGAGAAATGATGGCAACCGGAGTAAAAATGGGCGGATTGGAAGTTCCGCAAGTTCGATCAAGCGTAGCGGGCAGAGGCGCTGAACGAAGAGAAGCTGAAAGAACGGAAAGAGCGGCGTAAATATATAACACGAATTTATATTTGAAAAAGTCTCGCGAACGCGAGGCTTTTTTATTTGGAATAATATTTTTTAAAAAAGGCAGGGAACAAAAAACTTTGTTCCCTGCCTCCGTTTTCATTGACGTTGATTTTTCATACAACGAAATCCGGTTTTTCAATTATTCGATTTTCAAATGAGGGAATTTAAATTCGCATTGCCGATTGTTCATTGAAAACGGGGAACAAAGTTTTTTGTTCCGTACGAAACGGTGGCGTTAGCGAAACGGGGAACAAAGATTTTTGTTCCGTACGTTATGGTTGTAAAATGTCTTCGGTTCGGCCGTTGATTGAAATTATTACGGTTTGAACGGTTGGAAATTGCATTAATGTTTCTTCGATCTGCGATCTGATCGCGGACACTCGGCACGATCCGGCGACTTGATATTGCAATTGTTCGTCCAAATCCACGCGCGCGATTCCTTTTTCTATTGTCAAATTTTGAATATTTATTCCGGGATTCAATGAGGTGAAATATCCATTCCCCTGTTCGTCAATGTTCGGTCCGAGAAATAAATTTTCCAGAGCGCGGCGCGCGGTTTGCGTTGTTTTCGCGATCTGCCTCTTCACTGGGGAAACAGAGGCGCAATCGCCTCCGCTTCTGTTAATGTTTGAATTGCCGAAATAAACGAGCACGCTCATCATTTCTCCATCGCCGCCAAAATTTATCGGCAGGAAAACAGCGTCATCATTTTCCGGCAGACCGGACGGATTGTCTTTTCTCAAAATAATAAATCCGTTTTTTTCCAATGGAGCGGAAAACGGAAGCACAACATGAAATTCCACAAAATTCGTTGTCATCCAATCAGTCTTCGCTTGCGCGATTCCGCGCGCCAAGATTTTTTTGTTTCCATCGGTCAGCTCGACCGGAAATGACGCTTCAAAAAACCAATTACCCCGCGCAGAACCGTTGATGAGCAACGGACCGGCAATCGATTCATTGGAAATCGGAGAATCGATTTTAATAAGATCGCGCGCTGATTCGAGATTTTTAATTTTTTCCATGAAAATATCGCCGCTGTCCGTACGGCATATTTTATTCAAGCCGGATTCAACTTTGTTGCCGGCGGAAACGCATTCTTCAAAATTCGTAATAGTCCGTTGATCAGGCTTGTCAGCTGTCATAAAATAAATCGCGACCGCGCCGATAATCGCGAAAAGGACGAAAATGACTATTAGAATTAAACTGGAAAATCTCATAAATATTATTTTAAAATATCAAACAAAAAATGCAGATATCTTGCGCAAAGCTCCGGGGCCTGGAATCGAACCAAGATTAACAGGGCCAGAACCTGCCGTCCTACCATTAGACGACCCCGGAACTTTATGCAAGATATTTTCCGCATTCATATTATTTCAAAAAATTGTTGCTCTTACAATACAAAAAATTTTATAAAAGATCAAGACTTTGCGCCCGCCACAATCGTTCCGCCGAAAGCGTTGGCGATTTCATCGACCGGATCGGCTATTGTTTCCGCGGGAATTTCTTTTTGATTTTGAGGCAGAGACATGGCAGACTCGACTCTTGTTTCCACGATTAAATTTTTTCCAAAGACTTCTTTTATCGCCTCGCACAACATTGATTTGCCTTTCACTTCATTAACTCTTTTTCTCTGTATCTCAAATAAAAATCCAATGGTCAAAACATTGTCGGCGAGATGAATCGGATTGCCCATCTTCAGAGACATGTACAATGAATAATTATCAGTTTTAATTTTTTCCAACACTCTCGGCCAAGCGGAATTTATTTCGCTCAGATCAGCGCCGGGAAGAGATTCAACCGCCGGAACCGGAGCCGACTCATTTGTTTCTTCTGTTTTTTTTACCGGTTCAATGTTTGTTTTTTCTTGAATCTTTTGCTCGGGCGCTCGAACTACAGGCTGGCTGATCGGCATTGGCCGGGGCTGAAAAACGGGAATAGCTGAAGTCAACTGCACGACAGCAATTTCCAACGGCAATTGCGCGATGTAAGTTTGTTTGAATAATTCTCTGGCGCTCAAAAATTTTTCAATGATATTCACCAAGTCTCTCTCGGAAATTTCCGAAACAGCTTCGATTATCCGGCGGGCAATGCTTTCTTCAAAATCGCGAGCCAGCTCATCCGGATTCTTTGTTATTTTGTAGAGCATCGCCTGTCTGGTAAATTCTATAAAATTATCAGTAAAGCGGGAAAGGTCAAATCCATCGCTGACCAAGCCGTTGATCAAACCGATCGCGTCCGGCGTTTTTTTCTTTATAATCATTTCGAAAAATTTTATCAGCCGGTCAAAATCAGCTTTCGGCAAAATCAATTCCGCCTGATCAAGCGAAATGGTTTTTTCTCCGAGAGAAAAAATTTGTTCGAGCAAACTTTCCGCGTCGCGAACACATCCGCCGGATTGCATTGCCACGAGTTTTAAAACTTGTTCTTCCACGCTCATCCCCTCTTCCAGGGAAATCCAGCGCAAACGATCAACCAATTCCGGCAAAACAATTTTCTTGAAATCAAATCGCTGACATCGGGAAATTATTGTGGCAGGGACTTTGTGCGCTTCGGTTGTCGCGAGAATGAAAATCACATATTTCGGCGGCTCTTCCAAAATTTTCAAGAGCGCGTTAAAAGCGGAAATGGAAAGCATGTGAACCTCGTCAATAATGAAAACCTTGGATTTGCTTTTCGACGGAGTGAAACGCGCGTTGTGAATAATATTTTCCCGAATATTGTCAACGCCGGTATGCGACGCGGCATCAATCTCAATAATGTCGAGCGCGCGTCCGCCGATAATTTCTTCACAGCTCGCGCATTTGTTGCACGGTTCTCCGCTCGGCTGAAGATCCAAGCAATTGACTGATTTTGAGAGCAAGCGCGCCAAAGTTGTTTTTCCGGTTCCTCTGGGACCGCAAAAAAGATAAGCGTGCGCGACGCGGTCGGACTCGATTTCATTTTGCAAGGTCACTTTGATATGCTGTTGGCCGGTGACTTCGGAAAAAGTTTTCGGCCGATATTTTCTGTATAATGCGATAGACATAGTTTTTTTTTAACGAATTAGACGGAACTTCCAACTTTTTTTATTATGCAACACGATCCGCGGAAACATTCGATCCGTATATCCGCGGAGGACAGGTAGGGGTTCAACATGTTGAACCCCTACCTGTCCTCCGCGCGTGGCGTGTATGTGTGATATGCGACGGCGGGCAATTTTGTAATTGCGTAATTTGTAAATTCGCAATATGTGCAATATGTAGCGGCGGGTCTAGACCCGCCGCTACATATTGCACATATTACATCACACTGCATTACCCTGTATTACCTATTACTTTATTACACGGTCAACCGCTTTCCCTCGCTCATGCCAACTAATTTTATCAGAAAACCGCGGATAAATCAAACCGAAATTCATTTGTAATTTTAATATAATTGCATTAAAATAATAACGGTTTCCGTTCTTTTTTCCAAAACCGTTTCCCTGCGCCAAGGAGAAATTTCATGCGAACAGAAGCAGAAAAAAAACCGTTCAGATTCGCTGTCATCGGCGGAACTGCGCCGATGAATCTCGGACTGAAAGAAACCGACCGATTTTCATTGTCATCCACTCCGTACGGAAAACCCAGCGAACCGGCGGTCTGTTATCGAATGAATAAAGATGTTGAACTCGTCTGGCTGAACCGCCACGGAAAATTCCATAAATTGAGTCCGTCGCGAATTCCTTACGCGGCCAACATCCGTATGCTGATGGAAATGAATGTTCATTGCATTCTATCTCTTTCCGCCTGCGGCAATTTGCGGGAATCTGTTGAGCCGGGAAAAGATCTGGTCATTCCGGACCAAACATTCGATCTCACGGCAAAAGGCCTGCGCCCGCAAACGCTTTTCCCTGATTTTGCAGTGCATATTTCTCATGCAGATCCGTTCTGCCCGGAAATGAGGAAAAGAGTTTTCTCCGCCGCTTCCGCTCTTTGCAAGGGAAAGGTTCACTACGGCGGAACGCATGTGGTGATCGAAGGTCCTGGTTTTTCCACTCGGGCGGAATCAAAAACCTTTCGTCAAATTCACAATGCGATTGTCATCGGAGAAACCACTCAGCCTGAAGCAAAGCTGGCGCAAGAGGCAATGATTCATTACTGCGTTCTCGCTTTTCCTTCGGATGACGACTCTTGGAAGGAAGATGGCGAACCTGCAACCGCGGAAATGATTTTCAAAAATCTCAAGAAATACGGAGCATTGTCGCTGGAAATAATTCACGCGCTGGCTGAAGATTTTGCTTGCGACTCAACTCCTTTTGACTGCGGCTGTGAAAATGTCATGGGACCGAATCTGGAAGCGGTTCACACTGACATCGCCGGTTATCTGAAAACGTGTTCGCCCGAAGAGGAAGGGCGGCTCCGGGAAAAATACGAAATCTTCGGCATCATGCCGAAATGATCTGAACGAAAAACAAAATACGCGCAGGACTTCGAAAAGTCCGCGCGATTTTTTATTTAAATTTGGATTGGCGGGTGCAACCCGCCACTACACAATCGAATTATTTTTTTACAATGTTTTCCACTGCCGCCCAGCGGCTGCCGCCGTCGGCCGGAATCAAAAATACGACTTCATCTCCGGGTTCGCCCCTGAAATATGTGACGCTGGCTGTGAGCAATTTCCAGCGCTTGCCATCGTCTGTCGCGTAATATTGCAGACTTTGCGGATCTTGTTCCAGTGCTCCGACTTTTCGCAAACGTTCTATCGGTTTTATTTGTTTGTACACAAACGAACCCAAATTGTTGATTGTTAATTTCAAAATATCGCCTTCAACCAATTTTGATTTCGAAGCATAATTCGCGGGAACATCATATTGCTGTCCGTCGGCGCCGATCATGTTTTGTCCGTCAAAAACGCCTTCAAGCACTTTTTCCGATTCGCTCCGAACAATGGTTGATGCTTTTTGCTTCACTTCTTCCATTGCTTCGTCATAAACGGATTTTTCTTCGGTCGGAAGAAAAACTCCGCCGCCCGTAATAACGAGCTTCAGATGATCCAGCTCTTTTTGCATTCTGGTAATAACCGCCAGCAATTCACCGGCTGACGGAGAATCCGGTTTTGCCGGCGCTTGTTTTTTTACTCTTCGCACCGGCTTTTTTTGTTTTTTTTCTTTTTCGAATAATCCGAACATATGTGAATTTATTTTATAAATTAAATGATTTGTGAAAATAATTTTCCTTAACTGGATTGTTTGATTCTTTCCGCCACCTCCATTTCTATAATATCACGATCTTTTCCGAATTTTAATCTGGATAACTGGCTGATCGCTTTTGCCAATTCGGGATTTTTTTTCGGCAAGCCGGGAATCTTGTCCAAATGAATCGTACCCATATTAAAGCCCGGCGGATTGGCATTGTCAATCATAAGTTTGATATAAGCATTGTAAGCGGGAACATTGAGAAAATCCCGCGATCCGAATACCGGCGCGAATTCCTTTGTCAGCGCTTCGGCATCATCAACGCCGATTCTGAAAGCGACTTTTGTTCCCACATTTCCAAAGATGGCGTCCTTGAATTTCGTATCACCGCTTTTTACCAGCTGGCCGATGTACTGGTGAGCGATTGTCAGACATAATCGATATTTTCTCGCTTCAGACAAAATTATTTCCATGCTGTCCGTCAAAAAATTCTGAAATTCATCAATATACAAATAAAAATCTTTTCGTTCATCTTCCGGCATATCTCCGCGTGCAAGCGCAGCCATGAGGAGCTTGCCAATCAGAATCATTCCAAGTAAATACGCGTTGTTGTCGCCGATTTTTCCTTTTGATAATTTTGCCAAAAGGATTTTCTTGTTGTCCATCACATCGCGAAAATTCAATGAACTCTTTTGCTGGGAAATAATCGGCCGCATGAAATCATTGGCAATGAAAGGAGTCAATTTGCTGGTAATATACGGAACCATGTTTTGCAGAGACGCTTCGCCGCCTGCTTTGAGCGCTTCCTTTTCCCAGAAATCTTTTACGATTTGCATTTTGCATTTTGACAATTTCATGTTGCGGAAATCATCATCAGCCAGAACGCGAGGAACTTCCATCATGGTCGAGCCTGATTCAGGATCATCCATTATCAAATAGCAGGCATTTTTGAAATATTGTTCGAACATCGGTCCGCCGGTCGCGCGCAAATCATAGAGCTTGTCGAGAATATTCATTATTTCATTGACAGCAAAAGTTTTTTGTTCCGGCGTATCATATTCCAGCATATTCAATCCGATCGGCCGTTCAATGTCGCCCGGATCAAACACAATAACATCTTCAGCTCTTTCTTTTGGAATTCTTTCCAAAATATGATCAATCGCGTCGCCATGCGGATCAATATAGCAACATCCTTCGCCATTGGCAATGTCCTGCATCATCTGGCCTTCGATATACCAAGATTTTCCGGTTCCGGTCATTCCGATAATGTATTGATGGCGGCGGCGATCGGCTTTATTGACGAAAACCGCTGTTTTTCTTCCGCGATAAATATTATTTCCGAGAAGATGTCCTTCTTTTGGCATATTTGTCGGCGGCGATGCTTTTTTCGCTTCGAGCCATTGAATATTCGGCGTTTCATTGACCATGGGAATCGGCAAATGATACAAGCTGGCCAATTCTTCGGTATTCAAAATCATTTTTCTCGATTCATCAAAATTACGATAAATAAAATCATTTGTCAACCGTTTGATCGGTCTTGTTTTCACTTCAAATCCATTGCCGTATTTGTAAACATTGTATTGAGAAAACGCATTGGTGAGATTATTGAGATATTGGTCGATTTTTACTTTGTTCTCACTGCAAACGATAATTCTGATATTCGCGTCAACGCCGGCTTTGCTGGATTTTCCTTCCAATCCTTTTACAACTTCTTCTTCCATGGGAGAAAGGCGGTACTGTTCGGGCGCGCCCGACTCCGGCTTTTTCGGCGGATTGACCATGTCAACAAATCCTTTGAAAAATTTTCCAAATCCGGTGCCCGCGACTTCTTTCATCGCGTCTTCAATTTTTTTTCCTTGCTGCATTTTCGAAGCGACTTTTGCGCCCAAATCCTGCCAGCTTTTGTCAGCCGGACGAATGACTATTTGAATTGCGGCTCCGTCGTTTTCATCTATTTGACTCAGCGCATTGGCAATGGAATTGAGCGGATCGCTGTCTGATTTTTTGTATGTTTTTATGGGGAAAATATATTTTTTTCCCAGCCCCAACATTCGGCCGGCCACGATTCCCTTTGGAGAAAAAATATTATAATCCGGAACTTCTTCAATATAAGCGTCCGGAAACTGAGCCTGGATTTGTTCTTCCACATAATGCTCTAAATGAGCGGGCATGGCCATGTAAAAAGAGAGCTTGCCGTTGTCAGCCACCAGCTCGAGGGAAAACAAATCTTTTCTGCCGTAAAACCAAGCTTTGAATCCGCGCTCGGCTTTCAATCCGGCGATGGTGGAAAAAAATGTTTCGGCGACTCCGATTTTTTCTTGAATCTTCTGAAGTTCCGGAGGCTGGGCGTTTTCACCGGCAATGTCTTTCGGCACGGTGATGAGAATGACTTTGCGTTCAAAAGCATGCGCAACCTTGCCGCGCCTCGTGGCAAAATATCTGGCGATAAAAATCGAAACAACCAATAAAAAAATCAGGACAATAAATCCCAATCCCAGCAAAAAACTCGGATTCCCCAATAAATTATCCAGAAACGCCTGATCGAAAGTGCTGTCAAACGCTATTTGCGGCATACTTTTTTATTTTCTCTTTTTTATTTTGGTTTTTATTATTTCCGAAAGATCGGCGGCCAGACTGAGAGCTCCTTTTACGGTTTCTTTCATTATTCTTTTTCTGAAAAATCCGACCAAACTCGTCGCGCGTTCGAATTTTTCTTTTATATCCATCATCAGTTCGCTGCACTGCTTCAAAAATCTGATCAAATAAAAGAGGCCGGCGCAAAGAAAAGCGGTCAGCCACAAAATGCAAAACGAGGCGACAATATAAAAAATGTCTTGAGTTGTTTCGAACATACGGTTTTTTTTTATTTTTATTTTTGATTAGCTGATTAGCTTCTTAGCTATTTAATATTGTACTGCGTGATTTACTGATCTGTTACTGATTTACGTGATGACGATGTGGAGTTGCTACCACCGCAACGTGCGGGGCAGACGAATTATCATTACTCAATTATTAATTTGTTATTTGGGATTTAGGATTTGTTTCGCTTTTAGTATTTCGGATTTAGGATTTCAATAGTGTTCCCCCGCTCTTCACGAAGGGCGGGGTTCCCTGCCAAGTGCTCCCTGCTTAGTGCTCCCTGCTCCCTGCTACATCCGTATCTCCGCGTCCATTCCTTTTTTCAACTGTTCAATGATCTTTTTTTGCAATTTATTCACTTCTTCCATTTCCAGCGTTCTGTCTTTCGATTGATAAATGATTGTAAATGTTAAACTTTTGTATTCTTCTTTAATTTTATCACCTTTGTAAACATCAAACAAATTCACAGCTCGAATCAGCTTCGGATCGACCGCTTTTACCAAATTTTGAATGTCTTTCCACTGCACGCTGTCATTGACAACGATGGACAAATCCAAAACAATGCTCGGAAATTTCGCAATGGGCGAATATTTTTTCGTCTGCGGATAATTATCCACAATCTTATTCAAATTGATTTGCCAGATGCCAACCGGTTTTTTTATTTCCAAATTATTCAACGCTTTCGGGTGAACCGACGCAACATAGCCGACATTTTCCCGATTCAATAATATTTGCAAAACTTGATTCGGATGGCATGGCGCCGGAGCATTTGTCGTGGATTCAAACTCTATTGCCATTCCGAGAGAGTCAAACAAAGTTTGCGCGATTCCTTTGACAATAAAAAATTGATTTTCTCCATTCTCTGAAATTGCCGCACCGCCGGCCAACAGATCCTGCAATGGCAATCGGCTCTCGGAATCAGGCCGCGCTCGCTCCCCTTCTTTCTCCGGAGAAAATACTTTTCCCACTTCGAAAATATTTATTTCTTCGAAAAATCGCGAATTTTCATAAATATTTTTCAGCAAATTCGCCATCAGGTCGCGGCGAAGCAAATTCTGATTTTCCGCCCACGGATTTTCCATTTCAATATTATTTGTCGGCTGGCTGATTTTTTCCAATAATTCTTCTCCGACAAAAGAAGGAGTGTAAACTTCATTGGCGCCGACAGCCAAAGATAAAATTTCTTTTACTCTGCGTTCCAAATTGCGCAGATTGTTTTGTTCCGGATAACTGAGCGGAACGGCGGGCATTGCCGGCTTTAGATTGTCATAGCCGAAAATTCTGGTTATTTCTTCGATAATATCTTCGGCAATGTTGATATCTTTTGTTGCGCGCCAAGACGGAACGGAAACTTTAATTCCGGTTTTCGAGTCTTTTATTTTAAATCCCAAATTTTCCAAAATTTTTATAATTTTCTTGTTTGCTATTTTCTGTCCAATTCTTTTCTCTATAAAATCCCAAGAAACTTCGATCGGATCTTCATTCAATTCAAAATTTTTCACATCAACCAAATCGCTGACAACTTCAGCTCCGGGAATTTCCTCTTTTATCAAATTGACTGTGCGGCGAATGGCCAGCTCGGCCATTGTCGGATCAAGGCTTTTTTCAAAACGAACGGCCGCTTCGCTTCTGATTCCCAGACGGCCGGCGGTTTTCCGAATGATCACCGGATCGAAATTCGCCGATTCAATAATAATTGATTGCGTGGATTCGTCAATTTCCGAATTTTCATTTCCCATAATTCCGGCCAAAGCGACGATTTTTTCCTGATCGGCAATCACCAGATCTCCTTCGGAAAGCAGGCGTTCTTCTCCGTCGAGCGTAATTATTTTTTCTCCGCCGACAGCTGTTCTGACAATTATTTCGTCATTTAAAATTTTATTTCGATCAAACGAATGGAGCGGTTGGCCCAATTCAAACAAGATGTAATTCGTAATATCCACGACATTGTTGATTGATTTCTGGCCGATCGCTTCCAATCTTTTTTTCAGCCGATCGGATGACGGACCGACTTTTATTCCGGTTATGGCAATTCCCAGATAACGAGGACAAAGCGCGGATTCGTCAACGCGAACTTTCAAATCGATTTCTTTTGAAGATTTGAATTCTTCGATTGCATAATCTTTCAATTTCAAATCATAAATAGCAGAAATTTCGCGCGCCATTCCATAATGGCTCCAAAGATCGGGCCTATTGGTCAGCGATTTATTGTCAATTTCAATAACAACATCATCAAAGCCGAATTCTTTCGCCAAATTTTCGCCGACTTTCAAATTCGTTCCGGTCAAATCCATAATTTGTCCCGCTTCCGCGGGAAAAGATTGCTCTAAACCGAGCTCATCGCTGGCGCAGATCATTCCTTCGCTTTCCACTCCGCGCAAAGTTGTTTTTTCCAATGTGACGAGTTCGCCTTCGCCGTGCCAGCGCACTTTTGCGCCGGGCAGAGCGACCGCCACCAACATATTTTCTTTCAAATTCGTTCCGCCGCAAACAACCTGCGAATTGTTTTTTCCAAGGCTGACTGAAACCACTTTCAATTTATCGGCATTGGGATGCGCTTCGATTTTTTCAATTTTTCCGACAACGACATTGTTGAATCGTTCGGCCAAATTTCTAACCTCCTCCACTTCGACCGTGGACATTGTCAATTTCAAAGCCAGCTCTTTCGGAGAAATTTTATCCGGCAATTCGACAAATTGTTTTAACCAATTGAGTGAAATATTCATATTATTGATTTATGGATTTTCTTTTTTTATCGATTGTTTCGCTATTTCGATTGTAATGCGCGAATAATGACAATGTGACATCCTCAATGTCAGTGATCGAAAAGAGTGAACTTTTCAATTCCCAACCGCGCTCCTCGAGGCTTTTCTTTTTTCTGTCAAACTTTTCCTTTCTGCTGTCAGTGTCCGGATTCGGTACAACAACGAATTTTTCAATTTCAGAGATTGATTTCAGGACAACTCCGCCTTCCGGCAAAAATTTCAAATCATATTTTTCTTTCAATTCCGCCAGTTTTTCATTCATGACCGATGATATGAGATTCAAATTTTTATAAAAATTAGTGAGCTGGCGCCGCCCTCTTGTACCCAAATCCGAGAGCTTCACTTCGTACATGCCGGTAATGTAGGCAATACGCTTTTCAATATCAACCACAACGCCGAGATGATCCGGATTATTGAAAGAAAGATCTTGCATCCCCAGTATTTTCGGATTTTTCAAACATCTCAAAATAAAATTTCCCAAAATTCCGTTTTCTTCTTCATTGTTGAATTCGTGATTGGCGAGCGCCTCGAAAACATATCCGCGAATCATCTTGAATCTTTTGACTTTGCTGAATGTGACGATCGGAATTTGCAGAAAGATAGCATCAAAATCAAGCGCATCAAGCACTTCTCTTTTTCGAATGGCAATTACTTCATCCTTGTCTCGGGAAATTTTTTCCTTCATCTCAGCCCAAGTCAATTTCGTCGCTTCCACTCTGCGCGGCGCTATTTTTTCTTTTGTCGGCGGCTTTTCGAACATACTTCAACTATCATTTTTATTTTTCCCCTCGTATTATCCAACGCCCGATATCATCCAAATCCAATTTTACTTCTTTAAATATTGAAAATATTATTTCAATTTCTTCTTTTGAGTAAAAACTGTGCGGCAAACCCTTTTCAGGACCGGATAAAGGAGCATAAACTCCGCGGGACAGGTTTTCATGTTCTTTGAATGTATCCCATTTCTTAGCACTTTCCAAATCCGGCAAAGTAATAAAAATTTTTCCGTTTTTTCTGATCAATGCATGAATTTCCCTGATCAGTCGCTTCACATTTTCTTTGGTACCATGATGGATTGTGCTAATTGAAATAATCAAATCATACTTATTTCTGGGTATTTCAAATTCAAACATATTAACGCAAAGAATCATTGAACCATCGCCCAGCAAATTTTTAGTCGCTTCAACCGCCGTTTCGCTGGAATCAATCCCATCGGTTTTAAATCCCTTTGATTGAAGAAATTTCAAATATTTTCCCATCCCACAGCCGATGTCAAGAACAGATTTGGAAGAAAATTCCGATTCAACTAAAAATGATCTGAACAGAGGATGTATTCCCTCTGAAAGACTGGCCCAAGCCAAGCCGCCTTTTTGATAATTTTTATATATTTTATCCCAAATTGTCATATTAAAACTGCTTCAAAAATCGCAGATCGCCGGAATTTAGCAAACGAATATCATCAATTCCGTAGCGCATCATTACCATTCTCGTCAATCCGAGGCCAAAGGCGAAACCCGAATATTTTTCCGGATCAATGTTGCCGGCTTTTAAAACATTCGGATGAATCATTCCGCAGGGCAGGAGTTCAACCCAGCCGCTTTGCTTGCAAACGCTGCAGCCGCGGCCGCCGCAAATCAGGCAATTGATATCAAGTTCAAATCCCGGTTCAACGAAAGGAAAAAACCCGGGACGCAAACGGACTTTCACGTCTTTTTTGAAAATTCCTTTTAACAAAGTTTTCATCACCGCGATCAAATTCGTGATCGAAATATTTTCCTCGATCATCACGCCCTCCAATTGATAGAAATTATTATCATGAGAAACGTCCAGCGCTTCATAACGAAAAACTCTGCCCGGCACAATGGCGCGAAGCGGAGCTCCGTATTTTTGCATGGCGCGAACCTGAACAGGACTGGTGTGCGTGCGCAAAACCTGTTTTGATTCGCCTTTTTTGGTTTTGATATAAAAAGTATCCTGCATGTCGCGGGCGGGATGAAATTCAGGAATATTCAATGCTTCGAAATTGTAATAATCGGATTCCAATTCGGGTCCGTCCAAAACCATAAATCCGAGAGAACGAAAAATATCTTCCAGTTCATATTGAACGAGAGACGAAGGATTGAGAGAACCGAGCGCTTTTTTCTTGCCCGGCAAAGTTAAATCGATTTTTTCCTTTTCAATTTCCGCGTCCAATGCCTCGTCTTCCAAAACCGATTTTCTTTCATCCAATAATTGCTGAAGATGCGATTTGATTTCATTGGCCAGCGGACCTACAACTTTTTTTTCCGCGGGGCTCAAATCTTTCAAGCCTTTTAATATTTTATTGAGAGTGCCTTCCTTGCGGCCGAAAAATTCCAATTCGATTTTTTCCAACTCGGAAACATCGCGAGCCGCGGCAATCATTTGTTCGGCTTTTATTTTTACTTGCTCCAATTCTTTTTGCATATTACGAATTTACGAATGAGCTTTTTAGCTTGTAGCTGATTCCCGCCGCGGGCGGGATAAATAGCTTTTTAGCTATTTTAGAGCGATTACTGTGTTACGAATTTACCACCGCCGTGAGCGGGATCCCGCACTCTGCGGGACGAATCGTTGCGAATGATACGCATGTACGAATGAGCCACTTAGCTTGTAGCTGATTAGCTTTTTAGCTATTTTACAGCGATTACTGTGTTACGAACGTACGAATTATATCGAATTCGCCACCGCAGCGTGCGGGGTCCCGTCTCACAGCGGGACGAATTATAATTACGCAATTACGGATTTATATTTTGTTATATGCTACATGCGAAGTGCTCCCCCTCTCTTCGCGAAGGGCGGGGTTCCCTGATTAGTGCTCCTTGATCATTGCCGTGGTTTCGGATTTCGAATTTATATTTTGTTACATGTTATATGTTATGTGCTACATGTTATGTGCTCCTTGCTCCCTGATCCTTGCTCCTTGCTCAGCGAATTTAGAATTTCGGATTTCGGATTTCGGATTTTAATAATGTTCCCTGATTAGTGCTCCCTGCTCCCTGTTCCCTGCTCCCTGACAATTATACCACAAAAAACCTTTACTTTTCTATCTGCACTTCAACAATGGTTTCTCTGTCATCCAGCAAAACATCAACCGATTTTTTCAAGACATGCCAGCCGATCACTTCGCCCTTGCCGTTCGGAGTGCGAATAGTATCGCCGACCATTGGCAATTTTTCAGCGCAGTCTTCGTAAACCGCTTTTTCATAAGTCAAACAACATTTCAAACGGCCGCAAACGCCGGAAAGCCGTTCCGAACCGCGGTGCGAAACCTGCTGAAGCTCGGCCAAATCGGAAGTGACATTGCCGAGCTCCTTGTAAAAACTCTGGCAACAAAGACTCCGGCCGCAACAACCGATGTCTCCGCTGATCTTGATCTCGTCGCGGATTCCGATCTGCTGCAGTCGAATATTTTTTTTGTAATTTTTATTCAAATCTTTCAACAAATCCCGAAAATCAACTCTGCCTTCCGCAATAAAAGCGAAAGTAATGCGCGAATCATCAAACGCAAAATGAACATCAACCAGCTTTATCGGCAGATTGTGTTTTTTTATCAGCGCGCGGCATTCATTGAAAACTTTTGATTTGCTTTTCTTTTGCTCGAGCGCGTGTTCCAAATCTTCCTTGGTCGCTTTTCTTGTAATCGGCTTGATTTGTTCGGGCAATTGCGCCAGCGCCGCTTCATCGAGCTCAACCGATTTCACCACTCGGCCGATCTCTGTCCCGATTTTCGTATCAACGATTACATAATCGCCGACAACCAATTCCAAATCATCAAAAGTAAAATTATATATTTTATCCCAAGGATGAAATTGTATTTCCACTGCTTTCATAGAAACTATAGATTCGCTGAATTAAATTTGAAATCTGACAAATCGTCCGATCTCTATTTTTTCTCCTGTTTTCGCGATTATTCGGTTGATCAGCTCGTTGATTTTCACTTTGTCGTCTTTTATGAATAACTGCTCCGAAAGACAAACATCTTCGAAAAATTTATTCAGTTTTCCGGGAATAATTTTTTCAATCATTTCTTCGGGCTTGCCTTCATTTTTCAGCTGTTCGCGATAAACTTCTTTTTCTTTTTCCAAAACTTCGGCCGGCAATTGTTCCCGATTCAAATATTCCGGAGACATGGCGACAATCTGCATTGCCAAATCATGCGCCAAATTTTTGAAATCATCGGTTCGCGCGACAAAATCGGTTTCGCAAAACAATTCAAGCATTGCGCCCGTTTTGTTATTGGAATGAACGTAGGAATAGACAATGCCTTCTTTTGCTTGTCTTTCTTCAATTTTTTTTGCGGCTTTTGCTTCGCCCTTTTTTCGCAAAATTTCAACTGCCGCGTTTATATCATTGTTCGCTTCATCCAAAGCTTTTTTGCAATCCATCATTCCCGCGCCCGTGCTTTCTCGAAGTTTTGTGATTGTTTGTATGTCTGACATAAAAATTTTTACACTGATTTATTTTTATTAACGAATTATAAAAAATTTTACGCAATAAAATATTTTTATAAATTTTCCTTATTTTTTCGCGGCAACCGGGTTTTCCGCTTTGGCTTTTTCCGCTTCACCTTTTATGTCGCTAATGGTTTCGGCGACAACATTGACCAAGCATCTGATGGAATTTGTGGCGTCGTCATTTCCGGGAATCGGATAATCCACCAATTCCGGATTTACATTCGTATCGCAAATGGCAATCACCGGCAAACCGCAACGCTTGGCTTCTCTGACCGCGGTTTTTTCATTTTTAATATCAACCACGAACAAAGCGTCCGGAATTTTGTCCAATTGTTCAATACCGCCGATCACTATGTCCAATCGATCAATTTCCCTCGACAATTGCAATCTCTCTTTTTTCGTATATTTTTCAAATCCTCCGGTCGCTTTTTCTTCCTTTAACTTTCTATATTTTTTCACCAAAGCGAGAACGCAACCGGCGTTCGTCAATGTTCCGCCCAGCCAGCGGGATACGACATAGGGCTCGCCGCAAGAAATAGCAGCTTCCTTTACAATATTTTGCGCCTGCTTTTTTGTTCCCAAAAAAAGAACCTTGCCCCCGGCGGACACGGTTTGTTCAATAAAATTCAAAGCATTTTCCAATTGCTTTTGAGTTTCTTCCAAATTTATCACATGAATACCGCCTCTTTCAGTAAAAATAAACGGCTTCATTTTCGGATGCCATTTTGATTTTCGATGGCCAAAATGAACGCCCGCCTTTAACATTTCTTCCAATGTTGGAATTTTTGACATAAAATTGTTTCCTTTTTTATCTGCCGCAGCCGAGCAAAAAAGCGAGACCGAGACAAATATATCCACCTGAGCCATTGGCTTCGGCAGATATACATCTACTTTTCCCATCGACACGGCCCGAGGACAAGCTCCGGGCAGGAAGTGTTGACATTGAATTCCGAGCAAAGCACAGAAATCTGAAAAAGTATGTGTTTTTAGTTAATTTATTTATAGGAAAAGAATATCACAAAGAATAAAAATTTGCAAGATTACGGGAAATCAGCATTCCTTCATGATTTTTCCAAAAAAAAACGAGAAGCCTGAATCCCAGACTTCCCTTCAAGAAAATGCTACTTATCGTTCCCTGTTCGGATCAACAGGAATGAAATGAACCGCCGCGACCATCGGCGTCAGAAATTGCGCAGTCGCCGGCCGGTAGAAAACCCTGTCTCCCTTTCTCGGGAAATAACGGTGTGAAAAACGATCCTGAATATAGATCTTCCGGCCGTGCTGCACCTGAAACTGCAGCCGATTCTGCCGCCGCTTCCTGTCAAAAAATGTACCTTCCTCGATCGTGCCGATGCGATAACCGGACGCCTCGAGGCGAGCATTCATCCAGGAATCCATAACCAAATGCCAATCATCATCAGAGAGCCAATCGATTCTCTTCTTGAAAGTCCGGTAAATTTCCACTCCATTCGCATTTTCCAGCACTCGCTCGATTACCTTGTACCAAAAAACAGGCTGATCATGCGCCGGAATTTCAAAGAAACAGTCCAGCAGAAATTCCATTACACTTGACTGATAACTGTCTTGATCGGACAATGGTTGAAGCGATTCGGCCAGCGCCAAACGATTTTCGATCGCCAGCCACTGGAAATCTAAGGGCTTGCCGCAGAAAGATTTCAATCTGCCGATCCCTTTGTTGCAAATGGCGCGCACAGTTTCCCGCGACAAACGCAGACAAAGTTTTTCCCACATGGAAATCACTTTGCCCGGCATCTTTTCCGCGCAAATTTCCAGCGCTTCTTCGAATTGCGCATCCGTGAGAATTCCCCACGGATATTCTGCTGAAAACCGAGGATAGTACAAATCAGAATCGGGAATGCCGCGCTCTCGCTGGTTGCGCTGAATCTCTATCTCATGATAAGCATTCGAACCCATTCCATCGCCGTATTCGAGAAATTCATGAGCTGCGGTCAGTATATTCTTTTCGATCTGCGCGGGATCAACCCGCCGCAAAGATTCGAGGATGATTTCCTGAATCGCATCGCGGCAAACATGGGCGCTATCCGCCGCTTTTACCCAACCGAAATTTCGCGCGCCATGGCGCAGGTAAGCAACACGAACAAATTCAGCCCGTTCTGCCTCCGGGATCAGCTTCAGCACATCTTCCTTCAACAAAATAATTTCCGCGAAATGAGGCGTGTCCATGTACTCGCGGAGAAATCCGAGGACATTGGAATTCACAGCGCGCTTGAATGCTTGCGGATTATCCTCGATCCAAGTGGTTCCGATTGATTCGGGAATGTAGTCCCGATTATCATGTTGAGTGAAGATTGCTTCAGCGAGTCTGCCCCAGGTCAACTCGCCCTTATCCGATGAATCGTCGAGCGCCTTGACCAGAGCCATGCGCTCCTCGAACGACACATACTTGGGCTCGCGCATCATGAGAACCTCCGATTGCATCCATTTCCGCGGATGCAAGTGAGCATAGCCCGCATTTGTTTGCGGGATGTGAAAGGAACTGCCGGACGAAATGGCCGGAAACATTAAAATATAATAGAATAATATTTTTTTGTCAATCAATAACTAAAATTAGCAAAAACAAAAAAAACGAGCTTACTCGTTTTCTTTGGCTGTGCTACATTTCAAAAAAATATGTCATTCTTCGCGGAACGAAGAATGGTGGGCCGGGTCCCGCCGCGGGCGGGACGAAGGCACAAGGCCAGCAGATTTATTAACCCCGCCCGCGGCAATGGCAGTCTGCCCCATCTTCAAAAGTTTTTTAAAGGCTAATCCGCCTTTAAATGTAAATTTTATACTTCATTGAACTTTGTGGTGGGCCGGGGTGGGATCGAACCACCGAAGGCACAAGGCCAGCAGATTTATTCCGCAGCGTGCGGAACCCCGCCCGCGGCGGTGGCAGTC
>Ga0180007_10002054_pt1 | contig 24941 bp, 28 predicted proteins | sample MM_PC_MetaG_FD_121122 | JGI IMG/M metagenome (GOLD analysis project Ga0180007, IMG submission 121122) | Groundwater microbial communities from the Aspo Hard Rock Laboratory (HRL) deep subsurface site, Sweden - MM_PC_MetaG | ecosystem: Environmental > Aquatic > Deep subsurface > Groundwater... | reverse complement strand
GAGTTATATCTGGAGGACCAAACTAAGGTTGAGTTAACTCCCATTCATAAACCCAAACTTCAAGATTTACCCATTCAAATTAATGCCTAGGCTATACTCTGCTAAAATTATTTTGTCAGCCTTGCAAAGAGCAGGCTTTATCATTGTTTCTCAAAAAGGCAGTCATATTAAATTATCTAAAAGCCAGAGAAGAAAAAGTTTTACTGTGATCGTTCCCAATCACAAAGAGATTGCGATGGGTACATTTTTCAGTATTTTAAGACAGGCTGACATGACCAAAAAAGAACTGGAAAAATTTATAAAATAACGCCTGTTTTAATGATTTAAATCATTAAAACATTATCGGGTAAATTTAAAAGTAGAAAGAATTTTATCCCCACTCTCTCCAATCACCCTGAACAAATACATCTTGCTGTCTTTTGCCGCATAAATAAATTTTGGTTTTCCCGGTTGATAATCAATAGCTCCGGATTTAGCCGTAATGCCTGAAATTGTGGCTTCCTTTCTTGGAGCTAAGACAAATTTTCCCGTATAAGTAAAATCTCCCCAGACAAACGGGTAATACCAGTAGTTTTTATACCACTCATCAATACTTAAATTATCTGAATTATCAAAAACCCAAATTGTAAAAGGATTTGTATCAAAAGAATTTGATTTATCCAACAAAACCACTACTCCTAAAGATTTTCCTGGTTCATACCCTACATAACCTTTAAAATTTTTTCTATAGTCTCCGTTGCCTCTTTTATTATATGCTTCTTCTGAATCTTCTTTAACTGTAAAATCAATATTTGAATATTGGAATTCAAAACTCAAATAATTATTTTGGTAATCAGACAGCACAGAGGAAGTAATCGCCGCTTTCGCTGGAGGATCTTGAGCTGGAGACTTTGTTAATACCGGAGATTTTGTTAATCCAAAAATAAAGATACCGATTAACCCGATAAATAGTAAAACTACAATAATGATGAAAAGGGAGACAGTGCCTTTTTGCATAATTTTCTCCGAAACTTTACAACTTCTACAAACACGGAGTATCATCTATCGTGCTAAAGCGCACAACAGATGCTTCCTCAGGTGCTTGCTTATAATTTCATCATAAATTAACTATTGCCAAAATACAATTAGTTCTGCTATTATCGGTCAATGGTAAAAAGGACACCTGTTAAAACTTCATCTATTACACAAATCACACAAAAACAACCATTTGGCTTTATCAATAAACTACTGGATAAATTTTATGGTTATAAAAATTTCCGGTCCTCAAAGAAATTTTATATTGTTCTAATAATCATAGGGTTGCTGTTTTTGGTAATATTCAAAAAAAATTGGTTTGTTGCTGCAACAGTAAACGGCTCACCTCTCAATAATTTAGAATTGCAAATGCGTCTTAACCAAGATTTCCGCTCTCAAACTTTAACTCAAATGATAAATGAAAAAGTAATTTTGGACGAAGCTGTAAAAAATCATGCAATAGTATCAGATGCGGAAGTTGATAAAAAAATCTCGGAAATAGAAACAAGTCTAGGTGGAGCAGAAACCCTGGATGCCATGCTTACCCAACAAGGACAAACAAAAGCAAGTATTAAAAAACAAATCAAACTGCAATTAACAATTGAGAAACTCTACGCTAACACTGCTACAGTTTCCGCAGAAGAAGTTGCAAATTTTATAGAACAAAATAAGAGCCAATTACGTGCAACTGATTCTGCAGAACAGGAAAAAGAAGCTTTTGATAATCTCAAAAATCAAAAAATAACTCAAATCTTTTCAGAAAAATTCCAGGAACTTAAAACAAAAGCCAATATTCAAATCTTCTAATTTGGTATACTTGTCGCATGAATTTACGACCAATTGGCGACAAACAAAAATCAGAGTACAATAAACTAGTCACTCATATCATCCAATCATGGCAATGGGGAGAATTTAGAAAATCGCTACAGATTCCACTTCTACGCTACGGTGTATACCGCAGAAACAAATTATCTAAAGCATTCCAGCTAACTCTGCACAAAATTCCGTTTACAGACCAATACGTTGGATATCTTCCTAAAGGACCATCCCCTGATAAAGAATTAGCAAAGACTTTAAAACAAATTGGCAAAGAAAAAAATTGTGCTTTTATAAAAATAGAACCAAACGTCAAAGCATCAACAGTTGACAGAAATTTCATAATTTCACCTAAACCGTTATTTACAAAATATAATTTTGTACTGGATTTAACTAAGACTGAAGAAGATATTTTAAAAAACATGCACCCTAAAACAAGATACAACATCAAAGTCGCTCAAAAGCATAATGTAAAAGTAAAAGAAAGAACAGACAATGAGGCTTTTGAAATTTATCTAAAACTCTATTTCAAAACTACCCAAAGACAAGGCTATCATGGCCATAATAAAGATTACCACCGTAAAGTATGGAAAACCCTAAAGGATGCTGGTATGGCTAGATTATTAATTGCTACATATGATAACCAACCCTTAACTGCATGGATGTTGCTAAATTTTAAAGACACTCTTTATTACCCTTATGGTGGATCTTCCAGAGCTCATCCAAAAGTTATGGCAAACAACTTAGTGGCTTGGGAAGCTATAAAACTGGGGCAAAGATTAAAGTTGAAAAAATTTGACATGTGGGGAGCGCTTGGACCAAACACAAACTCTCAAGATCCTTGGTACGGATTTCACAGGTTTAAACAAGGATACGGAGGAAAATTGGTAGAATATATTGGAACTTATGATTTAGTATTTAATTGGCCGGTTTATTGGATATTTACTCTGATAGATAAACTAACTCCTTTAAAAGTATTTCTGTTAAAATTACTTAGAAAATAATATCTCAAAACTCAAAACCACAACTCAAATTTAAAAAGTTTTTAGATTTAAGATACAGATTTATGATTTGAGATCAAAGATTTGAGATTATCTATGGATATTACTTTAATCATCTCCGGAGGCATCTTAATAGGCTGCATAATAGCTCTCTCCTGGTTTGCAGGATCAGATGCACCATATGTCCCAACTAAAATGGACAAAATAAAAGAAATCTTAAAACTCGCAGGGGATAAAAAAACACCTGTCTTCCCTTTGATAGGAAAGAAATTTTACGAACTGGGATCAGGAGACGGCAGGGTAGTGCGCGAAGCAGCCAGACTCGGCGCCAAAGCTTTTGGAATAGAACAATCATGGATTAGGGTTTTATATTCCAGATGGAAATCCCACAATCTTAAATTAAATAATGCCAAATTCATGCATGGCAATATTTTCAAAAAAAATTATAAAGATGCAGATATTGTATATATTTATCTTTTATCAAAAGCTGTTAAAAGATTAGAAAAAAAATTGTCAAATGAATTAAAAAAAGAATCTGTGATGATTACTCAAACCTACCATTTTCCAACCTTAAAACCATTTAAAAAAACCGATGATTTTTGGTTTTACAAAACCTAAATTGTAATCAATACCTAAATTGTAATCAATTTTTTCGTAGCATTAGTTAACTGCCTTATGCCCTTTTTTTCCAAAACAAATAAATCTTCAATCCTAACCCCACCAAAACCTTCTGAGTATATTCCGGGTTCTATAGAAAACACCATTCCTTCTTTTAAAATCTCCCGACTTTGGCGTGATAAACGGGGGGATTCGTGTACATCCAAACCAACACCATGTCCTAAAGAATGAGGAACCGCAGGGTAGTTTTTGGAAATTATGTAATCCCGGGCTACTTTATCAACCTGAGCTGCTTTCAACTCTTTACCGGACTTTATAGCCGAATTAACAAAATTAATGGCTTTTTGTTGCGCCTTTAAAACTGTTTCAAAAATTGCCTTTTGTTCTTTAGTAGGTTTTCCAAAAAAAACAGTCCTTGTCATATCAGAGCAATAATTTTCAAACTTAACCCCGAAGTCCAACAATATAAATTCCTTGTCTCCGGTTAATTTAGTGTTGCCTGTTTGGTGATGCGGGATAGAAGAATTTTTACCAAAAGCCACAATAGGTGGAAAGGACAACTCTGCCCCGTGTTTTTTAATGTAAGACTCCAGTTCCTGCGCCAACTGTTTTTCGCTGATGCCGGCTTTAATTTTCCCTAAGATATATTTAAAAACCTGATCTCCTAAGTTTGCCGCTTTTTCAATTTTTTGAATTTCATCTTCGCTTTTGATGCTTCTTAAAAGGGATGCATTAAAATGCTTTAATTTTTTAAAATGTTTTTGTAAGATTTTATGTTCTGAAACTACTAAATTATCTTCTTCAATGCCCAATTTTTTAATTTGTTTTTTATGTTTTTTAAAAAGTGCGTCTATCCTCTTTCCGGGACTTCTTTCAAAAAGCTGCAGATGAGGAACTTGTTTTTTAATGCTTTCGCAGTATCTAGCGTCAGTAATAATATAGCCAAAATTTTGCCCCAAAAAAATATATGCTTCCCGTTCGTCTTGGGAAAAATTAGCATAACCTGTAAAATATGTAATATTGGAAACAGCAGAAATTAAAACAGCATCCAAGTTTTCTTCAGCCAATAACGCCCTTAATTTCTTAATTCTAAGCTCAAACATGACCGTATTCTATCATGAATTTTAAGTGGTATAATCCACTCGATGAAACTACTGCATTTTTCCGACATGCATATCGGCATGGAAAATTATTCCAAGTTGGACCCGGTTACAGGGCTTTCCACTGGATTGCTCGATTTCTTCAAAACTTTTGATTTTATAGTTGAAAAAGCTTTTGAAGAGCAGGTTGACGCGGTTTTGTTTGCAGGAGACGCCTATAAAACCAGGGACCCAAATCCCACCCAACAGCGGGGTTTTGGCGAAAGAATCAAAAAACTGGCCAACAAAATCCCGGTTGTGTTGGTAGTGGGAAACCATGACACTCCAAACGCGGAAGGCAAAGCCAATACTTTAGATATCTATTCTGCCCTGGAAATAGAAAATGTCTGGGTTTCCAGAAAGCCGGAACTTTTGCAGATTCCCACCCCTTCGGGCAATTTGCAAATCATCACTCTTCCATGGCTCCATAAAAATGATTATAAGCAGGTGGCTGAAAAATTAAAACTTATGTATGAAAAAATTAAACCTTTGCCAACGGGCGGGCCTGCTGTTTTTTTGTCACACGCCGAAATAGAAGGCGCGGCTTTCGGGTCGGAAAAGGGGCTTACTATCGGCAACGATATCTCAATTCCTTTGCCGCTGCTCCAGGATAAAAAACTCTGCTACGCGGCTTTAGGCCATATCCACAAACACCAGATACTCTCTAAGAATCCTCTCATTGTTTATTCCGGCTCGCCCCAAAGGATAGATTTTGGCGAAGAAAAAGAAAAAAAAGGTTTTATAATAGTAGAGATATCAGCTATCAGCCGTCAGTCGTCAGATAAATTCAAAACAAGCTATAAATTTATTCCCTCAAGGGCAAGAAAATTTTTAACAATTACGGTCGACCTGAAAACCGATGATAAAGACCCGACTCAAACTATTTTAGACAAGATTAAAAAAAATAATATCCGGGGTAAAATTGTCCGGTTGATAATCAATATCCACGGAGAACTGGATCAGGATATCGGGATGGATAAAATTAAAAAGGCGCTGCATCCGGCTCACATTGTGGCGGGAATTTCCAGGAATGTGGACAGGGTTGAGAGAGAAAAATTAAGTTTGGGGAAAGATGTTGAAACTTTAACTCCTGTTTCAGCCTTAAAAAAATACTTTGAAGCAAAAAAATACTCCCCTGCAAAACAAAGAGAATTGGAAAATTACGCCACAGCGCTTTTAGAATCCTGAATAAATCAGCGGTTGCAATAAATCCTCCGGCGATTGCTTATCAATTGTTAAAATTCTAATCTAAAGTTCTAATTTCTCTATTGAAGATAAGCGTTCGAAAGAATAAAACGGCAGAACCCCCACTATCACTATGATGGGAATACAGCGTCAACTTATTATCCTCTCCGTAGCGAAGAAAAAGCGCCGCATTTTTAAAACCAACAGTATCTCCAATAATATCCCAGGCTACAAGATTCGTTGGTACTGCGGCCCTAGGGCGCACATTATAAACTGCAATAGTATCAAGAATTCTTCCAGCTCTATTATCCCTCTTTCTTGGACTTAGCAACATTTCTCTTGCATCTCTTGGACTTAGACAAGCCCCTCTTATGACTCCAGTCCCTGCGCTAAAGGGAACCCGCGGCATCTCAAATCCATCCTTTTCCCAACCAAAAACCTTTCCTGCGTTCGCTTGAGCTGTTAAATAAGAAGACACACGAATGCCAGAAAGCTTCGCTGCTTCCATCCATGGAACTCTTGTTTCAACAATTACCGGAAATTGCGGAATATATAATCCAATTACAGGCTAGTTGTCAAATCTTTCTGGATTAACTATACTTGCAAACAGATTGCTTCTCCGCCAGCTGGCGGATCGCAATGACGGATAAACAATGATTCCCATAAAACTTAAATTATCCAATTTTACAAGTTACGGAGAGGCTCCTCCGGAGTTGGATTTCACAAAATTTAAACTGGCTGCCATATCCGGGCTTAACGGAGCCGGCAAATCATCTCTTCTGGACGCTGTCACCTGGTGCCTTTGGGGGAGTTCCCGGGCAGGAGAGTCCAGCGATTCTTTAATCCATTCCGGGGCAAACAGGATGCAGGTTGATTTTAGTTTTGAACTGGATGGACACAGGTACACTGTTAAAAGAAGCCGCTTGAAAAAAGGCAACGGCTCAACAACGCTTGAATTCTGGAGCGGTTCGCACAACTTAACAGAAGGAACTATAAAAACCACCCAGGAAAAAATTATCAATTGTTTGCATTTAACTTTTGAAACTTTTACCAACTCATCATACCTCCGCCAGAGCCATGCGGATGAATTTACCACCAAAGGCCCGACTGATAGAAAAAGAATCCTGGCAGACATTTTAGGATTATCCAATTATGATTTATTGGAAGAGCGGGCCAAAGAAAAAATCAAGGAAATACAAAGCAAGCTCCAGCTCCTGGAATACCAGGTCCTGGAAATAGAAGCGGAACTTTCCCAAAAGCAGGAAAGGGGCAAGAAGAAAAGAGTAGCAGAGGAAACAATTTCCAGGGTTGAAGAAAAAATAAAAACTTTGGAAGAAAAAATTAAAAAATTACAAGACAGGCGGGAAACCATAAAAATAGCAAACGAGCAAAAAGCAAAACTGGAACAAAACTTCCTGCAAAATAAAAAAGAGCTGGAAGAAATCGTTTCCCAGGGCAAAAACCGTAAAGCCAGGATTGAGGGGTTAAAACAAGAATTGGAAAAATTAAAAGGCGTAACGGTTGAAGTAGAAAAATTAAAAGATTTGCAGGAACAAAAAAATAAGCTGGATGAAATAAAACAAAGAAAACTGGAGTTAGAAAAAGAGCTTTCGGGGGTTCTAGGACAAATTAATTTAAAGAAACAAGAAAAACAACAATACCAAAATGAAGTAGAAAAATTACAAAGAGAGTTAAAAGAAACAGAAAAAAAAGGCGCAAAATGTCCTACCTGCGGTCAGCAAATAGGAAAAGAGGAAAAAACCCATGTCCATAAAAATTTAACAGTTCAAATAAAAACCCTGGAGCATAAACTTTCTGAAATAGATTGCGCGCCGGAGGAACAAAAGATAAAAAAAATAGAAAGCGCGCTAAAAGATTTAATTTTTGATCCCGGTACATATCAGGAAATTTGCACAAAGCTTGAAAACCTGGAAAAAGCCCAGAACCAAAAAGAACAAATGTTAAAAACCCGGGCCACCCTTACCAGTGAAGAAAAAGCAGTTTCGGAAATGCGGGCTATGTTTGTAAATAAAAAAGCCCTGGTTGATATCCTGGAAAAAGAAATCACAGCGCTTCCGCCTGATTTGCCTGAAAACTTATCCAAAACCAGTCTTGAAATCAATGAAGCAGAGCAGGAGATGACGGAGTTGCGGGCAGAAGAAAAAGAGGTCCAGGGGATGCTGGGGCAAATTAATGAATTGATGTCGCGGACTGCCCAGATGGAAAAATTACAGAAACAAAAAACAGAAGAAAAATTAAAATTGCAAAAAGAAAAGGAGGCTTTTGAGCAGTTGGCTTTAGCATTCGGCAAAAAAGGGATTCAGGCAATGATTATTGAGGGAGCTATTCCGGAAATTGAAGACGAGGCAAATAAGTTACTGGGGAAACTCACAGAAGAAAGAATGAAGATTGCCCTGCAAACTCAAAGGGAAACAAAGACAAGGCTGGAAAGCGGGGAAAAAGGGATTATAGAGACTCTGGATATCATCATATCAGACGAGATGGGCGAGCGACTTTATGAAAATTTTTCCGGAGGAGAACAATTCAGGGTCAATTTTGCCATAAGACTGGCTATTTCAAAACTGCTGACCCAGCGGGCAGGGGCTAAATTGCAGTTTTTGGTAATTGATGAAGGCTTTGGCTCGCAGGATGCACCGGGAAGAACAAGGTTGATTGAGGCAATAGATACCATCAAAAATGATTTTGAAAAAATTTTAGTGATCACCCATATTGAGGAGTTAAAAGAAGAATTTCCGGTACGGATCGAAGTCACCAAAAATGCCACCGGTTCTACTTTTGAAGTAACGGGAATTTAAGTTACAATGAAACCATGCTCACAGTTATTTTAAAAATTATTCCAGCCTTAATTTTTTTTGGGATTTTTATATTTGTAGTTTTACAAGTTCCTTATCCTAAAAGCTTAACACAGGCAAGCTTTTACCAGATAGGTATATTTTTTGCATCACTGTTTTTAGCATTAATGATTACTTTTAATCTTTTTTTTAAAAATATTTTTCTGTCTTTATCTTTTAGTTTGGGAATAATTTTTTTGTTAATTTTAAAAGCACTTGATTCACTAAATTTTATTACAACCTCCTTAACTCTTCTTGCTATAGGTTTATTATTCAGTTATTTCAAAAAAGCGAAAAAGAGGGGTTTGACTAAATAAACAAAAATCCTTAAACTAACGAAGCTACACAAGCAACAAATACTATCCCATACTTAATAAGGGACTCGTAAAAATATTTATGGATTTTCGCTTTCACGAAAATGATAGGAGAAATGATGACTAAATTCTATATTACAACAGCTATACCGTACGTTAATGGCTTACCACACGTTGGTCACTCGCTTGAATATTTTCAAGCAGACACTATCAGCAATTACCACCGATTGAAAGGCGACAAAACCTTGCTACTATCAGGAGCAGATGAAAATGCCTTGAAAAATGTCCAAGCCGCTGAAAAAGAAGATATTCCTGTTCAGGAATTTCTAGACCGGAATTCCAAAATTTGGCATGATATTTATAAATTCTTAGAAATCCAATTAGATATTTTCCAAAGAGGTTCCGATCAAAAAAAACATTGGCCAGGAGTGCAGAAATTATGGAAACTTTGCAAGAAAAACGGCGATATTTATAAAAAATCATACGAAGGCTTATACTGCGTGGGTTGCGAATCCTTTATAACACCTGCAGAGCTTGTTAATAGCCTATGTCCTATTCATCAAAAAAAACCGGAGTTGATTAAAGAAGAAAATTATTTTTTTAGACTGTCAAAATATCAAGATCAATTAATAAAATTAATAAAAAGTAACGAATTTAAAATTACTCCGGAAAACAAAAAACAAGAGGCATTATCTTTTATAGAATCAGGCTTAAAAGATTTTAGTGTTTCCAGATCAAATAAACGGGCAAAGGGAGTTGGTGTGCCAGTACCAGGAGATTCTGACCAAAAAATTTATGTCTGGTTTGATGCTTTAGCTATTTATATGACAGGAATTGGCTTTGGTTGGAATGAAGAGAAATGGAAGATATGGTGGCCGGCTGATTTGCATATTATCGGCAAAGACATTAACCGATTTCACGCTGTTTATTGGCCTGCTATGCTCTTATCCGCCAAACTCCCATTGCCAAAACAAATACTAATTCATGGATTTGTTAATTTAAAAGGAGAAAAAATTAGCAAATCACTTGGAAACACTGTATCTCCAGAAGATGTAGTAAAACAATATGGCTTGGAACCACTCCGATATTTTATGCTTTCTCAAATTCCAATTGATACAGATGGAGACTTCACAAACGAAAGATTTAAAGAAATATACAATGCAGATTTAGCAAATGGTCTAGGAAACTCAGTAGCAAGACTTGCAAAATTAATAGAAACTCATAAACCAATTTATGAGGACGAAGAAATTAAAGATTTTTCGCCTTACGTACATGCTACTTTTGTAAATTTTAGATTTAGTGAGGCTCTTTCGACAATCTGGACCCATATCAGAAATTTGGACAAAAGACTAAATGAGTGGGAACCGTGGAACAAAACCAATATACAAAAAGCTGCTGAATGGACAGAACTAATCCATGGAATCCGTCAAATTGCCTACGACCTGCAGCCATTTTTACCAAAAACTGCAGAAAAAATTTTAAAACAATTTTCAGGCAGTATTAAATTTACTCCAGCCCTTTTCCCCCGCCTATGAATTTAATTGATACCCATGCGCATCTTTATTGGGAAAGCTACCAAAATGATTTCGATGAAATGATCCAAAGAGCTGTTGACGCTGGAATCTCTGCAATTGTTAACATTGGAATTGATATTGAAAAAAGCCAGGTAGCTCTTAAACAAACTCAAGATAAACTTGCTGATATTCCAGGGCTCTTGGTTTATTCTACAATCGGTATCCATCCTCATGAAGCCCTTAAATTTACTCCGCTCACTCAGGATACATCATCACAGAATAAATCATCAGTAGATATAGCCATACAAAAAGACATTGAGAAACTGGAGCAAATATATTTATCTTGTCCGGAAAAGGTAATAGCAGTTGGAGAATGCGGTCTGGATTACTTCTTTAACCCCTCCTTCACCAAAGGTTCAAGGAATAAACCTTTTCCTATTCCTCAAATCAAAATCCTCCAAAAAAAGCTTTTCCAAGCTCAAATTGATTTGGCAAAAAAATTAAACCTTCCTCTAATAGTTCATTGTCGCGACGATAGATCTAAAAACCAAAATCATATTGAAGCTTGGGATGAGATCCTTAAATTAATTGGTAATCATCCCACTATTCTCCATTGTTATAGCGGCTTGCTTCCAACTACCCAAAAGGCTATTCAAAAAGCTAGCGTTTTAGTTTCTTTTGCAGCTAATATTACCTATCCCAAAAATGAATATTTAAGGAAAGCTGTGGAAATTTTACCGCTCAACAAAATTATCTTAGAAACAGACGCACCTTTTTTGGCTCCTCAATCAGCAAGAGGCCAAAGGAATGAACCCTCTAGCGTTAAAGGGGTTGCCCAGCTGATTGCAGATTTAAAAGGAGTATCTTTAGAAAAAGTTGCTAACCAAACTACAACAAATGCTGTTTCGTTTTTGTCATTAAACAGATAACGATGAAAAAACTTCAAGAAGAATTAATCTTTAAATTAAAACAGGTTCAAAAAGTATTTGACACAAATACAATTATTCATACGCAACCAACTATTACTTCAATCGCAAACTACTATAAAACCAACAAACTCGCGTACAGTTTTTTTGCTAACAAAGATTTTATCCATGTAGGTATTAGCAAAAACAAGAAATATTCCAACAAAGATTTATTAGAACAAGCTAAATTTGTAGATAAATATATTAAGCGATTAAAGACAAAACAGGTATTGGAACTAGCCACAGGCAGAGGTGCAAACAGTGAATATCTCGCTAAAAAGCATCCAAATATTAACTTCGAGGCTGTTGATCTGCCAAATGGACAAATAGATTTTGCCTTTTCCAAAGCAAAAAAACTAAAAAACTTTCACCCAAAAGAAGGCGACTATCACGATTTATCAAATTACTCAAAAAACACTTTTGATGTAATTTTTATTATCGAAGCACTTTGTCATAGTACTAATAAAAAACAGGTGCTTCGTGAGGTTAGAAAACTACTTAAAAATAATGGTGTATTTATTATTTTTGATGGTTACCGCGGCAAAAGAGAAGATATGATGACCAAAGAAGAGTTATTAGCAATAAAACTGACTGAAAAAGGAATGGCTGTTCCAAATTTTGATTATTATGATGATTTCAAAAATAAACTACTTAAATCAAAATTTAAAATTTTAGAAGAACAAGATGTGTCTCTATTAATCATACCGACTTTAAAAAAGTTTGAGTCTCAAGCTAGGTTATATTTTAAAATACCACCTTCACTGTTAAGAATAATCAATAGGTTTTTCTCTCCTATATTCATTAGGAACATTATATCAGGTTATTTATTAGCAACTCTAGAAAAACTACAGCTATCTAAATATACGATCCTTGTTGTTTCTAAAAAAAATTAAATACATTTGCTTTCTGAAGCTAAAGTAGGTAAAATTGAGAATACAACATGCGTATTTTACTGGTATTTTTTATTGGCTTTTTTTCCTTTTTCTATTTTTCAGAAATTCTAAACAGAATAGTTAGCGGAATCCGTTATAGTTTTCTTGGGCTTTTCTTTGTTCTGCTGGGTTTTCTTGTTAGTATTTTCGGACGATCTATGCTGGCTGGTGGAGTTAGTACCCTAGCCGGCCTTTTTCTGATTGGATCGGGTCTTGGTTTTATAATACATCACCTGCTGTCCCAGCGGTTTATTCTCTTTGAAAAAATAGAGCATGGATTTGTTTTAAAGCACGCGAGTGGATTTGAAAGATTTCTGGAAATTCTACCAGGGAGCTTAACTTGGCTAGCACTAACTTCTCCGATCTGGTTATCATTTACTCTTCCATATGCACTCGCATATCTCATTTTAATTGCCGATGTTTATTGGTTACTAACTGCTTTTAGGATTGCTATTTTAATAGTTGTTGGCTACCACAAAATGAAATGGGTAAAACAGCAAAATTGGCAAAAATTGTTACGAAAAGACTTTCCAGATGATTGGGAAAAATATTACCAGTTAATCTTGGTTCCCACTTATAAAGAAGCAATGTATATCCTCAAGCCTACTTTTGATGCCATTACGAGTTGCAGTTACCCGAAAGATAGAATCTTTATTGCTGTAGGGTTTGAGGAAAGAGATGATCCGAAAAAAATCAAGGAAACTAAAGAATATCTTAAAAAGATCGAAAAAAAGATTGGTGGCGTATTCACAACAATCCATCCTTACAACCTAGAAGGAGAAGTTGCTGGTCAAGGATCAAATAAAAATTGGATGATAAAACATATTCTTCCACAGCTTAAGAAAAAAGGAGTTGACATTGAGGATGTTTTTGTCACCACCTTAGACGCTGATTTTGTCATTCATCCTCATTTCCTTTCTGGAGCACTACATAAATATTTATCACTACCCATCTCCAGCAGAGATAAACGAACCTTTACTGGTGTTTTTCTATACCACAATAATTATTGGCAAACTCCAACTCCAATGAGGCTCATGGCAACCTGTACCAGTTTTTGGCAACTGGCTGAAATGGTAGGATCAGACAAATATATGAACTATTCTTCAATGTCGATTTCCCTAAAAGCTCTTCTAGATATCGGTCTTTGGATACCTGATAAAGTAAATGATGATAGTGGTTTCTACTGGAAAGCTTATTTTCATTTTGATGGTGACTACAGAGTTATCCCTCATTTTTTACCTATTTCAGGAGACGCTGTTCAAGATACTACTCTTTTCAAAACTTTCCAAAACCAGTATTTACAAATCAAGAGATGGGCTTATGGTGTAGAACATATTCCTTTTATTATCAAACAATACTTTACTAAAGAAATTGATTTTTGGGATAAAACCGATCGGGTGCTTTTTAAGATTTGGGGAGATCTAAAATGGGGGTTTTTGGCAATTTTCGTTACCTTTGGAAGCTTGTTGGTGTCTTTTATCAATCCCGATTTTAGAACTTCTGTATTGTCTGTAAATTTACCGATTGTTTCTTCGTGGATTCTAACGATCACTTTTTTGGGACTGTTTGCTACCATTTATGTTCACGAAAAAGTGGTGCCGAAAAGGCCGACTGACTGGTCGTTGTTTAAAAAAATCTGGTCATACGCTCAATGGCTTTTGGTACCCTTAATCCTTATAACTATTTCTTCCTTGCCTGCAATTGATGCTCAAACCTCTCTAATGTTTGGCAAAAAATTGGAATTTAGAGTGACTAACAAAGCTAGACTTTCAGAAAAAATCTAGTTTTGTAAAAACAATGTAAACTATTATAATCATGTTAGGATATATGAAACCTGCGATAATTTTATTATCCAAGTATTCCATGCTATTCTATAAAAACAAGATTACTAAAAACTTAAAAGGATTATGTTAAAAACAAAAACAAACGCAGAAAGTTTTATTACTTCCAGCAAGCTGGTTTTCTGGATAACTGCATTTCCTATTATCATAAGCCTGATTCTAGTAATCACTATACTTTTTGGCTTACAGTCGCTGCCGTCTAAATTGCCTCTTTTTTACTCACTACCTTGGGGTAATAACCAACTCGCATCTCACCAAGAGTTTCTGCTAATCCCAGCAATTATCATTGCAACTGCTTTTTTAAATTCAATTATTTCCTGGCAGTTACATCTATCACAGTCCTTTTTCAAAAGAATGCTGCTTTTTTCTCCGCTTATAATAAGTCTACTGCTCACAGTCACATTTACAAAAATAATCTTTAATTTTATTTAAAATGGATTTTTTATTGCCTCCGATAATTTCTTTTTTGCTGACTGTAATTTCCATACCTCCCACTATTGCTTTTGCCAAAAAATTCAAAATGCTTGATAACCCCAGAACAAGACCGCATCCTGCCCATACCCAACAAAGAATTGTTCCAAGAGCAGGGGGTTTGCCTATCTTCATCGGAATTATCCTGACAATGATGTTATTCACTCCCTTTGAAAAAAATACAATTGGAATCCTAACAGGACTTATCGTTTTACTTGCAGTAGGACTTTTAGATGATCGTTACAAAAATCTCTCACCTTACTTACGGCTCCTAGCTCAATTTATTGCTGCAGGAGCTGCAGTTTGGAGTGGAATAGGTATTGATTTTATCACTAATCCATTAGGTGGAATTATTCATCTTAATACAAGCCCTCAACTCATATTGCTTGCTGATTTTTTGGCAGCAATTTGGATTGTTTGGGTGATTAATATGATAAATTGGTCAAAAGGCGTAGACGGTCAAATGCCAGGAATCATAACGATTGCCGCCATTGTTTTAGGGCTCTTGTCTGTAAAATTAAACCTACTAAATGATCCTTCTCAAATTACGGTTGTTAATCTTTCATTTATCACCGCTGCGTGTTCTTTTGGGTTTTTGATATTTAACTGGCATCCGGCAAAAATTTTCCCCGGTTTTTCCGGATCAGGAATTTGCGGTTTTATGATTGCAATCCTGGCTATTTTATCCGGAGGGAAATTGGCAACCGCAGGGCTTGTACTTTTAATTCCAGCAACTGATTTTGCATACACATTTTTCAGGCGAATCCTGGAAGGCAAATCACCTGTCTGGGGTGATCGCGGCCATTTGCATCATAAACTCCTTGAGCAAGGATTTTCGCATGAACAAATAGCCTTGTTTTACATATTAGGAAGTGCTATTCTTGGTGCAACAGCTCTAAGTTTATCCTCCAGCGGCAAATTATTTGCAGCAGCGCTTGTTGGAACAATTATTTTAGGAGCCATCTTATGGTTAAACTTTTTTGGGAATTACTCAAGGCAGCGCGACCCAGACAGTGGATAAAGAACTTCGCAGTTTTCGCCGGTTTAATCTTTTCCGGCATGCTTTTCGATAAAGTAGATCAAATAATAACCTTAGAAGCATTCTTTCTCTTTTGTATTTTCTCTTCAGCTACTTATTTATTAAACGATGTATTTGATATTGAAAGGGATAAACTTCACCCGTTTAAAAAAAAGCGTCCAATAGCATCCGGACTCGTTTCTGCCCCCTTAGCAACAACCTTGGCTCTTGCGGCAATTATAATTTTTTTGCCAATATCGTATGCACTTTCTCCGGGCTTTTTCTTTGCCGCCTTTGCTTATCTAATAATGCAGCTGTTTTATTCAGCTTACTTAAAGCAAGTAATTTTAATTGATGTTTTAGTGATTGCAACCGGCTTTGTTCTAAGGGTATACGCAGGAGTCTGGGCAATCGATGCTCACTTAAATGTCTGGTTTTTACTATGCGTAACAAGTTTTGCTCTCTTCTTAGCTATTGGAAAAAGAAGATCAGAACGGACATTAATGGAATCCCAAACATTCAGACACAGAGAAACATTACTTCATTATCCTGAAAATCTACTAGATATTCTAACGAGCATGTTTGCTACCTCCACCTGGTTAACTTATGCTTTTTTTGCATTTCTGCAACCACCGATAAAAGCAGGCTGGATGTTATCAACTTTCTTTAGTGGTTTTGAAATAGCAATTACAGAGGCAAAATATTTAATGGCAACTGTTCCGGTTGTGCTGTATGCAGTCATGAGATATCTCTACATAATTTATGAGAAAAAAGAAGGAGAATCTCCAGAGCGTGTAATCTTAACTGATAAACCTTTGCTTGCATCTGTTTTAATTTGGTTTTTCATGACAGTGAGCATTATTTACTTCCTGGGAGTTTAATTTCCAGAATCTTATTTCCTACAACTTGAAGGATTACTGGGGATTCTTTTTCTCTACATAAGACATTGAAACATAACCTTCTGTGCCATCTGGTAATCGTACCCGATCCCAAGCGCTCTGTTCTTCCAAAAGAATAAGGATGTCCCCTGGTTTTACTCGGGTAATCTCGCTGCCATTAAGCGATGCTTTATCTCTAACTCGCAGGAAACCTGTTGGAGTTTGCCTGACAACAACTTCAGGTGTTTGAGTTATGGTTGGAGTTTCTATTGTTGCTAAATCAGCTTCAGAAAGCGCCAGATCTACTGAAACCGTAAGATTAAAGTTTACAGGCAAATCAACCTTGATGCTTCTATCTAAATAATTTGCATGGCTTACTAAAATAGTATGCTCTCCTGTGCTCACATTAACCGCAATTGGCGTCTTTCCGAATAAGCGGCCGTCAATTTCTACTCCTGCATCGCTTGGGTTAGAAATTATAGTTATTCCCTTTCCTTGATCCAAGGTCAAAATTTCTCCAGCAGAAGATGCAGAGTCTGTAGCAATATCTCTTATGATAGCGACTACTGTGCCTGCATTTAATTTAACTTTGCCTTGCCAAAAGGCTCTATTTTTTTCTAGTCTAACTGTATATTCTTTAACATCTAAATCTTTACTGTCAAAAGGCGTCTTTCCAACTTCCTTACCGTCTAAGAAAATAGTTGCTTCTGTTGGATCAGATACAACAGAAATGCCGTATATTTGCTTAACTCCAAAAAAGGTTTCAGCAAATTGCTTGCTGAAACGAAGCGATAAAGCTATTAAACTCAAGAAGATTAAAAACCAGATCAATATTTTTTTTATTGATTTCATTGATATATTATACTCTATTTTCATTGACATTTGAGCTCGAAAGTGATAGTATTCGCGTTCATCTCGTACTGCTACCCAGCATGAGATTTGTTTTGAAAAAACAAAACAAAAACCTTCTGCCTATGATGATCTTCAAAAGGGATGCCCTAAATGAAAGATTATCTAAAATCAAGTCAAGGTTCCCAAAGGGGTTTAAACAACTTGCTATAATCTCATTTATTTCACTTTCACTTTTAGGGTATTACCCAAATCTTGGAATTCCGCCTGTTAAAAAATCACTTGTTTTAGCCTCACACCAGGAACAAAAAGAGGAAATTGTTGCTGAATCGTTTTCTAAACCTCCTGTCCTGCCGCACCCTGGTTATCTGACAACCAGATTCTCAACGCGACATCCAAGCATAGATATTGCTGCTGGACTGGGTATGCCTATCCACCCGATCATTGACGGTGAAGTTACAAAAGTTGGAAGAGATTTTTGGGGTTTAGGAAATTATGTTGTAGTTGCCCATCAAAACGGTTTTAAATCAAAATACGCTCATATGAGCAAGATCTATGTTAAAGTCAAGGATGAAGTTACTCCGGAAAATATTTTGGGAGAGGTAGGCTTAACAGGCAATACTTCCGGTCCCCACACCCACTTAGAGATAATCCATAATGAAGAGTATATTGACCCAGAAACACTACTTCCTGAAATTTCTAACATGCCCTGATAACCATCATCTATCATTACAAAGGCAAACAGGATAAGCCAAGCCCATGAAACTACTTTCCTTTAGGAAATAATCTCTCCTTCTACCTCTGTTAATGTTGCACCCCGGAGTCCGAATTGTTCTCTTTCCCTGTTAATCAGCCTCTCAAGTAAATTCTTAAGTTCCAAAGGATAATCCACATATTTCAATACTATTTCTCCTTTGCTGACTCCTGCTGTATTTACAACAATGGTGCCGTGATGTAAAAGCAACCTATCGATAATCGATTGGTCTACCACCAGATTGGTAATTTTATCAAAAAGCGCGGCGATCAGTTTAACAGAAAATAATCCTTTTTTAATTATGATCCTTCTGGTGGTTAACAAATATCTGGTAGCATGATAAATATGCATTGTTTTAAGAATGGTTGATAAAAACATAAATCCCAGTCCCAAAACAAGGGCCCAGATTCTACCAATACCAAAAAACCATCCTACTCCTAAACCAAACCCCAAAAAGAGCATCCCCGGGAAAAACAAGTAAAATATAAATTTAGATCTTATGTAAGCACTTGATAAACCAGTTACCAGAACTAATTCTTCATCTTCTGATAAATATTTTTTAAAAGCACTTTTTTGAGCTTGGGTAGGAGATTTGCGGTAATGAAACTTAGCCATTGCTGATATTGTAACAGATTTACCATTCCGGCATTCCATCGAAGTCGTTGACATTTTGTCATACATATGCTAAAATTAATTCAGTATATGTTAATCAGAACAACTCTGCGATTAAATGAAAATTTGAAAAAAACTGCTGAAAAAAAAGCCTTGGAGGATGATGTTACCTTGCAGGAAATTTTTAACAAGGCTTTGGAAGAATATTTGGAAAAAGACGCGCGTAAAAAAGCTAAAAAGATCATCTTTAAAACCCATCATCTCGGAGAACCTTTAGATAATCTAACCCGTGACAATTTTTATCCGGATCCTAAGCAAAGCTAATGATCATTGATAGCAACATTTTAATCTATGCAATTAATGCCGATTCTCCGAAAAACAGAAAAGCCCAGGAATTTTTAAAAAAGAACTTAAAAGATTTAGAAATTACCCACCAAAACGTTCTGGAAACTATTAGGATATTAACTCATCAAAAATTTTCAAAACCAATGGGGCTAAAGATAACGCTAACAGCCATCCAGGCCATATCGCAGTCCTGCCGCATAATTTCTCCCACGCAAACAACTTATTATCTTTGGCTTGAGCTTGTAGATAAATACGCGCTGAAGGGCAACAGGATCTTTGATGCGTATCTTGCGGCTACTGCTTTAAGCAATGGGATAGATGTAATAGTAACAGATAATGTTTTGGATTTTAAAAAATTCAAAGGCCTTAAAGTTGTCAATCCTTTTTCCTAAGTTTAATATTTAGACATTCCGACTTACTAAACTATTTTCAAACCATGATCTTTATAATCAGCAAAATCCTGATCTTGTGTTAACAAATGATAATCACTGCAAATAGCTTGCCAGGTCAGCATCCGATCAAATAGATCCTTGTTTTTCAGTTTAGGAAGTTTATAAAAAGAGGCAGTTGTATCCACATCTAAGTTTAGAGTCTCAAAACCGCTCTTCTTTGCAATCATCGGCAACTTATCCGGTAAAATACCTGTCAAACTAATCTTTCCTAATTGGTATTTTAGAGAGATTTCCCAAAAAGTTATTAAACTCACATAAATGATGGCTTCCGGATCGAGCAGGATATCTTTTATTCTTTTGGGGAGTTTTTTGGGATAAAATACTGTCCACAGGAAAATGTGCGTATCAATAAGATAGTTCACGATCTTAAAAATTCTTCATCAGTCATCTTAAAGTCATTGCAAATCTTAAAAGAAGCTTTTCCTTCAAGTAAACCCAATTTAAACTTTTTTTGCTTCATATAGGTTTTATAGGGAACCAGAGCTGCAACTTTTTTTTGCTTTTACCGTAAACAATACCAATGCTTTCACCTTGCAGTACTTTTACTAGAACTTGCGAAAATTTTGATTTAAACTAACCTACACTTAACTAATGCATATAAGCAATATGGTATTTTTCTTGACAACTTGTCAAGCAGTAGCAATCTTGTATTTCTAATATCCACCCATTCCACCCGGCGGCATTGGAGGAGTTGGCGGAGTTTTTTCCGGAAGATCTGCGATCAAACAATTGGTTGTCATCACCATCACTGCCACGGATGCGGCATTTTGCAAAGCGCAGCGGGTTACTTTAACAGGGTCAACAATTCCGCTCTTTACCAGATCTTTAATTTCCCCGTCTAAAACATCAATTCCCATATTGCCGGTCTCATCCATTACCCTGGATAACGCAATCCCGTCATCCATTCCGGCATTTTTAACCAATATCCTGAACGGTTGTTCCAAAGCTTTGCGGACAATTGCCACTCCGACTTTTTCCTCGCCTTCGCCTTCTGCCGCAAGCAAGTCTAAAGCTTTGCCTGCCCGAAGTAGCGCCACTTCACCGCCTGCCACAATTCCTTCTTCAATAGCCGCCTTTGTGGCTGCCACCGCATCAATCACCCGTTCTTTCTTCTCTTTAAGCTCTACTTCTGTGGCTGCTCCGACATTTACAACCGCTACTCCGCCTGTTAGTTTAGCCAGCCTTTCCTGCAGCTTTTCCTTGTCAAATTCCGAATCTGAGGCAGCAAGCTCTCTTTTGATAGCAGTAATCCTGGCTTCGATTTTTGCTTTAGCGCCTTTACCGTCAACAATCAATGTATTGTCTTTGTTTGAAGTTACTCTACCTGCCCTACCCAAATCCGTAATTTCTACTGATTCAAACTTTTTACCGGTATCTTCTGCAATTACTGTTCCGTTGGTCAAAATTGCTATATCTTCCAGCATCTCTTTCCTGCGGTCGCCAAAACCAGGGGCTTTTACTGCCAAAACATTGAATGTTCCTCTTAGTTTATTAACTACCAAAAGAGCTAAAGCTTCACCTTCTACCTCGTCGGCAATAATCACCAGATTCTTGGAAACAGCCACAAATTTTTCCAGGAAAGGCACCAAATCAGAAGCAGAGGAAATCTTTTTATCGGTTATCAAAATATAGGCATCTTCAATAGAGGATTCCATCTTGTCAGCATCTGTCACAAAGTAAGGAGACACAAAACCTTTATCAAACTCCATTCCTTCCTTATAATCTACATTCATTTCCATGGTCTTGCCTTCTTCAACCGTAACCACCCCATCCTTGCCGACTTTTTGCAAAGCTTCCGCGATTAAATTGCCTATTTGAACATCTGAGGCGGAAATAGTAGCCACCTGGGCAACTTCTTCCTGTGAGGCGATTTTCTTACTCATTTTCTTAAGCTCTTCCACTAAAACCACTACAGCCTTCTCAATGCCTTTCTTTAAAATCATGGGGTTTGAACCTGCCTGAATATTTTTTAAACCCTCGGTAACTATTGCTTTTGCCAAAATTGTGGCGGTGGTTGTACCGTCGCCTGCCACATCGGAAGTTTTACTGGCTGCTTCTTTAATAAGTTGAGCTCCCATGTTTTCAAACGGGTCTTCCAAATCTATTTCTTTGGCAACAGTCACGCCATCATGAACCACATTCGGCGCTCCCCACTTTTTATCCAAAGCCACATTCCTGCCTTTTGGCCCTAAAGTAGTAGCCACAGCTTTAGTTAAAATGTTAATACCTTTTAATAATTTTTCTCTTGCATCAGAATCAAATTTCAATATTTTTGCCATACTTTTACTCCAAAATCGCCATTAAGTCATCAAACTTGACTAACTTCAACTCCCTACCGTCAACTTTAATCTCATCTCCGCCCCATTTTTTATATACCACTTTATCTCCCGTCCTAACCGGGCATTTTAAGGTTTTACCGTTTTCTAAAACCATTTCATCCCCGCAAGACAAAACTATTCCCTGGGCCGGTTTTTCCTGAGCGCTCTCCGGAAGGATTATACCGGAAGCGGTTTTATTTTCCGCTTCACCAGGTTGCACCAACACATAACCCATTAAAGGTTTAATCTTAATTTTCGTATTTATATTTTGTTTAACTTTTGGCATAAAAAATTCAAGAAGACAGATTTATCCACCAAAGCTTTAACGTAGGCGGACTAGAAAAGAGTTCTAATCGATTAGATTATAGTCTTCTAAAAGAAGTTTATACCAAAAACTAGCACTGCTTGTCAAGGACTGATTAAAAGGGTGTTAAAAATTGTAATCAAAAGACGGTAGTTTATTAATTACTCTAGAGTATTATATAGCTGCCTTAATTCTGAATTATTCAACAGACTAAATGGTTTGTCTAATACTGAAGAAGGAATCCTTAATTTCTCAATAGCAACATTGCTTCTGCTTGAAATTACGCTTGCCGGATCCTTTTGATCTTGGTCGGTAAAGCCGACGTCCCTATCAACAACCGGGCCCAAAAATTCTCTTAAGTGTTGTCTTGCGTTGGTTCTGGACCTACGATTACGTTCTCTTTTGGATAAACCTATACCATCCCTAGATTGTTCGAATGCATCAAATCCTTCTTTTAATCCTTTTCGCAATGTTGAATTTTGCCTTGATGTAAGAAATAAATGTCTGAATATTGCATCTCTCCTGTTTGATCCAACTTCCCTTGCGTCCCTTGGTCTAAGTTGTATTATTGCCGAATCGGTTCTTGGAACAGGGAAAAATCCGTCTCTTTGAATAGTTGCTAATATTTCAACATCAAAAAAAGTTGCAGTTAAAATACTTAATCTACCAAAATCGCCTGAATTAAACGAAGCAACTATTGAATCGGTATACCTTCTTCCCATTACTAAAGATACACTAGCTAATTTTAAAGGTGATACTTTATGCATGAAAGGTTCGGTAATATGATATGGTAAACTTGCAACAACCTGTCCTTCGTTATCATCTTTTAGCATTCGATTAAAATCCATTTTTAAGGCATCTCCATAAGTGATAAACACATTGTTTCGAGTGCTCATGATTTTTTCCAGTAAGGGACGATATCTACGGTCAATTTCTATGCCGTGTAATCTGAAGGCTCTTTGTGCTAATTCTTCAGTTACATGTCCAATTCCACACCCTACTTCTATAACGGTAGCTCCTTGGTTTACTGTTTGTGCCAACAAATCTACGGCTTCTTGATTAACCAAGAAATGCTGCCCAATCGCCTCATTCGGAGATACGTCAATCTCTGTTAAACGTCTTTGAACGTTTTCCAGAAGAGTAGGACTATAACTTCTAAGTTCTTGTTTTGCCATTTGATCAACTATGAACTGCTAATTTTAATACACTATCTAACCTAAAGCCACTTTCATAATTTCCTTACAGTCGGAATTAGACAGGAAAGAAGAATTTGTCAAGTACCCATTTTATTAAGACATTATTCTTTAACTAACTGAGCATAAACGGCAGGCGGCATTTTTAAGGCAGTATGGATCCTTTCAAAGTTGTAGTAATGGATTTGGCTGTAGATTTCCTCAATTAATTGTCCAATTGTTTCAAACCTGTTTAAATCTCCAGCTTCATCTTTAAACCTGCCAAAGAACGATTCCTGGAAGCCATTCTGCCAGGGGGCAGCTTTGTCAGAAACAGATATTTGGCTTCCTGTCTCTTCCAGGTAATCAGTACAGACTTTAGCCATAAATTCAGTTCCCTGGTCAGAATGGAAAATCTTAGGGAAATGTTTAGCATTTAAGATTGCTTGCCTGACAGTTGCCAGGACTAATTCGCTATCGTGATATTTCCCAATGTTTGCTCCAACTATTTGTCTGGTGAATATATCCTCAATGGTTGCCAGATACCAGAATTTACCCTGGAATTTAATGTAACTTAAATCTGAACACCAAAGCTGGTTAGCTTTAGTTGGTACAAAACTTTTGATTAAGTTAGTGTAAGTATGGTGGGAAGTTGACCTGGTGGTGTAAAAATGGCTTTTTCTTCTGGGTGGCTTGATCCCAAAGACCTTCATTACCCGGAGGATCCTTTTGTGGTTAATGTGCAATTCCAACCCCAGCCTTTTATGCCCATATGCCGGGTGTTTAATCCAGACTTTATCAATCTCTGCTTTTAAAGTAGCATCTTTAACAGACTGTAAGTCTGCTTTGTAGTAAATATTCTTCCGGTTGACCCCTAAAGCCTCTGCCCTGACTGATTTAATGTTACCGGCTTTAACCAGCTCAATTTTTTTTCCCTAAGCTTAATGCCAGGGATACTTCACCCATTAACTTTTTTAATTCCTCATTTTCCCTTTTTAATTTGTTGTACTGGACAACTGAAACAACATTCTCACCGGTATCAATCCGGAGCCAGGTATAAATGGTTTTGTCACTGATACCATATTGGGCAGCCAGGGCTGATACTTTTTCCCCACCCTTTGCTTTGGCTAAAACCTCAGTTTTAATCTCAGCTGGAATAATTTTCCTTTGCATGAGTACTCCTTTCTAAACTCTCAGATTTTAACAAAAGTTAGAGAATCTTGTCTTAGTTTAAGGGGTACCGGTCACAATCTTTGCAGGAGATTATGTATACAATGAATATTGTAAAACAGTTGAAGATTTACAAACCTTTTTAGAGGGAGTCCCAATTTTTGAAGATTTTGACCCTGAAAAAGATAAACCATTCTTAAGTAAATATGTGAAATCTCATATTACGGGAAAAGGTATTCTTCTTCCAAGACACAGAATTGTAATAGTTGCGAAAAAATAATTATAAGCTCATCATATTTATTAAAATGAACTACCGGCAGCTTACGCAGCCGGTTTCCCTCATATTTCAAGCTTCGCTTGCCCAAAATCCTCTTCACCTTGTTGCTGAATATATTTTCTTACCTGTT
>Ga0180007_10002053_pt1 | contig 24944 bp, 47 predicted proteins | sample MM_PC_MetaG_FD_121122 | JGI IMG/M metagenome (GOLD analysis project Ga0180007, IMG submission 121122) | Groundwater microbial communities from the Aspo Hard Rock Laboratory (HRL) deep subsurface site, Sweden - MM_PC_MetaG | ecosystem: Environmental > Aquatic > Deep subsurface > Groundwater... | reverse complement strand
TAATGGCCCATGACGGGCGTAACCGTGTTATTAACTATTTACAAGATTGTTATGAGGTGGGAACATGACCCTTCGTTCTTGCTACCTCGTTTGTTTAATGCTAATGCTCCTCTTTCTTGCTACGGTATCAACGTGTAATCCGGCGTGGGGGGAGGAGTGGATCCCCGACACCCCACAGAAGGTCGACCTACTAGCAGACGCAATATTTTGGAGTGAAGGAGGGAAAAATGCCAAATACGGAATCAAAAGTATCCCTTGCGATACTCTCAAAGAGTGTCGAAGGATATGTAAAAACACTATACGAAACAATGTTAAAAGATGGAATGACTCCGGAAGAAAAGTTGATTATCTTACCTTCCTTAGAAACAAGTACGCACCTATTGGAGCTGATAATGACTTATCCAACCTTAACAGCAACTGGCTTAAAAACGTCAAAGGATTCTTGAGTAACCCAAAGAAAATCTAACCACTCAGCAAAAACAGGGGGGGGGTATGGAACCGATAGACTTTAAACAATCTAATAAAACCTATGCAAAGAATCAAGAACCTTATTTACCTTTACCAGTATATGAAGACGGGGAACAGGGAGGCAGAATATTCCATTGTTGGAGGCTGTCAATCAAGGAGAGAATAAAAATACTTTTCAAAGGGGTTTTGTGGATAAATGTTTTGAATTTTAAACAACCACCACAACCTATAAAACCAATGGTAGATAGTCCTTTTATCTAACCACACAGCCAGTCTGATTAAGGGGGATGTGGCTTAAAAACCACCTACGAAATCGGCAAATATAACCGTGACGAGTAAGGGCAATATTAATCAGAGTAGTTGCCACCCCCCTTACTAACGCAAGCGAAAGGATAGGACTAACATGCCCATCCCCTCAATAGACGATTTCATAAGAGAAGGAGGTATCGGATGACTAAACCTACAGAGGGGGGAGAGAATGTTAGCTAAAATTGATGTCGATAGCGAATATCTTACGTTTAATGAAATTCCAAACGAAGGTAAAAAGACTCTTATATTTGATGTATGTTCTAAACGTCACGGCTATCCTTTAGGACAAATAAGGTGGTTTAATCAATGGAGACAATATTGTTTTTACCCATATCCAGAAACTATTTTTAATAGAACTTGCTTAAAAGATATTGATAAATTTATTATTGAACTTGTTAGAAAGACAAGGTAACCAATGACTAAACCTACAGAGGGGATGACCCTATACTCAAAACTAGAAAAGGAGATGAGGATGGAGAAAATATTATCTGATGGAACAGTATTAGAAAAAGCAAGATTTTGGAGAACTACTTGCAAGGCGTGTAGAAAAGAGTTGCCGAAATCAATTATTATGAACGAGGGTAAATTTTGCAATAAGTTATGCAGAAGAAATTGGACAGATAAAAAACATAAACCTAAATCGAGATATGTTGATATGCCTAATACAATGCCTGGGTATCTTGGTGGCGTTGATGAGGGTGATTGTGTGGAGTGTGGGGAATTTTAACAGAGAGGACTAAGGAGGCATAGGATGAATTTACACTCAAAACTAGAAAAGGAGATATTATGAGCAATAGAGCAGTGTCATGGATTGTTGTCAGCCAATATGGTGGGATGTATTGTGTGCAAGGGAGATTTGACGAACAAAGGGAAGCTATGGATTTTATGAACAAACGTCTTAATAACGACAAAGAAAGAGTTTCTAAAGGGAAAGTTCGTGGAGCAAGATTAACTTGTCATGTATATCAATTATTTGGGAGTTATGCTAACTAAGGAGCTAACATGAATTTATACTCAAAACTAGAAAATCATTTGCCGAGGGAAGAATGAAATATCATCAACAAAAAGACGGTGATTGGGTTCAGCCGAGACGTAAGAATTATTATATGAAGTGCTGTGATTGTGGATTAGTTCACGCATTGGACTTTAGGCTGATTAAAGATAAACTTAAACGAGCAACGATACAATTTAGAGCAAGGAGAGTTAAAACAGAAAGACAGAAAAGGAGAAAGACATGATTTTAAAAATGAGAACAGTAGACGAAGGTTGGTATTATTATCAAGTACCAAAAAACATCAAATACAGAACATTAACAAAAGAACAGTATAATAGTGGTATGGCTACAAATGCACCGACCCACTGTAATATTGAAACAGACAAGACAGAATCGGTTTTGGTTATTTGTATTGATGATAGTGCAATTATTTATACAAACATGATTGCATATTTGCTTAACGATTCAGGTAAAACAATTGACACCTTAACAGTATAAACATTTAACTCTCTTTGCTCTAAGGAACTTTTATGAAAACAATAATTCTTGACGATTCAGATATTATATACATAAAGAACGGAGTGTCTGTCCAAAAAGGAGGCGTGATTATTGAATACGGTGCAGGACATGAAGAAACCTGGCAACATATCTATCCTGTAAATGACAAGTACCCACATAACACAGAAGATTTAAACTGTTCTTGCAACCCAAAATATGACTTGAAAGATTTATTGGTTATACATAATTCTTGGGATATGCGAGAAGCAGATGAAATTTTAAAGGAGAACCCATGAATTTATACTCAAAACTAGAAAAGGAGAGATGATGAGAAAAATAAGAATGTTGCAGTCAGATGAAAGATTAGGGTTTAAAGAGGGGGAAGTTTACGAAGTATCACAAGCACAATATGACCCTGATAAAATGACAGCCGATAAGAAGGTTCCTGATGATGGGGTTTATGGTCGTGATGGTGGATTTGCTGTATACAAAGAGAGTAAAGGTAGTGAATGGGAGTGGTTTAAGGACTAAGGAGGTAGAGGATGGACAGTTATGTTAAAGGGCGATGTAGAAACTGTGGAAGAATCGTAGATATGTATGATGAATGCGATTGTCAAAGCAAGGAGGTAGAGGATGAACCTATACTCAAAACTAGAAAATCATTTGCCGAGGGAGAAGGAAATACCAGAATATGATACCGATGAGAGGGGAACAGGTAATTGCGACGATGATTATGATTATGGATGGGATAGGGGAAATTTAAGTGGCTTCAACACCTGCAAAGCCCAATACGACGAAGTGCTGAGGAGGGTTGTGGTGGGAGATAACCCTCTAATAAAATATGTAATCCACGATGACGATTGTATATGTAGCCAATGGCGAAGTGGAGAGCCAACAAAAGACGGAGATTACATATTAACATTTGGATACGGAAATAATGAAAAGAAGTTCAGCAGAAATAAAAGAGAACACCCTGTATGCACTTGCGGGTTAGATGAAGCAATCGCAAACTCACCAGATGTGATTAAAGTGGAGGACACCCAAAATGGATAAAGAAACTCATGGAACAGTAGTTTGTCATGAAGGTAGCGAAGATTGTCAGCACAAATGGAAAGAAGGAACAACGCCATATGGAGAGCCTTACAGAGTATGTTCAAAATGCCATAGGTATGAAGGAGAGATTGTTTATTATTAACCCAACCCACAAAACCGAACAGGGGGGATAAGATGAAAGATGGGGGACAGGGGAATAGAACAATGGAAGAAGTGATTAAGATACATACAGGACACGAAAAAGATGATATGGGTTACTGCAAAGAATGCCATGATACTGCCCAAGCCCTCAAAGACGCCGGCTACCTCCACAAGAGCGAGATAAGGTTTCCGGGGGAGAAACAAGAGGTGTGGGAAGGTAAACTATGTGTGTTGTCTAGTGGCGAAGTAAATCAATGGAACCAATCCATATCCGAAACCAAAAAACTGAATGGGGTGGAGTGATGTTTATTAAGTCTTTAACAGATGGCACAATTATACATATTGTTTCTACTGGTGAGGGGACTGGCGATGTGAAAAGTCTAATAATAAGACCACCATATTGGAAAAGGGCAAATGCAGAATGGGAAGAAAGAAGAAAAGAATACTATCCATTTTTAGAACCAGACATCAAACATAAACTGGAGGTGGAATGATGGATACTTCAAAAGAATACATAAATATGTGTGAAAAGGCAGTGGAGATACAGGAATTAAAAATAATAAGAAAATCAAAAAAGGTTACGTCTGTTCCTTGTTGGCAGTTTGCTAAAGGGGATTTTTTTAGCAGTCAATCAGGGATATATGTTGAGGGGGGATTGCCAAGTTTTGATAACGGTCAATACTACAAACTTTCAGACTTTGTTTGGCTCCCCCGACAAGACCAGTTGCAGAGGATGGTTTATGAAGATTGTGTTGCTAATTGTGAAAAGACAACACATTGGGAACTTAAACAATTTTATTTTGAATTGTTGTTGGATGCTCACAAATTATATGCTTGGTATCAGTCTGAAGGATATGATTATGACCATTTAGATTCAATGGAACAACTCTGGTTAGCTTTTGTGATGAAGGAAAAATACAATAAAACATGGAACGGGGAAGATTGGGTGGTTAGCCATCAAACATAAACTGGGGGTGGAGAATGGATGAGTTAAATATGGATTGCCAAGATGTTGAGAAGTTTTATCCCTATGCTAAACCTGATAGATTACAAGTAGAGGAGAACCAACAAGGGTATGAACAAATTCAAGGATATAATATCGCCTGTGACGCATGGGAGTCTTATCATAAGCAAGAGATAGACAAGCTAAGACTAAATGAAAAGATATTAATTAATGAGTTAAAAGAACTTATTTCTTTATGTGAAAATGCGGGAGATTTCTCAAATGGAAATACTTTTTCAGGTATGGATGAGGGAATAGTTAACGCAGGAATGATAGTTGCAAATTCACGAAACGCTATAAACAAGATTATATCTAGCCATCAAACATAAACTGGGGGTGGATATGGAAAAAGAAAGTGGAGTTGAAACGGAAGTTGACCAAGTTTTAAGCGACAGACATCAAAGCATTTACTCAGATGAAGTGCCTGTATTAAAAAAAAAAGGACATGGAGATATGGAAAAAGAAAAAACTATAGCATTACCAAATTTTGTCACCAAGTTTCATGTATGGAACCTAAATGTTTATACTGGCAAATGGGAGCGATGCGGTGTTGATGGTGGATATGATTTTCATGGAGATGCGACTGGGTTTGTTAAATCGTTTTTCGGAAAGTATACTTCAGAGAAATGGATAATAACAACAGAAACTATTTTGGTATCAAATCTGTTAAAGAAAGAGATTGGTGATGGATAAAGAATTGGTAGTCTGTCCTATCTGCGGCGACATGGATTTTGATATATATATGCAGGATAACCAATGTATAGAATGCTGGGAGAGAGGAGAAGATGATAATAGAGAACGTCTATACGATTAAAGAATCCGAATTGGATGAATTAATGAGCGATATGTTTGTATTGAGCCAAGTTCATCCAGAAGCAGTAAAAAATACTATGAAAAAATTTAAGGAGTTAAAAGAACGGTGCATAGAACGGAGGACTAATGACAAGAAACGAGATTAAAGGTGCAGTAAACACAAGGAAGAAAATGAAAACATATAGTAAATATTTTTGTTTTTATTTTACCTGTTTAGCAATAGTAGCAGTTATACTTATATCTATGTGTTTGTTTGGATGGCGCGAGTATAACGACGCAAAAAGGGTACATACAGAACTTCACCAAACGGTTGAAAGACTAGAAAGGACTTGCTGTGGAATATAGTTTCGGTGAAACTAAATGGTGGCAATCTATTCTTCTTATTTTTTGTCCAAAAATTATTACCGAAGATGGTGCGTATAGATTAATAACTAAGAAACTCTTTGGGAAAATTTATATTATTGAGGAATATGAAATATAGGAGATGTCATGGAAATTAGTTACGGTCTAGCTATTTATATATTAATTGGAATGTTCGGGGCGTTTATACTTGGGAGGATAGAGAAATGAAATGGATTGATGATCATGTAGGATTAATTCTTATTGGATTTGTATTGATTGGAGTTATTGAAATAGGAATAGGAGCATGGCGGTTACCTAAAGAGTTAAGGAGTGGTATTATCCCTAAAGCTGATAGGTTAATACAGGGATGTGATGAACTAAAATCTCGTACAGATAAACTGGAGATTATAGTATTTGAAATTCTTATTCCGCACAAACATAGGTATCACGATGGAAAAATGCTCCCACAAATCGACGAGGTTGAACGAACTCGACCTAACCCATACGATAACACTCTGTAATTTGTGTGTGGAAATCTAAACCCCTACCCAATACCCAATAACTTCCATTCGGGGGCTAGACTTGAATAAAGAATCATTATCCTCCGGGGTTGGATGGTCTTTTATCTTAGGGAATAAAACTGCTATTTTAGAGCGTGTCCGTTCAGAGCAATAGTTTAAAAATGGGATATTAAACCATCTTATTCCAAAGAATTGCCCGACTACCCCAGGAAAATCGTACATCTTTTTCCACCACTTCTTAAGTAAATCAAAAGCAATCTTAAACATTATAGCGTTACGTTCTCCTACGGTTATATCCTTACAAATCCAAAACTTCAGTATTTGTCCTGGTTTCATATAAACGCCAATATCAATTTCTTTATATATCAAGCTCTGTGTGCATACAAACCCTGGTTTCCGCATTATCATTGAATGGTTCCAGTTAGACTTTGTTCTTTTTCGTATGGCCCATCCAAATAGACTTCTCATATCCCCGGCCTGAATGAATACCGGGCATTGTTGTTTTGTGATAAGGTACGGGTCAATTATTTTTAAATCTTTTAAGGGCACGTCTATACTTACCTTTCATTACCAACTCCCTGTATTGGTTCTGTTAAGTTCTTTTCTAGGTTGTTTTCTTCTTTCAATATTCCTCCGTTCCCGTTCCTTAATTCCTTTTTCAATAGCGGCAACATCAAGTTTATCTTTTATCTGATTGAGGAAATGTATAGCCGCCTTAATATCCTGAGCTAACCTCATGTAGTCTATCGTTACAGTAAGGTTACCTATCTTTTCATCTTCGGCTTTGGTCATTTTTTTATCTCCGCAATAGCTACTAAGACCTCCGTAAACCCTTTATTTGTTTCCTGGCGTAAAATGTTTTGTTCTTTTCTTAAAATAGAAAGTTCGTCTGTAAACTCCTTTCTTAGTTTACTATCTTCCTGGTGAATCTTCTCAATAATTATCTCGTCTTTTTTTGTACTTTTATCGTCATTAGCAACGACGTATTTTGTTATTGTAGATATTCCTATAACAAAAAATACTGTTACAATCCAAAATGCTATTTGCCATTTGCCGTTGTTTTCCGCCATGTCACCGTCCTTATTTTATTAGTTTATACAATTAGGCCACTCTGGACTTGGTTTACTACATGGATTCCCGCATGAATCAAAGCCGTCTGTACGAGGCGGCAGTTCGCAGTCCTGTAGCGGGAGACTGCACCATGTAGGAATACAATCAGGTGGATCAGTTGGTGGTGGCTCTACCGGTGGGATGACCGGCCCTCCTGTGTCCCACTCTACCACATAAAACTTAACCATGTCTGCAACCTCAGCACACGCGATCTGAACGCACTCCTCTCCAACCTGCGGTGTCGCTGTGCAGTTAAGGTCATAGTACATCTGTTGGGCATCTAATGGTGTCATCCCCATTAAGAGTGGAAGCAAGATTAGGAACCCTAGCTCTTTGTGAAGCCTTACCTTAATTTGATTTCTCATTCTAGACAACCCCCAATCTATGATTTTCATATGAGTGCCTCCTTAGCTATTCTCCTATTGCTACTTCTTCGGTGATTTCTTCCCACTGCGTAAACTTCACAACCTCGTCTTTGTCCACCCCGTCGTAAGGCGTTGTAACTCCTACATCATCTGTCGTGGCAAGGGCTGTTTCTTTTGTGATTGGGTAATGTTTAATGTAATCAGCGTTGACTTTCAGCTTTGACCAATCGTTTCCTAAGTTCCCTGCGAACTTCTCGGCTTTGTCTTTTTCGACGAGAACGTCGGGGTTAGCGTGGGGTTCGGCTCGGTAGTCAACCTTGCATAAAACCTCATCACCAGGCTTTAAGGAGTCCAAACGATAGGTAACGTCAATTCCATTACGGACACAATTTTGACCGTAGGACTTAAATGGCAGATTGAGAGCGTTCCCGTGGGCTGTGGCAACGATAGTGGTGATTATTATAGCTGATTCATAGAGCATAGTTACCTCACTGGTTTAAAATATTATAAACTTCCAAGTGTTCCGACGCTGACAATACTTTATTAAAAACAGCAACCGATTCTATAATCCCAAAGAAGTTGTTTGCCGTTCCATTGTCTGCACCTATCTGCCAAGCCGCACCCCAAGCATTAGCGGTAAAGTCGGTGTTTGTATTCGTCCCGTCAGCTACTCCGTTGTAATATCCTGCAATATTCGGGTCACCCGTGCTTTGAACGGACATACCCAAAGTGATTGACGCATTAGCCGCCCAAGTATCATTTACTAAATCAGCAACAGTTGAACCAACCGTATCCGTTTCATTCGGGAATATCTCAAAGTCATTAGAACCACTTGTGTATCTAAGATTCCTACTCTTTGTATCTGAGTCTATTAAGAACTGATCACCGCCTGCTACTCCATTAGCGTAGTTAGGTCTGAATTTAATAACAATGGTTTCTGTGGCGGCTGTTCTATTGCTTGCAATAGGATACTCTAAAATTTCTTCGTTGCGAGTTAAAGCTGCCGTGGTCGTGGGACAGAAGGATGTGGCGTAGGGATTTTTCTCTAGCTGTGCCCCTGCGATTTGGAGGTCTATGGAGCCTGAGCCAGGGTGGAAAACTAATATTCTAAGTTCTGCTCTATTCACATCAGCGTCAATAGCAGTAACCGTATAAGAAAACCTTCTCCATTCTGTTGAACTAATACTGGCTTTAATATCAGAACCGCTAGTCGTTGTTCCTGATACTCCAGCATTATCTTGTTCTCTAATACTTAATGCTAAAGAAGTTATGCTGGTTACTGTTCCCTTTAACCATACACTAAGAGTAAGAACATCATTTTGAGCAACCGTATCAACTCCAAGATTTTGTTTATACAAAGAATAAGAACCGTCTCCAAAAGTATGTTGCCATCGCTGTGCTTGTGAACCAGCTATGTTCGTTAGCGTTTCTGCAACTATACTCATCGTTTGAGCATTGGTAACATCATCTGCTATATTCCACCCCGTCGCCAACCCTGCCGTATCAGCACTAAAGATTCCATAGGTCAACAAATTCGTCCCCGCCCCCTCAATCAACAACCCTGGAGCAGAGGTAAACCCACTGCTATCATAATACCCCTGTGTCCATCTAGCTTCATCAGAAGTCGTTGTAACCTGAACCACTCCATTAGCGTCAATATACGTTGCAGGATTACTCGCACCCCGTGAAGCGGTGAAGGTGGCGGTAGGAGAACCAAGAGAATTATCGGCATCTAAAGAAAACTGGTTGACATCATACTGCTTTACAAAAGTCGAGCCGAGTGAACCAGGAAAGAGATTCTTTTCACCAACAAAACCGTCAAGTAATATTGCAGAAGATATTGAGGGAATAAGTAAAAAAGCTAAAGCTAAAACTAATTTCTTCATTAATCAGCACCTCCATCTATCCAATTTCCCGACCTTCCCATAGATACCCATTGTGTGTCACTTATTGCTATTAGTAATATATAATCTCCTGCGCCCCCTGGGCTGTCAATAGCATTGCCAGCCGTTAAAGTTGTGCCATCCAAAACAATCGATTCGCCTGTATCAAAAGCATCAACAGTTACAACTGCCGCAAACATTGACTGAAACAAACATCTTTGTCCTTCTACAGCATCAGGTAAAGTATAATCAATAACATCGTTGTCATTGTTAATCCTAATACCACCCTGACAATCGGAAGCTGTTAAAACAACCGTTGCCGTAGTATCTAATGTTATATTTCCAGAAATTCTTACTGGTAAAGTTCCATCTGAATTTACTGTAAGTTTATTACCGTCTGTGTCCATTATCCTTATTGGAGTCTGGGCGAAACATAAACTTGTTATTAATAGAAAAGGTAATATGAGCAATCTTTTCATCTTTGTCTCCTTATTGAAATTTTATAGTTAAATATCCATCAGAACCAACAGACAATTTATTGCCATCTGTATCCATGATTCTATGTGCGGCAGCAGCCCATGCTATTGGAGCGCCTATCATAATTCCTATTATTATTCCGATAATTAAGTTTTTCATATGTTCTCCTAACTTGCTATCATGTTTATTTTATTTGTCGTTTATCTTCCTTATTCTGGAGTATATTCATACCAACTTAAAAGTATCGTACAATTATTTGCCGTAGCACCATTAGTTATTCTAAACAAATAAATAGAATTTTGTTTAAGTATAAGCTCACTTGCGTTTTCCCTGGAAGTAACTATCCCTTTAACTCCTAAAGTTTCTGTCCAAATAGCTGTTCCACCAGTAGGTACTATTGCGTCTGCCCCGATAGTATCCCCGACCTTTGAAGAAGCAACTGAAACATTACCGGAGTTTCTGTCAAAATTTTTTGGTGTAATAGCCGCCCCACTTGCAAGACTTGTTACATCTTCTAAAACGTCAAACAGTGCTTCTGCTGAAGAATCTATCCGAAGAAGTAAATGCAACCGCTTTGATGTATTGGGGGTCTGTATAGAAACAGTATTTATATTACCATTTCCTAAAGTAGCATTATTTGATACCCAAAAAGCATTTCCTTCATGTACTTCGTGATGAGAAATATCAATAGATACGGGAATTTTAAAAACATTATCAAATTCAGCAATTCTTGTAGGATTGTTCGGGTCGACTGAAAAAGCATTTACATCAAGCAACCTCTTTGTGCCTGATGATGTCGATGTAATCGGGTTGCCAGCTTTGTCAAATATTTTTACGGGGGGGTTGCTCATTCATTCTCCAGAAAGGGTATAAGAAAACAAAATAATAAAAGTAGTTTAATCATTCTCCACCGCCGAATAATCCTAGTTTTTTACCTACAAGTCCACCTGCACCTACGATAGCCGCACCCTCAGCAGCTCTTCTTCCTACTCTTCCTGTGAAATCTAATGCTCCATGTATCCTTCTAAACTCTTTCACTTCTTTTAAAATATCAGAAGGTACAAGCTCTTCAAAGGCTTCTTTAAGTTCTCTGTCACCAAAATCCTTTATAAGGCTGCTTTGTAAACTTCCAGCCTTGATCTTTCCCTTAATAAGATTATACTTGTTTATTACTTGTGAATAGGACTGTCTAATCTCTGCCATCTCAGGGAAAGCATCTAATTGTGATCCTCGTATATCGTCTATCACATCAAAGATAGCTATATCGTCAGACGTTACATTAAATCCTAGCTTTTTAGATGATGGTAACTTAGCTGTTAAATCATTAATAATCCTTTGAGCTTCTTCAACAGGAACAGTATCAGCTAACTGTGGATTATCAGATATTCTTTTAATGCTTGGTGTTCTGTTAATAATAGATTTTAATTTAGGTTCTTCTGCTGCTGTACTATTTATCTTTTCAACAACCTGTCTTAAAGATACTTTTCTATTAGGATTAACTCTTGATAAATCTTCAAGCTGTGATCCGAACTGTTCCGATGCCTGACGTTTCCTTTGGAACACAGCACCTCTAACTTTGCGTAAGAATCCAGGTGCGCCTTTGGTGGCTTTGTCAATCCCCTTTTTAGCTTTTGAAATAAACCCAAGAAATGTTCCAAATGTAGCACCAACTCCTGCTTGAACTGCTTGGTCTTCTAGTGAAATATCATCCCCTGCAAATTGAGAACCTCCGAAAGTTGCACCTTCAGCAGCTCCTTTAAGAAGTGCGCTTCCAGTCTTTTTAAAAGTAATGTCTCCTATCTTCTTTGCTAATGTAGCTGCTCCTCCTTTAAATATTCCCCTTACCTCCGAACCTAATCTTAAAGTTTTACCCAGTCCAGTTGTTTGTTCAGGAAATATTTTTTCTTCTAAACCTTCACCACCAAATTTTTTAATAGCAGCTTTAGGTAAGCCAAAGGCTGCTGTGGATGCTCCAGAAAGCACAGGAGAAACTAATTCTGTTTTTATCTCTTCGGGTCTAGTAGGTAATCCAAATTGTCTTAAAAGTTTCTCTCTTCCTTGTCCTGCTTCTATATCAGGCTCTCCAAATATTTTTCTTGCACGATCTTTACCAAAAACTTTTTCAGTCAGAGAATCTCTTGGAGGAATATCTGCCAATAAATCTCTAGGTTCTTTTTTTTTATCTAATAAGTCTGTCGGCATTATTATTCCAATCTTTTTAAAACTTCTTCTCTAGTTAAACCATGTTTTTGCATTGTAAATTTCATGTCTTCTTCACTAAGAAGAGTTTTTACAGCAATGTTATCCCCAGCCCCGATTTCCGCAAACCTAGAAATAGAAGTACCAACCAAATCTTCAAATGCCTTTTCTTCGTCTCCTTCAATCTTAACTCTAGAACTTGCAGCAGTAACAGAACTTACCCATCCGTGTAACCTATCAGGAGGGATATTATTAGGGTCTACATCTTTAAAAACTTCATCAAAAGACATATTTAATAATTCAGCTGCTCTTGCAAATCTAAAGAAAGAAGCCTGACTTTCTCTAAATTGACGCTTGGCTACCTTTGGTGCTGTACCAAGTTCTGGCAGGGTAGTGCCTAGTGCGTCAAGAACACCTGTAATAATCCTAACCGACCCTTCCGATTTAAGTCCTTGTTGTGTAAGCATAGGCATCATCTTTAAAATAGTCTCTTCTTTTTTTCCTTCATATGCACCAGAAGCAGGGAATTTTCCTCCAACTTCCCCTCCTCCAAGAAATTTTGGAAGGTCACCTATAAAACCTGCTGTTTTTGATATTCCTTTTTGTATAACACCACCAGCACCACCCTCTTTAAAAGCATCAACATAAACTCCAGCTAAATCATTTATAGCACCTGAAACAGTTTCTAAATTTCCTCTAGATACTAATATACCAAGTTTTGTTTTAGTCTTAGCTTCAACGGTATCTGTAGCTTCTTTAATCCTTGCTTTAGCATTTGCCTCTTGAGTATCTAATATTGCTCTCTCTTCTGGAGTCCTTCTTTGTTCTTCTAATTTACCTACACTAACCTGTTCAGCCAAAGTCAAAGGCTTCAACCTTTTCTCTCCTCCAACAGTAATCACTTGATATTGCTGTCCATTTTTTTCAACAATTCCTGGTAAGAGTTGTTGCTTCGGTTGTAGTCCTGCCGCTTGAAGAACATTTTGTCCTTGTGAAAGAGGTTGAAACTGTGAAGTAGCGTCTCCTTCTTTAACTGGCAATTTGTCCATTACAGATGGTGCATCTCCTTCTTTAACTGGCAATATATCTCGTTGTAAAGGACTTTTACCAGTTTGTACTATATCATCTAAAAAAGGTAAAGTTCCTTCTCTATCCTTTGATTCACTAGTTTTTCTTTCCTCCTCTTCTTGTAAAACTATATTCTCCTTCCTAAACTCATCTTGTACTTCTAATATTTTTAAGGCTTTCATAAGAGCTGCATCTTCTTGATCTCGTCTTTTTTTTACACTACTTACTTCTTCCTGTAATGTTTGGAAACCAGTACGAATACCTCCTAATAATGCTCCTGCAGGGTCTACCATAATTATTCTCCTTTACATACCTCCAGCACCTGAAAATGCTAGTAAACGTGTTAATGCGTCTATTTCCCTTGATTTACTAAATAATTCACCTGAAGATTGTCCTGTTCCTTCACCTTGTTTAGTAGATGGAAATAATTTTTCTCCAATCATTCCACCTAAATTTCCTAAACCTTTTGTCGCTGATTCTTCAAATCTACCTACAAGACCTTGACCTTCCGCAGCATTAGCATCAGCAGCAGCTTGTCCTATCCTAAATCCTTCAATACCTATAGGAACAGTACCAAATTGACTCACAATAGGCTGTGCTACACCAAAGGCATTTTGAGTAACCTCAGCAGACCTTCCTGTTGCTTGTTGTCCTACTTGTTGTTGATTTTGTAGAAACGCAAAAAGATTGTTTCTTGCGATATCTTGTTGGCTTAAAGCTCTCTCACCAGCTACACCAGCTTCTTGTCTTGCTCCTGCACCTATATTAAATAATTGTGTAGATAATTGTTGATTTAATGCTAGTCTATCCCTAGAAGCCGCAATAGCAGCGTCTACCCCTGCTCTTCCTAAAAGTTCAGCTCCTATATCACCAGGAATACCTGATGTACCAATACCTCTTCTCCCGGCTATTTGCTGTGCCCATTGAAATGCCCTTTCTAGTTCGGGTCCGAAGAAATCTAATGGTTCTTGAGATTGTGATTGCTGTAATAATTGTCTTGCAGGGGCACCGCCTTCTTCGGAAAATAATTCTTCCGTTGTCTTACCTAATCTTAAAGCTATTTTATCCAATAAAAGTTTTATATCAGGCCCTGCTTCTCTTAATAAATCTTCACCAGATGTTCCAGCTCTACGTTCCAGTTCTGTTTGTTGAGATTTTTCTAACTCAAGAGTTCTACCTTCTCTTTCTCTTTCTTCAGGAGATAAGTCGAACTTTTCTTCTATCCGCATCTGCTCTTCTCTTACAGACTCTGCCTGTTTACTGGCCTCTTGGGCAGCTCTTTCTTCTGCTAGTTTTTGCTCTCTTTCAGCATATCCCTGTGGATTTATTAATTTCCCAAAAAATGTTTTTTGTGACATATTACCTCCTAAATTTTATGAACCTTATTTCATTCTTATCTTCTTTATACCAGCTTATTGTTTTAGGGTTTTCTTTTTTTATAGCATCTTTCAAACCTTTTAAAACTATTTTATAATCTTTAGCAAATACTCTAATAAAATGAATGTTTCTTCCTCTTTCAGCTATTAACCTTTTTGCATTCCCAACATCTTGCAATATTGTCTTGTCTTTGCATATATCATCTAAACTCTTGTCCTCTAATCTTAAATAAAAAGCAATCCCTGTAATCTCACCATCTTTGAGTACTACCAGGTTGTCTGAATATTCTTTTAAAAATAACACTAATTCTTCAGTAACTTCCTGATACTTGTAAATAAACTCAACAATCTCTACAAGTTCATTTACCTCTACGCTCATTCTTCTCCTTCTCCAAGTCAATACTGTCTATCACCGCTTTTTTTTCAGCATTAGTCATTTTATCTGCCTGTTTATCTGAATATTTCTCAACAAGTCTATCAATCATACTGTTGGCTTTATTTGTAACTGCATTTTGTACCCACTCTTCTGGAGTAGATGTCATAACGCTCATAGCGTCATATTGTTCTTGAGTGATAGTAACTGTAATATTCTTTGCATAAACACTGGTTGTCATTAATAGCATTATTAATATTAAATTTAATCTCTTCATTTTGTCTCCTTTTTAAGTTGCTAAATATCCCGAAAAAGTTGAACCACCAGTAACATCTGTTTGTTGTGTTCCAGCTGTCTGCTTGATTGTTACAATAGCAGTATCGTTAGCGTCCATGTCTGCTACTATTGATATAAAACTTGACCAATCACCTGCTATATCAGCAGCAAACTGACGAGGATCATAAGATTGGAAATATGAATTGTTGCTAGTTATTATTTTTATAGTATAATTTGACGCTTCTGAATCTATTTCATGAAAAGATACCGAACAACTCAACCGATACTTTCCAGTCACAAGAGCAGTAAAAGTATTACTAGCAAAATTCCCTGCTTGGTCAAACCGTTCAGTTCCAAAGATTATAGTAACATCATTATTAAGAGCTATATTATCCTGGTCTGAAGCACTATTCCCTTCAAAGGCGGGGTTAGATGTCCTTACGGGTGTAGAATCGTATCCTCCAGAAGAAGCGTTAAATACAAGCAAATCATTGGTTACTCGTGTTACTGGTAAGGAAAATCCTCCTACCGTATTTCCAGTCATAACAACTATCGTATCTACAATTCCGCTTCCCTGGGATATAACCCAACGGTTATTAGTGTCATCATATCTTATGAATGGCTTAGTGCCGTCAGCATTGTTAGCCTGTATGGTTTTGTTCCCTGCTGTTCCGTCTCCTACAGAGAGAGTGTTCCCAACAGTCGATATGTCTGTATGATCGTGTGCGTTCGCCCATGTAGTTATCGCACTATTTCTAGTATTCTCATCACTTGCTTCAATAACAGCGGCATCTACGGCAACAGGCGCTATTGAAAGAGATGAACTTGGTGCTGACCAAGCATTAGTCGTAAATAATAAAACTAGAATAACTAAATATTTTTTCATTTTTTCTCCTTAAATTTGTTGCCAGACAGTAGAGGATGTTGTGTTCACCCAAAGACTAAACGTACCACTGTTATTATAAATAACCATCTGCCCTTTATTCCCGTTTTTGCTTCCATTCGGAGCAGTTGTTACAACCTCTAAAATATAAAAATTGTTATATAACTGTTTTAAGTAATGCTGTAAAGATACAGGCATATCCTTTAATGGTGGAGGGGAAGATATTTGCCCTCCATATGCTTGTGTGTTAAACAAAAGAACTAAAATAAGTATAAGTATTTTCATATTCTATCTGACTGTTCTATATATACGTTGTTTCCTCTTAATTCAATAGGTTCATCTGTTCCTGAATTAGAATATTTAATCTGAAAAAACTGCCCTTCTAAATCAAACTCAAGCCGGCCAACAATAATATTGTCTCCCCCATAAGCACCTGTTCCATATATCGCACTTCCGTATGCAGATGTAGAAGAAGATAAGTTTACAGTTTTTGAATCTCCTGACGATATAAAATCTTTTCTTACCTCAATATTAAGGTTATAATCTCCGGCTTGTTTAACAAACACATTCATTATCCTAAATGTTTTATTTAAACTTAATTGAGGATAATAAAATTGTTTCGTTGTATAAAACATAACAATAGCACTACCATCATCATTTGTTCCTGACGGGTACTCATAAGTAAAACCAGTATAATCCCCAAAATAAAGAATGTCTTTTCCGGCGCTATCATCCCCTACTGCCATAGCGTTAATGTTCATTCCTAAAAATTTAGTCCACGATAAATTAAATGTATCAAAAACCATAACTGTGTCATGTGTGCTGTTTGCGGCGGTAGAGATAGAAACGTAGTAGTCTTTATCAAATACAGCAGTTCTTACATTTGCGAATCTTGTAAAATTAGATTCATCTCTTGTTCCTTCAATCTTTTTAGAAATAAGACGAACTTTAATCCCCCCATCATAAATATATGTATCTCCCTGACAATCCGTAAATATAAAATCGTTTCCTATTATCTGTACGGAATCAGAAGAGCAAGTTCCAACATCTTTAACCATTCTCTCTAATTCATAATTGTCTTTATCGTCACCAGATAATCGCCAAATACTCCTGTCTTTCCAGGCATACATTGAATCGAATCCTGGCTTTATTGCCCTTATTTCAGTTCCGTCATTTGTTTCTATACTTAAATTTCCGCTTAAATCAGTTGACCAGTTTTCTATATCGTCTAAATCACTAAAATAAAGAGTAGAAGGGTATGTATTGTTTCCAGCACAGAACGCCTGACGTTTATGATAGGCAACCATTGTGCAGTTCGGGGGAGAACCACTTAACTCTCCAGCCGTTCCGCTTCCATCATATACATAAGGAGCTGTAGTATTTATCCCATCTTCAATAATTAAAACGTCTTCTCCAACAGCAAATGAAGCTATATCATCCTGGTCAACACTAAAACTTAAAGATCCTGTAATATTATCCCAACCGCCATCAGGCCCACCACCAACAGCATAATCCATTTTTCTTATAGTGTTATCGCTGAATACTCCTACTAAAAATTTGCTTCCAGATATAGGTTGATAAAAAACCAGCCCATTAGTATCTGTGGTTGCGCCAAGAGTTGCTCCTGTCATTGTTTTGGTAAATCCGTCTCTCGTTTTAAAACTACCACTATTTGTAAAAACTACATTCTGTAATGACGTGGCTTCGTTATCAGCTACCTTTATAGGAGAAAAGGAATCATTTAAACCGCCAGAATAATCAAAAGTGTCTGCTCTCGACCACTTAATTGCTGAATAAGCTGATGGCGTTAGTGCTAATAATATTGAAAATATTAATAATAACTTTTTCATAGTTCTGATGGAAACCCATAGTTACTCGGTGGTCTTGGAGATCCAAAACTAAAACCTCTATCATCCATTGACTTTCTACGGTAAATTCTTGAAGAAGATATATTCCCTATTCTCGCCCACATTAAATTTTTACCTCCGTTAAATAAGGAAAACTGCCTGAAAGACTCCTCCTTATCTTTTGTGAGCCACGCCCATGCCATTCCGTAAGTAACTAATAATTTATGATATTTCTCTGGAAGGTCTGGAATGTCTGTATCTCCAATTAACGGAAAAGGTATTCTCTGATACCTATAATAAATATTTTCCGCTGAATCAGGTATATCAGATAATTGTATAATTGGATTGTCAAGATGGGCTGTATACGTTTGAGCTGTAACAGTAGTTTCAATAGACTCGTAGACAGTAACTTGAGTATTACTGTCAACACTCTTAACTGTATATGTGCTTGTTCCTACAGTCATTCTTGAACCGTTGCTGAATCCTTCTAAGGTGCTCCATACAGTGTTTGTTCCAGTAAAAACTTTCGCTCCAACAGTTCCAGCTAAAGTTCCTGTTGTATATTCATCCAGTTTTGTTCCGATTGATATTTCATAATGAGGTGTTCCTTCTCCAGTTGGAGATGGATTGTATATGTCAAAGGCTGAAACTTCTCCACTAACCAAACTTACGTTATCTTCAATCTGTCTTAGGATTTTATATACATCAACATTTGCCCTTAACTTGTATTCATCTTTATAAATACTGAAAGTTTCATCTGTTACACTATCGTTTTGATAGGGAGCTTCTAAAGTAACCTCAGTTACTCCAACAAAAGCAGCAATACGGTAATGCGCATCTTGCCCGGCTATGCGTATTTTTCTTCCTACCATTCCAGCCGTAAAGGTTGTTCCTGTGCCTGTTACGGTCTTAGACCCATTAGTAGCATCTACCGTTCCTGTTGTGTATGGAGCAACTGTTGTAAAAAACGCCTCTGTGGTAAGATAGTCTAAATCGTGGGAAGTAAGTTCATCCAGCCCCCACTGAATAGCATCTTTTATTAAATCACGTTGACTTGTTACATTAGTAATATCTTCAATTCGTGTATAAATAGTGCTAAAATTCATTCTTGGCATAATGAGTCCTATTTATTTAATGATTCTATTTTTTTATTTAATTCCTTTATTTTCTTTTCATATTGTTCAATAGTCAGATTTGCCAAGTGTTCTTTTTCAAGAGAAGCAACCCTGACTTTTTCAACATTTTCTTTTTCCTTAGAAAAAATAAGAACAGCGGAATTATGTTGCTCTATTTCATTTTGAAGATTTAAAAATTCCTTTTGCTTTTTAGAAACTTGTTTATCCCTATCTTTTATCTCTTCTTCCAGGGTTATAAGTTGTCTTTTCTTTTCGGCAATTTCAGAATCAAAATCCTGCCTTTCCTTAGCTATTAATTTTCTATCCTCAAGTATTTCTTTATTAACGCTTGTTTTCATTTCATCTAACTGGTTAATTGCAGAAATCTTTTTGGATTCTAGTGTAGCAATTTCTCTTTCTAACTTTTTAAGGTCTACACCGTATTCAATAGCTTTAGCAACTTTTTTTAATTCTGTCTTGTCTTGTTTCTTTAAGTCAGACATTTACTACCTCCTTGTTAGTATATCGCTCTATCTCTGATTGTTTGTATAATTCAAAATCCTTTTTCTTTTTTTCTAATATTCCAGCTTGAGTATCCAGGTCATCTTCTCTATCTTGAACAACTTTTTCTCTAGCTATTAAAACTTGCTTTTCTGAATCAATGGAATCAAATCTGGAATTTATATCCGCAATCCTTCCCTGCGCTTCTTTTAACTCTTTCTCGATTTTTGTCTTGTATTCTTGGAAAAGAAGTTTATCGTTATTAAATACTTTCTTCTCTTCTAAAAATTTAGAATAATTAAGTTCCTTAACATCAATGGCTTTCTCCCTATCTTTTATATGAACTTCTCTAAGGTCTAACTGTTGGCCTTTTGAGTATTGTTCATTCTCGGTCTTTGATAGTTTCTGTTTTTCATCAGAAAATTTTAAAATCTTTTCCTGTTCAACCAGTTTCCTTTCACCATCTAGTTTAATCTGTAAACTGTGAATTTGGCTATCAAGATTATCTTTTCTTATTTCTGATGACTCAATATCCTTGTTCAACCTGTTTAAATATTCTTCCCGTATCTGTTGGTCTGATTTTGTTTTATATTGTTTTTCTTCCATTTTTAACTCCTAATAGAGTGTCTATATTCGATATATGATATATATAAAATCCCCAATACTGCTAGTGGCGGATAATGAAATAAAAATGTGCCATTGGATATTATTATTAGACTTGTTAAACAACACATTAAAGCTATGTCCATAATAAAATAATCTTTTGCTATATTAGAAATTCCTCTATATAAAAGACTTATCGTATAAGCAATTAATATTGCTAATAATGGCAATCCTCCTATGCTTAGTCCTTGAATATAATCATTATGAGCAAAAAGGATTACCATGTCCCCACCATCTCTATTGCCTATAACATCATATTTTCTTGAAAAAGAACCAGGCCCATATCCAATAAAAGGTTTCTTGTGGAGAACATCTTTTGTTGCCTGTTTCCACATAGCTATCCTTCCACTATCTTTTAAAAACCCCTGATGAGTTCTATTCAATAAAATCAATCCTGTTGCAGATAAAAGAATAATAAGTAAGACAACCTTAAACTTCTTAGATAATAAAAAGAACAATAAAACGGAAAGTATAACCGCTACAATAGCAACAAGACTATCAGATAAACTCAACGATATAATCATAAACACAAGAAATATTTTATACTTTACTTCTTTAAACATTAAACATAAAGGAACTGTAAGAGCTATATAAGATGAAGTTAAAGTTCTGTGGCTTAAAAAGGTATACATTAATTCTTTCTTTGCCGGAACACCATTAATGTAATTAACTTCCATTAAGCCATTACTCCAATCAATACCAAACCACTGAAGAATAGAATAGACGCTTAATAAAAACCCAACCCATACTAATAATGTAAATATTTTTATCCACTCTTTATTGACAAGACTTTCAGCTAATATCTTTATAAGTATGACTCCTATAAATATGTTTATAAACGGTCTTAAAATAGTCATATTAAACGAATATCCACCATTTACATCAATCATGGCTATAGGTCTGTAAAAATACCATACAAACTGAAATATAATAAAAGCTAAAAAAGCAAATAAATATTTACTATTTAATCTTGCTCCATTAACTTTCTTATTTATAAACGAATAAGCGATTGTCAAAGAACCAATAAAAAAGAAAGCTATTTCTTTTGGTATATAATTAACCAAAGTCTGTACTAAATAGTCTTGTGAGGATGTAACAGAAAATACACAGACCGTAAATAAAATTAGGCTATAAACAAAATAAATCATAAGAAATTGGGGTGAACCGAAGCCCACCCCAAATTAACTCCTTATTCAGAACCTATGCCTTGCACCCAAATCATGATTTTACCTGTATCGGTTCCATCACCTGCTTCAAGCGCAACGCCAAGATTTGTACCAGCACCGCAAAGACCATCACCTGATTTCGTTAGAACACCTGATGTTCCTACAGATGCTCCTTCTGATACTGGGTCACCAGAATCGGCGCATAACGTATCAATCGGCCCTCTAGTCACTACGACTACTGGACGCTGATTTGCAACAGAAACAGATTTCACAACGCCAATGGTTTTAGTGCTGTCTGCCGAATCTGCTGATAGTTGCTCTGAGCCAGTTAGGGTAACATATGCCCCTAAAGTGCTACCTGTTGCAACCCCACCCCCTCCAGTATCTAAAACAACAACCATTCCCTCTGTTAGAGTAGAACCTGAGTTATTAAAGAATACTGCTGTTTCCTGAAGTTGGTGATAATCTGTTCCATCACCAGAGGCAGAACCCCAAGAGTGTACTTCTTGAACAGCTATTCCACTAAATGCAAATGCACCTAATAGAATAGCTAATGATAGATATTTTCTCATTTTGCTCTCCTATTAGTAAGTATCGGCATTCTGTAGAATACCCATTGATTTTAGTTTAGTTGCTACCTGATTCCCTGCAAAATAGACCCACGCTACAAGGTCATCTTTGTTTTGGGCTTTTACAAAATCTCCCAATTCACTTTCACGACCTTGACGTACAACAAGTCTAATGTATTTCCCTAACTGCAAGAAATACCCTGCATTTGCCGGAACCCCATCATCCGCAAAAAGTAAAGCTCCTTTGTAGCGGATATTTGGAAACCCTGCCTCTATCATCATTTCATTACCACCTGAAACACCCATGATAGGTAAATTAACTTGGAACGAAGAAGTCAAGTCACGTTCAAAGTTATCCATAGTTGAACCATTTAAAACAATTACATTCGGTGACTCATCGAAATAAGTACACTGTCTATAAAGTGTTCTAAACCTGTTCAGCCCATTTGTGGTAAACGCACTGGATACGTTTGCTGATTGATGTTGCCAGTTTGTCTGTGTTGCTCGGCTTATATTTCCAACCGTTCCTGTGGTCGTTGAAGTACCCAGGATGTTCTGCAAACCAGTAATTTTTCGTACATCTGATTCTCCAGCATCAGAGAATATCCCTAAAGTAGAACCACCTAGCGATTCTCTTAAAGATGTTTCTGCTGCCGCAATCATTAAAGCTAATAAATCCTCAACTCCATCATCACCAGTCTTAATCATATCAAGACCAGACACCTGAACTGGAGCTGCAAGCTGTTTCCACTCATAAACAGCAGAGGTTACAGGGTCAGCCCTTTCGGGTGTAATAGTGTCAAGGTCGCTATATCCAGTAGCCGTCGGAAGTTCCTTCATTATATTATATCTTAAATGAGGTTTTCCACCAACTTTGTCAATAGCATTCATTAACTTATATGCGTATAAAAGAGATGTGCGAGTTGTTACGTTATCAAAGATAACGTCACTGGCAAGTTCGTCACGCATGATAGCAAATACTTTATCATCAATTCTGTTACCACAGCATCATTTAAACACTGTTTCTCTATGTTGCCATAGAGTTCAGACTATATCTTAACCACATTGAATATCGTGGTTGACGGCGCTCTTGTCAGCATTACTGACGTATAAAACGTCTCGGCTGTTAGTCGTTGCACCTTCCAAAGCATTACCACTTTGGCTTGGCTCAGGATTGTCAAGAGCTTCTAATAAATCATATAGAAGTTTGAGTTTCCCTGAGTTCACCGCCTTTTTTGTCAATAAGGAAAAGTTATGTAAATCCGCATGGCACTTCCTACAAAGGATTAACCCATTAGAAACATCGAATCTCAAAGAAATATAAGTTTTGAATGACTTAATATGGTGAGCGCATAGCGTTCCTTCATCAGTTAAACAAAGTTGACAAATATGTCTATCTCTCTCAATAACTGCTTTTCGCCAATCTCTCCAACTCATTCTTGTTCTCCCTTTGATATTATCTTCAGAATAATGTCCTACTTTCCTCAAACCCTTAGAAATAGCAAGTCTGTGAACAAAGGACAATTTCTTTCCTTTTCTGGACTCGCTAATTTTCTTTTTAGTTTCTTCAGAAATATTCTTATCCTTCCAATAATAGTTAATATACGGTTTATGTCCTTTTTGAAATACCATGTTTTCCTTATGTTAAGAACGCAGATAAGTAATTTACGTTCTTGTTAAACTTGTGTTACCTGCCATTTTCTCTCCTTGTTTTTAAAAAGGAAAGTTATCGGTTCTTGTTCATTATCTGTCCAATGAGGTTTTTTACATCAGTCCTACCATGTTTATCTTTCTTTAAATCGTAAGACTTTGGTACTCCTTCCCCACCAGCTCCTGAACCTTCTTCTTTCCTTCTATGCTCTAGTTGTTTTGTATTTTCAGCTTCATGTAGGAGAGCAGATTTAATATCGTCTTCATTGGCGTAATGATAGAATAACTTGTTTATATCCTGACCTGGGAATTTAAGAGCAGCAGCTTTAATGTCTGTTCTATACTTGTCTACTATCTCTTTCCCGTATTTATCAGTAAGCAATCCCATCTTTACTTCGACTCGTTCAGCCTGACCACTCATGGTTGCTTGTTCGAGTCTTTGAAACTTTTGTTCCAGCTCCTTATAGTTATCCTTTAAATCGCCGTAACTTGCTGTTTCTTCTTGAACGATCTGTCGCATCTGCCTTAGACCTTCTTTTGTTTCTGCATCAGAGGACTGGTCAATTAGTTTATCAAGAGTTTTAATTTTATTGGTCTTTGAAACATCAGAATCAAGGTTCCCTGCCCTAAAGTCATTGATTAGTTTAGTAACCCTTGTCTTTAATCCTGGGTTTCCTTCAATCTCATCTCGAAGAAGTGTTAGTTCTCTGAGAGATTGTTTTTGCGTTTCAATTTCCCTTTTATCTTTTGAAAACTCTTCTGTTTTAGCCCTAAAGCCAGTATCATACAATTTAACTTTTTGAACTAAATACTTCTTGACTTCCTCTCTGCGTTCTTCAGGCACATCGGATAGGTCTATATCCGATATTAACCCTTCGAGTTTGTCTGCCTGACTACCCTGACCCGAAGCATCACCTGCCCCTGACTTGTTTGCATTCGCAGGATCGCCAGTAGCGATCTCCCCACGATTACATTTAAGTTTGGCAATTAGATATTTAAACATATTTTTTTATCCTTTTTTTCTGTTAAATGGTGTTAAATTATTCATTGCTGGTTTTGGGCCGCTGATTTTTCCAATGTTAGAATCTTTAGCCACATTACCTCCAGCACTTTTGTTTACTGGGTGTATGACTTTATCTTTTCCTGCCATTTTGTTTCCTCCTTTCATAAATTCTTTATAAGTTTTATTGTTCTTTTTTAAATTACACTTAGAGCAAGAAATAGCTAAGTTGTTTTTATGGTTTGTCCCTCCCCTAGAAAGTGGTTGTTTGTGTTCTAGGT
>Ga0180007_10002052_pt1 | contig 24946 bp, 20 predicted proteins | sample MM_PC_MetaG_FD_121122 | JGI IMG/M metagenome (GOLD analysis project Ga0180007, IMG submission 121122) | Groundwater microbial communities from the Aspo Hard Rock Laboratory (HRL) deep subsurface site, Sweden - MM_PC_MetaG | ecosystem: Environmental > Aquatic > Deep subsurface > Groundwater... | reverse complement strand
CCAACTTAACTCTTCATCATCTTTGAATTGTTCAACACTATTTTTTATAGATATATTGACTTTTTTTAATGCTTTTTTGAAATTTAAGTCTTCAAAAGCAACTTCTGCTTGTTCAAGAAAAAGAATAGGATTAATCGTAATTGATAGGTAATCAGAGATAACATCCTCCGAAATATTTTCTATCATAGGCTTTCCATTGACATAAAAATAGTCGTTCTTTATGGACGTATAATCATCCAAATTTTCTTCTAATATAATAATACTATCCTCTGCTCTTGTACAAGAAACATAGAGTTTATTAAATGTCATTGTTGCTATTTTTTTATTGTGTGTCTGCAAATTAGTGAAAATCTCTATATTATCAGAAATCAAATTAAAAATAATAACGTTTTTACTTTCTAAACCTTTTGATTCCTGAACTGTGATAATTTGATTATCTAAGTACTCATGATCAACGTCAATAATATCATTAATTCTTTTTATTAATTTCTGCTTAATCTGAACATCATTAACTATGATTATGCAGTCGAATGCTCTAGTAAACTCTTCTAATACCTTGTCAATCATTAATTTATCTGTTACAAGACATGCCCAATATGTATCTATCCTTTTAATTGCAGATACTTCCATCTCTAGATCTTCTGTATTACTCGTCAGTTGAAATTTTCTTCTTAGGTCAACTAAATGATTAATGTACTCTAATAGATTGGGACCACACCGGTGTGTTATTTTTATGTTCTTTCTATTAATACTCTGTGTCTTTTTATACACGAACGAGTTGAATCTTCCGTAATTATATACCGTTGGATTAATCGTTTGATTCGGATCTCCAAAAAAAGAGATATTATCTGATGCTTTTTTAGTCATACTCACTAGTGCTTCTATTTGATTTTCTGTTAAGTCTTGTACCTCATCAACAATGATGCCATCATATTTCTCGTCATCTTTGATTTCTTGATTAAGAATATATTTAGCAAAATCGTTGTCATCAAATAAATTCTTTTTGTAAAGTTCTTCATCATACTTTTTTCTAATTTCAAATAAGAGGTTTATGTTTGCTTGAGTAAATCCATCTTTTTGTAATTCTGCTGTTAATAAGTCGTGTGTACAATAATCAAATTCTTCTATAGATGACTTAAAACTATTGAGCTTGTTGTAAATCTCCTGATTAAATACATTGCCTAACTTCTCTATGAATCTATCTTTCTCTTTTTTGTTGTTGTATAAAACAATGACGGATGGAATAATTTCTTGACTATAAGACTTATCATTAATTTCATTTTGATCTAAGTAATCTATTATCACACGCATCAGTTTTATTTTTTCATTTTCTCTTAAATCGCAAGTAATCAAATAATCGTTTAAAGCACTTTTTGCTTGTTCATAATTTAAAGAACTCTTAACAGTTGTACATATTCTACCTTTTAAGAGACCTCTAATGTAAGAATATATAAAATAATCAGAAAACATGATGTCATTAGGTAGTCTGTTATTCTTAGTGTATGTGTTTAAAATTGATTTAATAACATCTCTAGCCATTCTTTCGTTAATAATTCTGCTTTTCATTGATTTCCCTAATAATTCTGAAAATTCAATGAGTTCTATATGGTCATTATTTACATTTATACCATCTTCAATTAGCGTTTCTCGTGCCTTGTTTAGAAGGTTTTTGGTATATGTTAAATATAAATATTTTTTTGTGTGATCTGAATTGATCCATTGCTTAAACAATTCAAAGCTAATAATTGTTTTACCTGTTCCAGCGCTACCTTTTACCAATGCTGGCTGTCTTAAATCAAGAACATCTTTCTGATCATTAGTCAAACAAAACCAAAACTTAGGTTTATTTGGATTGACTTGAAGATCAACTGCAACTGGTGGCAAAAATTTTGAAAGATATTTAATTGAGTACTTATCATAATTATTAGCAGCTTTATCTTCATCTTCTTTTCTTGTCGTATAATCTAAAAACACAACCCCTTCGAATAGCCCTGAATTATATCTTAAATCTTCCTCAAGATCTGTAACAAAGCAATAGAATAATCTATGCGTCGATTTTTGTCCTTGTGGATATAAATGATACAGTGTTCTCCTAATACCATTCCATTTTGCTTTACCATTTTCTCCACATAGTGATTCAAGAAATATGGGTTGATCCTTAGAACTCATCGAGTTAAGGTTTTCAACTATCTGATGAATGCTTTGCTTATAGTCATCTGGCAAATTATTATACTTTTTTTTAAACTTATCAGACGCAAAGACCATTTAGTATTCTCCTTTGTTAAAAAACAAATGTTTCACTATAAATATACACAAAAAGACTGGTTTCAAGTAAATTAAATCAAGATTGTTTTTACTTTTTAATCAGAAAAACATCTATAGTTATGCTGTCATCATGAAACCCATTACTATGACCATATATTACTTCTATCTTAGAATCAAAGGTCATTCTGATCTCTGATAATATACGCTCTAAAAAAGCTAGAGTAAGTGAACCATTATAAGCTGTATTTACAATCAATTTGCTTGTAATATTAGCTGTTTCCATATCAATTAAATATACAAATTCGGATTTTTCATCAATCAAGTTGAAGTTTTGATGACCTATTACTTTGTCATAATCGCCAAAATCTTCTTCATCTATAGATATTAGTGATTGAGATTCTACAATACGCTTGATTGCTTCTTTTATTTCATTCTCTTTTGTGATTAAGTTACTCATTTTCTTCCTCCAAAATATTCTTCTTTGTACTATTGTATTGACCTACTTATAAATTAATAATTATAGTTTTTCAGCATTAAACCATTCATCATATAAAATACAATTTACCATTTCCATATCTTTATCAAAATAGGAATATACAGTAACCATTGCCTTTTTTAGCAATTTCGGAAGATCATAGTTTCTTAATTCAAATGCATATACAACAGATTTCTTTTTAAAAATATCAAGTAGTTTGATGTTTTCATTTAATTCGATAGAGTAAGATGACTGCCCTCTATTGAGAGAAAAACTAAATTGATAATCTTTAGTAGCATCTAGAGAATGTTCATCATGAGATTGATCTTCATAAAAATCTATTCCTGAAAATTCGGTTAATTCTACTAATATTACTAGTTTTTTCAAAAATATCCCCCCTTAATTTATATATATGTTTTCATTTTGGTATGCAAATGAATTATTGTTTGATTAAATTATAACATGCTTGATTTATTTATTCGACCTCATTTTTCAATTACACCTCTAATAAGCAATAAGCTTCACAACTATTTTTAATCGTATAGCATCTGATTTAGTTTTATTCAATTTCTGATTTCTTTCCCATTGTTTAATGTGAAAGTTATACTTTTATCTTTATGAACTATTGTGCTCTTAACCAAAAGCATCCATACAGACTCATTCCATTCTAAAATCTTATCATCGACACGCTTTAAGTTGGATATAAAGGCTTTCAAATTGAGTGCTTGAACTTTCTTATTATCTCTCGCTTTGATGAGATCATCATATTTTTCTTTCGTTCGATCATAACGATTTGTGAGTTCAGCAAACTTCTTGTTATAATCATCTTGAGTCATACTGGATTTTGAGTTTTCTTTGATTAATTTGTTTAAAAGTTCTGAAATAACAAGCAGCTCTTCATTAAGATTCTCAATCTCTTTATCTAATTGCGTTGTATCAGTTAATAATGCAATCACCTCTTGAGAATCCTGAATGATTCTCTTTTTATCTTTCATCGTTAAATTATAAGCTTCGATGAACTTGAGCTTGATATCTTCTTCCATGATATGTGGTGTATGGCAGATCTCCTTCCCTTTGTCAAACTTACGGTTGCATTGATAAACGAACCTGGAGTATTTGCTATTGGAATGCCATTTCTTTTTGCCATAAAATCCACCACAGTCTTCACAGATGAGTTTGGATGCGAATATATCGCTTGATGAATACTTAGCACCTAGTTCATCTCTTCTAGCTAATTCAATCTGGACTTGCTCCCACATGTCGCAATCGATGATGGCTGGATGATTGTTTTCAACATAGTATTGTGGAATCTGGCCAGTATTCTTGACTAACGTATGGTTCAGATAATTGATTGTATATTTCTTTTGTAAGAGAGCGTCTCCTTTGTACTTTTCATTTGTTAAGATTGAGTTCACTGTGTTCTTCGTCCATTTAGTTGATTTCCCTGTTGGTGTTTTTATATTGTGTGAAGTTAGATGACTTGCAATCCCTGATGGTGTATTTCCTTCAACTAGAAACATCCGGTAAATCATCTTAACGATTACAGCTTCATCTTCATCAATCACAAGCTTATTATTTTCTTTTTTGTAACCAAGAAACGATTTATACGCAAACGATACCTTACCCGATTGAAAGCTTACTCTCTTCCCCCATGTAACATTCTGGCTAATCGATCTTGATTCCTCCTGAGCGATGGATGCCATGATGGTTAAGATGAGTTCGCTTTTTGGATCTAATGTCCACAAGTTTTCCTTTTCAAAATATACCTCAATACCTTTATCTTTGAGCTTTCTAACAAATGAAATCGTATCGAGTGTATTACGTGCAAAGCGTGAGATGGACTTGGTAATAATGAGGTCAATCTTGCCTTCTAGGGCATCAGTAATCATTCGGTTAAACTCTATACGTCTTTTCGTATTCGTGCCACTGATGCCTTCGTCAGCGTATACATTCGTATACTCCCAGTCGCCTCTTTCTTGGATAAACTTCCTATAGTAATTCACTTGAGCTTCATAGCTTGTGTATTGTTCATCGGTATTGGTGGATACTCTAGCATAAGCAGCTACTTTTCTTAAACTGATTGAACCTAATGGTAATTGGGTATGTTGGTTCTTTGTGGATGGAATCACTGTAACTTTAGCCATGTTAAACACGTCCTCTCGTTTGATTGATTCTTCTGATTCGAGCCTGTTCTCTCATGGTTTGAGTCCACGACTCGCTTCTGGATGTATTCCACTTATAGTCTTTAGTGGTTCCATCCTTCAAATGAAAGATCAGTCTTCGCTCAGGCATCACTTCGATGGATTGAACTTTAGAATTAAAGTGGTTTTCATCAAACTCGGTTCTAAAGAGAATGTGATTGGATGCTAGGGTGATTTGACTATCTGGGACTTGTTTTGATGCACACGCATCTTTTCCTTTAGTAACCGATAGTGAACATTTCCATATGTGTTTTGAAGATGTTGTTTTTCGAACATAAGCTCTTCCACACATCCCACATTTCACCATTCCTTTGAAAGGGTAATGCATCTGAATGGATGGCGATACTAACCGCTCTCTTTTCTCTTTCCTAATCCTCTGTGCTTCAGTAAACACTTCATGACTGATGATGGCTCCATGGTTGTTCTCAACGATATATTGATCGAGTTCACCTTTATTCATGATTTTCCTTTTGGTTAGGTGATTATCTCTAAATGTCTTTTGAAGCATCAAATCCCCTGTGTAATTGTAGTTTGAAATGATTTGCATGATGGTTGAACGACTCCACTTGGATGCGTGTTTTGGTTTTATGCCTTTGCTGTCGAGTATCTTACCTATCGTATCAGCACCAAGTCCTTCAATGTACAAATGAAAGATCAATCGTACAACTTCAGCTTCTTCAGATATCATTTCTAACTTTCTGTTTTGAAGTTGATAACCCAGACAAGACTTACCGCCCCAGATGATACCTTCATGAAAATCCTTTTTGATTCTCCATTTCATATTCTCAGAAGCACTCCTGGATTCTTCTTGTGCGAATGTAGCAAGAAACGATAAAATCATTTCACCATCGCTACTCATGGAGTGAATGTTCTGTTCTTCAAAGAACACATCCACATGGATTGCTTTGAGTTCTCTCACTGTTTCAAGTAAGGTGACTGTGTTTCTTGCGAACCTAGAGATGGATTTGGTGATGACCATATCAATCTTGCCTGCTCTGCAATCCTTAAGTAATTGTTGAAACTCTGCTCTTGAATCCTTAGTACCCGTGAGTGCTTCATCTGAATAAACACCAACGAAATCCCACATATGCTTTTCACTGATCAGTTTCTTGTAGTAATTCACTTGTGCTGATAAGGATTTAAGCATCGCTTCTTTTCCATCAGACACCCTAGCATATGCTGCAACTCTAACTTTCTTTGCTAACTTTGGTAATGTGCTTATACTTGTGACTTTCCTCTTCATCTTTGACCTCCTTGAATGATACTCTATCTATCACTCTACTAGGGGGAATAGTCAAGTCATTCAGGCGATAAAGGTTACCCTTATTGATACAATACTTGTCAGCTAAATAATGCTCTGCTTGGTTGTATTCTTGTTTTGCTAATAGACCGATATCGAGCATAGTCTTTACGGGTACTACCGATGATAAATACTTCTCTACATTACTGCGTTCCATCGTGATCTTCTCCTTTGTTTAATTTGAACTTGATATAACACTCATGGCTGCAATAAACTCTCCTGTTGTTACCATAAGATGTGAACTCTTGATTGCACCATTTACATACATGCGTATAAAACGCTTTTTTGTCAACTTCTTTTTGGTGTTTGTTCCACCAATCCCATCTGCACCGATCAGAACAAAATCTTTTTCTCTTCTTACCTTTGATAGATTTGATTTTAATACCGCACTTTTCACAGCGACCTTCAAGTAAATCCTCATCACTCATTTTGTTCACTGCATACCTGACGACACTCAATGTGAGATCTAATGTTTTCGCTATTTTCTTATAGCCATACCCTTCACTTCTTAATTGTTTGATTCTGGTTTTGATTTCTGGTTTCATGGTTTAATACCTCCTATATCTTAGTCCGCAGAAATCATCTATAAGTTCGGGTTTTTACTTAAGATTATTCTGCTCACTAGTTAAATGGCGAGGTATCACCCATTTTGCCGGTATTTACTCAACAATTTGTTTATTTTGTTTGAACAAGTATGAGTTCGAGGTACAGAGAAAAAGGCCACATATTAAATCGTTGAGGCCTTATAAATCAAAAAACACCCATTCAGCTGAAACAATTGAATGAGTGTTTGATTGAAAAGGATGATGTTAAGTTGTATAGGTTGTAACGGTAATTCTATGAAGTGTGTTAAAGGCTCAACGATTTGTTTGAATATAAAACCCTGGTTTCTATTCAATCCAATAGATAAAAGCCGACAAATCAAATCGTTGAATGTTTATCGAGTGGATTAAACGTTGATGCAAGTCCACCAATACTTATAACTGTAAGAAATTTGATTTTTCAGATATTTCTTGAAATCAATTCGTTATTTCTCACTATTTCCAAGTATTTATCAAAATTCAGAACTAATTTTCGGATTTTCAAAAAATTGGTCTCGTGTAAATGAAATGCCCCTCGGACGGTACCCAAGCGACTCGGTGTGCCATTGACCGGGGGGGTTAGTTTTCTAGAAATAAATCTAAATATTCTTTTAGTTTATCCTTTGGATCATAACAGACTTTATAATTATCTTCACAAACCAATAGCTGATTGCAAAAGATACTTGCATGTACTTGCTCAATGTTATCTTCGTAGTATCCTTCTGTGCTTAGAATATGATCTGTCGTTTCTACTGCTTTATTTAATCTAGCAACCAAAGTTCTATTTTTGGTATGATTAAATGTAAGTTCATCAGGCTGGTTATCGATATATGCTTTTACTTGTTCTGGCGTAAATCCAACTCCAATCATGCTATTCATCATCGCAATACTGATGATTTGATAGAGTTCTTTTAAGTGGCTTTTCTTAACCCCATAAAAGATCAATGTAAACCGAGATAAGTCGTGCATTAAAACTAATAAATTCTTTCTGCTTCGTTTAACCAGATGAGCATGCCAAGCATACATGTCATTATCTGTGTTATGTTCAGTTAGATTTGGTTTGATGTAATCTAGCATTGCTTTGGTACATTGAATGTGCATTTTTACCACCTCACATGAATCTATTATACCAAATGATTGACATCAAAAGGTGAGTGATAGAATATTTGAAACTTACAAAATTTATGGGAATTGCTAACCACTTTTTACTTTTTATGGTTTTTTGTTTGGAAGAAAGGCGAGTGCTAACGATAATGCATTGTTTGGGATAGGGCAGGCTTTCAAGCCCTATCCTACAAACATGCGTTAGCGTGTTGGTTACATCCAACTATATAAGGCCTATCCGCCAGTTTTTTTAGCAGTTGGAAAATAGGAGTTTTTATCCTTTCTGCCAAAATCAGGAAATTCTAACGGAAAATGCATTTTTCCCTATCTTCCAACTTCACTTTTTACGTGATACGATACCTTTTTTGGTGACGTATTCATCACTGAATTCTATAACTCGATCTCTAACAGTTCTTTCAGCAATCCCTAAATATTCTGCAATAACGAAAGCAAAACAGGTTCCATCTTTCCTCTTATTGGCATCAAATGCTTTATCAAATTCTTCTTTACGTGAATCAGTCGTCTGATTTCGCTTATAACTTCTTGTAAGGTTAGCTCTAGGATCTCCATCAGCATAATTCTTCTTTAGTTTTCCTGCTTCATCTACTCTATGTATAGGATACTCAAACCATATATTAACAGGTTTAAAGCTTCGAAACTCTCTTAGACTGCTTTCTAACCGCCAGGCAGTTGCTGATGATTCTTCTGGATTGTTACGTGACGGGACTTCAACGAGATTGAGTTGAATCATGTCCACTTGGGCATCTGCATCCCTTGCAAAAACACCAGAACCTGATGCACGATCCATTGCTCTTTTGAACCCTTGTGAACCTTTCGAGTGATGATGGCTATATACGAAGGTGCATCCTGTTTTATAGCATATCTTATCAAAAACATTCGTAAATTGAGCCATATCTGTCGCATTATTTTCATCACCCATCATAACTTTGTAGATAGGATCAATTATGATGACATTAATACCTTTTTGAATCGCGAAATCAATGAGTTTTGGAGCTAATTGATCTAGCGGCTGCGCTTCACCTCTTAAGTTCCACATCACGATATCTTTAAAATGTCTTGATTCAATTCCTAGCGCTTTATAGATAACATAAAATCTGTATTCAAGACTATCAGGAGTCATTTCTAAATTGACATACAACACTCTAGATTGCTTGCATTGGAATCCTAGCCATTTTTGTCCTTCAGCCAAAGCAATAGCCAGTTCAATTAATAAAAAACTTTTTCCTGATTTTGATGCGCCAGAAATCATCATTTTATGTCCTTGTCTTAAAACTCCTTTAACAACTTCTTCTGGCAATGGCGGTAAATTTGCGAGTAATTCAGCAGATGATATGATGCGTGGTAGTCCATCGTCTTCATCATCCCATACATCATAGTACTTATTGTTTTCTTTCATTTATGAACACCTCTTTCACTTTTTAAGAGCATTATCTCTTCAATAGTTAATGGCAAGATATGATGTGTTTTGCCGGAAACTTATGAAAAGATAGTTCTCCTTCTATATCTTAGTCCGCAGAAATTGTGTAAAAGTTCGGGTTTTCAATTAAAAAATTAAAAACGATTGTTTTTCGACAATCGCTTTCATCATTTAACACTTATTCTTTTCTATGAAGTGACATTATTACTAAACTTTTCCATTATTAATACATATTCTTTATTCATAGTTTCAGTTAACTTGTCATTTACAAGAATCCTATTAGGCGTTCTTTTTGAGGTGATTTTACGACTAAGCTTATCTTTTCTAATAAATCCTTTGCTTTCCAAATACTTTTCTGTCACTCTAGCAAGGTTTATTTTCACTCTATTCACAGTTCTATTTCCAAGAGTCATCACAATATACTGATTTGAAACTCTTGCAGCTTGATCAAGGAACTCAAAGTAATCAGAAAAGAATCGAATTACCTTTTTATGCTTGTCTTTGGTTATTCTATTTAAATATGTTTGAATAAATTTCTGGTTTTCTTCACTTAGTTCTGAATTAGCAAATGATCCACCAATACTTGATGAATCCAATGCTTGACAAGTATTAAGTTCCCAGCCTTCAAATTCAAGATCTCTTTTATCTATGAATGATAATTGTAGGTAGGAGAACTGCCCATATGGAACGGTCGTTGCATTTTCTCCATATGGAGGCGAAGTAACTAAAATATCAATTGAATTATCTTTTTCTTCTTTTATAAGATTGAGAGAGTCACCTTTTTTCAAGCTATAATTTTGAAAATGATTGTGGTAGAAGATTTCAGAGTTTTTCGCTTTAGTTAAAAAATCTTTTACAATATTGTTTTTCGATAAATCAATTTTTGTTTGTTCTTTGATATGTAGTTTATAGGTGCTACTTCTTGTATTACTATAACGTCTAATAATATCACAGAACATTACCCAAAAATATTGACGGTTTTGTTTGTTTTCAATTTCTCTAATAGCATAGGCAACCTTTGATAAAGTTTTTATTACATCAGGTTTAAACCATTTATCCGACTTATAAAAAGACATTATTGGATAAACGAAGTCCTGGTTTAATATTGCTTCTAGATATTTATAGTCTTGATCAAAAGATGTCATATCAATTCCCTGTAATTTAACGAGAGTAATTAATGATGCTAATGGATTTATATCATAACCCAAAATAGTGACAGACGAATCTATATCTGAAGCTTCATAAAGAGCTGTCCCAGAACCATGAAATGGATCGAAAATTTTCAAGTTTTTTCTTCCATTCATAAGCCATGTCAAAACTTCCTTCTGAACTGGAGCAACCATTACAGCAGGATATAAGACAGTACCATGAATGTCTAAATTTTTTTTATAATCTTCGTAAGAAATATCCAAATTCATTGAGTCACCTCCTTATTTTTTGTTTAATTTCCCATTACACGTCTGGAGTTTATCATTCCATAGAAAACACCCTTTACAGTATTTATTCTTATGGTCTGGATCCAGATCACAATGTCTTAAGTAATTGCCTGTTTTTATAGTATTTTCATGAGTTGATAGTTCTTTTTTGAAAGCATCTCTATCTGCATCAGTAATTGGTATTCTAGTCGGTTTTGTTTCATTGACATCGTATGATTCTATATAAGAAATTCGTTCCTTTTTCATACTTTCATACCCTAAAACATAAAGCATAAGTTGGTTTTTGATTTGAACTTGACTTAAAACTGATTTGTCAGACTTAAAATCAACAATCGTCAACTCTTGATTTACATCATCTCTTATCAAGTCAATTTTACCATCAATAAAGAAATAATCCGAGAACTTATAGTCTATTCTTTTCTCAGAAAATAGGATATTTTTAAATCTTGCCTTATTGTTAATAATATATGCTCGAATTTTCTCAAAAGCTTTTCTCTTTTCAGTTTCTATAAGTATTTTTGATGCATATGGTAGATGAATATATCTTTCTACAATTTTCCAGATTTCTTGTTCATCATCCAATTCGAGATTTTGCCAATGTTTATGAATATAGTCTAACATACTATGGATTGATTGACCATAGCCCATACGAATATCAAGTGGTTGATGTAACCCAAATACATTAGATAATTTGAACTTATAACCACACTCAAACAAATCTTTAAGCAAACTAAAGTTAAGCGTTATTATTTCATCACTGGAGTATTTAGGTATGTCAGATTTTTCATAGACTATATCAAGACAAGTAGTGGGTACAACATACTCCGAATTTACAGCATGTGTGAACTGAATTGATTCTTTATCATATACCGTTTTACCCGTTGGGGAAACTCCTGGAGATCTAGTCATAAACAAAAACTTTTCAGCTCTAGTCATTCCTACATAAAAGACCCTGTGGTGTGATTCATGGTCATTGTATTCTTGTTTTACTGCATCATCATGAATGATTGACCATGCAGTGATACCACCACCACCTCTAGTTAATGGAAAAATGGAATCTTTTGTTAGATATGGTAAAAACACAACAGGAAACTCTAGTCCTTTGGCCTGGTGAAATGTCATAATACGTAATGTTTTTACAAGATTGAACTTCGGAGATAGCCAACCTTCTGGGTACATATTTTTTGCATCTTGTAATAAAAATTCTTTAAATTTTTCAAGACGGGTAAGTGGAATTTCCTTAAGAAAGATCTTTTCAAAATCGTTTATCATTTCTGTAAATTTACCAATATTGTAATAGACTTTATCATCAAGTTTAGCAGACATTGCACCTAAGCTAAATAACAGATTGTGTAGATTCTGTTGGATTGTATATTCATAACCTTTGCTTGGGTGTAATACTGAGTCCAAAAAGAGATTTCTAAAACCAATGAGTGCTTCATTTATTGAATCTTCATCGATAGGTAAGACTTTACTCCAAAGTTCTATAATTTCATGTGGGGCTTTAAGCATAGCCTTCTTAATTGTTTCAATAATAGATGAGCCATTTGATTTAAGCATCTGTAAATTTTTAAATATCAAATGATCGAAAGTTTCTGTAATCGCTACTATTTCAGGAGTTTCAAAGAGATTTTGAGTGCCTTCAACGATAAATGGAACTTTCGAATCATTTAGTTTGTCAATCAGTGAATTAACTTTTCTAACGGAACTAACCAAAATGACTATATCATCATAGCCAAGACCCCATTCTTTCCCTTTTTGGTTGAATTTGTTACCAACAATTTGATCTATCTTATCAACTATAAATTGATTTTCCTCTTCACGAGAATTAAACCTTATACCTAAAACATCACCCTTGTGGTATTCTTGGTTTTCAGCACTTTCCATTTTTTTAGTAAGACGATTTTTGTTATTGGTAATCAATCCTTCAGCTGTAGCTGTAATTCCTACACTACTTCTAAAGTTCTTTGTTAGTTCTACAGCTTCAACATTTTCATATCGAGCTGTGAAATCTTTTATATATTTTAAGCGAGAACCACGCCATTCATAAATAGTTTGATCATCATCGCCGACAACACAAACTTTAGTTCCTTTATCATAAAAATACCTAATTATTTCTTCTTGTGCTTCATTCACATCCTGGTACTCATCGATAATGATATGCTTGATACCTTTAATATACTCATCAAAAATTTCATTCTTGAAGTACTCTAGTGCTTTGATTTGAATGGAAGTAAAATCAAAGTACTTATCTGATATTAATGATAGTGAATATCTAGACACCCATTCTTCTAGTTGAGGATTATTAAATTTTTCTACACCATATTCTCTTGCTATGTCTAGAAATTGCTTATACGATGCAACTCTATCACTAAATTGATCCCAATCTGACCAAGACTTACCAACTAACTGTTTGGGAACAGGATTGTCCTTGACATAGTACATGCAATCGTTTAGCCCATTCGTCCAACGTTTTGCTTTAATATGAAGTTTAGCTTGTATTTCATTAAGAATATCATAATTTTTGAAATCCGATGTGAATTCTTGTAGCATAAACAAGCAATAACCATGTATAGTACCAATATATAAGTCCGATAGTCCTTCAAGTGTTCCCATTGCTTTTTCATATTCTTGGTAGATTCTTTGTTTCAAGGATGCCGAAGCTTTTTCCGTATATGTAATTGCAACTATTTCCGATGGTTTTGTGCCTGAAATAATCAAATATACAATTCTGGCTACGATTGTAGAAGTTTTCCCTGAACCAGCACAAGCAATAATTTGGACATTCTTATCCGTTGTTAATACGGCTCTTTGCTGATCTGATGTAAAACTCTGCTGATTCAGATATTCTCTATATTCCTCTAAAGTTTTCATTACAATATCTCCTTAAAAATGTCATACATTTTATCGCTATTAATTTGAGTTCTAAACTCTACTTTAATACCATCGTTTTCTAATTGTTTAAAAAACTGTTCAGCACACTTAATCTTGAATAGTTCATCAGCTGGAATATCTTCTCTTTTATCATATCCTTTTGACTCAATAACGACATTGACTTCTGATATTTCTCCAGCCTTTCTTACAACATACATAAAATCAGGGCTGTATGTTCCTCCGTTTATTACTGGTATACGAATACTGTTTTTAGGAATCTTGCCAAACACTTCAACGCTATCGATATCTAACTGAATATTATTCTTTTCAATTTTTGAATCGTAAACACATAAATCATAAAGATAATTTTTAGGTGGAGTAGAATTTTTGTCAATTAATCTTCCTATTAAACCCTGAGTAACTGTTCTTTGAGGATTCCAATTTTTATCATTTATACTTGTGTCTCCCGGTTCAAGACTCATTTTTTCATACTTAAATTTGCCAAATAATGTTGATTTTTTCCAAGTTATTATTTTTTCGACAAAATATCTTAGCGATGCTCTATTAAAAAGAGATTCTGTGAATGGACTAACCTTTGAAAACTCAATGAAGGCATTATGAATAAGCTTTAATGGAATGTTAGTCGATTTATTGACTCTTAAGATAAAATCGTTATATTTCATTGTTTCTTCTGAAGAATATACTCTTTGTGCACCTTCTCGTAAATCTGCTTCTTCAAAAAGATTAAACCCAACTGTTTTAGTGGTTGCTACTAACTCAATATTCTTCTCAATACCTTCTTTTAAAATATCCAATAATGCATTGGTAATATCACTATCATCAACTGGTTCATAAGTAATATAGTATTTTGAGTTAAGCGATTTCCATAAACTCTTAAGTTTTGCATAATTATTTTTATCAATTTTAACATCTAGCATCTTCGCTTTGGGAGGTGTTGTAACGACCTTGCCACTAGCTAAACCTGTTGCTAAATCAGGATATAATGCAAATAGATCATCGCGTTTTTCCGTATTGACTACTAAATCATCGTTAATAAAATCGTTATCAACAAGCATTCCAACAAACGTGTGGTAATTACTGTACCAATTGTCCTTTGCAACTTTTTTAAGAATTTCTTCTGAAAGAATAAGTTGTTCTTTTAATTCTCCATTGATTTCATCTATCAATTTTTGAGCAAAGTCTTTTTCAGTAAAATCTACAATATAGTTCAAATAGAACTGTTCATTGGAGACTCTTGAGAAGGAACTGTTAACTGGAAGTCTCAATCCACGACCTACTTCCTGAATTTTAGTTATGTCACTGCCACTTGATCGGATTTTAGCAATTGTGAAAACATTAGGGTTATCCCAGCCTTCTTTTAATGTCCACTTTGAAAATATGAAACGGAATATATTATATTTGCCTTTGATTTTTAGTGAGATTGTTTCTTCCTTCTTTTTTAGAATACGTTCAATTTCATCATCATATTCTTTGTCATTGTTATCTTGAGAGAAATAACCACCGTGTGTAGATGAGATATCCATTAGAGATTCTTCTAAATATTTCTTGTATTCTAATTCACGAGGAATACTCGTATCAATTCGTTCAATCTCCTCTTTAATTTTCGCGGACAATGCAGCTTCAAAATACTCTTTAAGATATGGTGATCTTTCTGCTGATCCACGATATGAGGAAATATCATCTATGAAAAATAATGCGATAGTCTTAATCTGATCACGTCTTAAAAAATTGGTTTTCTCAGTTTTGAAATGAGAATCCAACGCAACATCAATCATGCTTTCTTGATATGAACTATCATAAATATCAGCATATAATTCTTCTCCAATATTTAAAACTTTACCATTAGAAAGCTCAATATTATTTTTTGTAATTCCATCAATAAATAGTCCAGCAAATGCTTCATATGCCAATCCCAAAGAGTCGCCCTTTTTGAAGTCAGGTTTTTCGGTTTTTTTGCCACTTTGATTGAGCTCAAAAACTACAGACCTTTTACTTTCAATAGATTTAAGTTTGATTTTTATATTAGTTCCACTTGGCGTTTCAAGAGGAGTTACACTGACCCCTTTGATTAGATTTTGATTAAAAGAATCACAACTACCAAGATTATAAATTAAGTTATGATAATCCTTCTTTCCCTCTTTGAGATCGGGAAAAGTTGCACCAAAGCGAATGATGCATTGTGGTTTAATCATGTCTTGAATGAGTGTAAATGTCTTTGACCCCTTATTAAAACGATGGGGTTCGTCAATTATGACGAATGGTTTAGTTGCTTTAAGTGCTTCAACAGGGTTATAGTATCCAACAACACTACTTGAATAATTTTTAGTAAGCACTGATTGTGAAACTAAATTGTTAATAATCAATACACTAATTTGATTTTTAATTAGCCCTGATGCAGAGACAAATTCTCTGATTGAATTAGGAAAGACATCTTTCTTGTTTTTCTTTGAATCATATACGGTTAAATCAATCTCAGTATTGTAGATTTCTCTGAAGTGTCTCCTAGTATCTTCGGAATTAATAAAATTAGTTGTGCCAATTTTTATCGCTATAGATGGCACTAGGATTACAAACTTGTTAATTCCATAATTTTTATGTAATTCAAAAATAGACTGAGTATAGACATATGTCTTGCCAGTACCAGTTTCCATTTTAATATCTAGATTTAAAAAATCATCAATAGCACTTTGATTATCTGTTTGAAATGGGAGTTGTTTCTTTAAATGCAGTAAATTAGATTTCAGTTCTGTAGATGACAAATCAATAATAGGATTAATATAAGACTGTTGTCCGTTTTTTATTTTTACACCACTAAACACATGATTGAGCGCTTGAATGGCATTCTGCTGATGTGAAAGACCTTTTTCTAATATTAGTCCCATAAATTAATACCTTACCATCATATCTAGAGAAATATGTCTTATGCCTTCTACTTGTTTTAAATTATCTCTAATAGTCTGGATTTCACTCATTGTGAAAGAGTATCCAAAAATAACAATTCTGTTACATAAAAAATTGTCATTTTCGTATTTTTCAAGTAATGAATTAATCGCTTTATCTGAAATTTGTGGATTCAATAGATAAATAGTACTTTCAATTTGATATGCTATATAGTCAGAAAGATTTAACTCCTTCCATTGTTTTGTAAGCCCATACCCATCTAAATTCATCCATGTTGTCAAAACTGTCTCTACCCCAAATTGATCTAATATTCCTCTATCTGTGAACAGTATTGATGGATTAAAAGAATCAAGTATTTTTAGTATCTTGTTTTCAATTGGTTTAACAATAAAGTGTTGATATCCTTGCAGTTTATCGTCACTAAATAGGTTGTCAGATAAAGTCAATCCACGAATAACTCTATTGATTCTTTCCATACCGACGTAATCTAGGGTATGGGGTTTTCCAATTAAATCGCATAAATCAATTGCATTTTGAATAGTACTCTTAGCTTCTGCCAGTGTGGTTTCTGACAATGCATCATCAAGGCTTTCTGGTATTTGTATTAATATATACTTTCTATCTCCGCCATCCTCTTTATTGAGTTGCATGATTGCATCAGCTGTCGTAGCTGAACCACTAAAAAAATCTATTACCAATGCATTTTTGTCATCTATTAGAGATATTAAAGACTTAATTAGTCCAACAGGTTTTGGGTTGGAAAAGACTTTCTTACCATCAAAAAGATTTTTCAAATAGGTTCCAGCAGAAGTTGTTTTAAAATCTAGTTTTACATTAGATTCAACTCCATTAACTATTCCAACATATTCTTTATTAGAAAGAATGCTTTTAATTCTAATAGTAGTGCTCATATTTTTTTCGTAGATTTTACAATTTTTAAACTCCAATTTATTAGAAATAAACAACTCCATAAATTTCTCTTGTGTATAGGTATTTTCAACAAAAGAACCATCAAAATATGAAATGTATCTGTCAAATCCTTGTTGAATAAGATTCTCATTTTTAGTTGAAAGATCGCTTTCAATTTCGATTATAACTTTCTTGCTATTTGAATTATGATAAACACTATAATGCTTAGCTGAGTTAAAATTCTCTACAACCCTATTAAAGTTATTCTCCCCTACTAAAACTCGTTTACCACTGTTTTGAACATAATTTCCATCTTCATCTTCAGTTAAGTCGTTTATGTTTTTGGGAACATTTTCAATGAAATAACTCAAATCTTCTTCTTTATTTCTAGCATAAATCAAACAGTAGTCATTACTAACAGATATGTATTTGGAGTTTTTCCTTCCTTTTGGGTTGTTTTCAACTGATAACATTGCAACAAAATTATTTTCACCAAAGATATCATCCATAAGTAGTTTGAGATTATATACTTCATTTTCATCAATTGAAATAAAAATTGCTCCATTTGTATCTAATAACTCCTTAGCCAAGAAAAGTCTTGGATACATAAACGTTAACCAAGCTGAGTGACTAGAATTACTAGAGCTTGTCATTTCAATTACTCTTACAGCTTCTTCTTCGGATAATCCAAGTTTTTCTACCAAATTTATCGCTGTAAAGTTAAAAGAATCATTATACACAAATCCATCTGAACCAGTATTGTATGGTGGATCTATATATATAATTTTAGCTTTGCGCCAATATGACTTTAGTAAATGCTTCAATGCGTCAAGATTATCTGCAGAAATATAAATATTGCTACTATTTTTATTAGAATCTATAGAATTATGTTCAATATCCGGAACTAAAACTGTTTCTGTTTCCAAAGCTGCAAGTAGTTTAGCATATGACTTACCAAGAAAATTCAGCTCATAACCCTCTTTAGACGTTTTAATATCTTTTAATTGATTTTTAATATACTCAAAATCAACAAATTCTCCATGAAAAGCACCAGGAAATATGTCCTTTAATTGCTTTATTTTAATTTCGCTAATGTCCACGTTTTTGTTCGCATCAATTATATCTTTAACCATTATTGCTCCCCCTCAGTTTTTATATTGTTTTCTTTAAATAGTGCTTGTAATTTTCTCTTAATCTTTATGGTAGGTTCAAACTTGTCATTCTCCCACCGATTAACAGTAACAACAGACACATTTAATATATCCGCAAGCTCTCCTTGAGAAATAAGCATCACTTCTCTAAGTCTCTTTATTTTTTCCGCATATGTCATATGGAATACTCCTTTTAACATCTTATTAACATTATTGTAACATATTTTATAAATTCAGTGAATAGAAGTTGTTTAAATCGATTTTTATTTATGATTTTTATCAAATCAATAGAATCTAGTCCGCCATTTCCCGCAATAGGGGATTTCAACTCTTCATTCATATATTCTCAAGGTAATCGTGTAAATAGTTAGGTAATCGTTAAAAGGTTGGGTGTAATTCAAAAAATAGATATGAAAAAACTTGACTTTTGAGTATGACCGGACACATGGAAACTGGCAGATAGGAAGATTTCCCCCTTTCTGCAAAGAAAAAAGCCTAATACAAATTGTATTAGACTAATGCTTCTTATATGTGTTGTGTGACCTATTTTGATACAATTACGCACCCCTAGCAGAATTTACGCACCCCTAGTAGAATTTACGCACCCCTGCTAAAAGTTACGCACCCCCTATGAAAATGACTTAACAAAGGGATAAATTAAAAACAACGAGTGCAATACATATGCTTTTACATTAAACCGTCAACTCAAATTACTGATATGTGATTTTCAAATCAACAACTTCATATCCTGGGTATTTTTTTGCTAAATACTCCATAGCCATTTTTTGAGCCTCAAACTCACTTTGTGGGCGCTTAAAACCAAAACTTCCACGATATGAAGACGTCATTGTGCTTCCACCCTTTTTCAACTTAAAAACAATTTCTTTAATATCGTAATAAGCCATATATTGAATCCTCCAATTTTTGTTATTATTTTAAAATTTAATATTTCTCTCAATAGAATTAATACATTAAAGTTTATCGATTGACGATAGCTATATCAAACGATTTGTGCTGATATGACTAGAAAGATTGAGACTTTCTTTCAGGAGTCTATTTGTTTGATGTCTTCGATTATCAGATCTAATAAGACATCAATGTCAATCATGTTAATCAATTCTTTTTCATAGACATCAAGAGTCATTCTGTTTCCTTCAATCATAGCTTTTCCAACTTCAATCCAATAGAAGCAAAACATAAATTGTGATGGCAAGTTATGATTTTTTGGCAAATCAAGCTGAACACTGGTTGGAGTAATATTCTTCCATTCATCAATAAGTTCATTATCACAATCAGCTACATGACGCAAAGAAAAGACTCCATTTCTAAAGAAATACTCTCTTGACTTCATCTGGTTCTTCTTCAAATATAAGATTAGTTCTTTATCATTTGTGATGGTGATAAAGTCTCCCTCTTCACGATAGAACACATCTGTGTACATGCCATTGATTAAATCAACAACATAGTCACCATCCCCATACGGTTCGGGGTGTCGATAAAACTTCATAATCAAGTTCCTTGGTACGTTAATTTCAATACTTCTCATAAGTATCTCCTTCTGACTATTGTCAATTATTTACAGGATTATCCTGTATTACCCTTTGTACCAAGGTTTTTTTAATTACTATTATAGCCGTATGGTGAGTTTATTGTATGCATTACCCTTTTCCAATATTGTTCTCTGTGTATTACAGAATCCTTATCAGTATTAAATGGTAAAACTTCAAGTATCGTATAAATAAAGTTCTTTTGAATATATTCCATACCTTGCTCTGGATTGTTAACTATACCTTTTAACTGCTTATTTGGATAATATATTCCAGATTCTTCTTCATTATCGTCAAAACCATTTTCTAGATAGTTTTTCCATCTACCATAAATACCTTGAGCTCCATATGCTGAACCAATATACTTTTTCCCATTTGATGAATCAAATATTAAGTAAACCCCGTTTACAGAAGATAGCGGATATTTCCAATCATCATAGTCAATATTTCTTTTTAACGTGTTAAAATCAAAACTTGCATTAACATATCCAGGAAAAAGAGTTGTACCATATTCAGCTTGTAATATTTGGATAACTTCACATTTCCCGATATATCTTGATAGATTGAAAACATATCTAGCATATGCATTGCCCTTCTCTACTTCAATGATAAGCCTACCTAAAAATCCTTCATACTCTTCGAGTGGTTCGTATGAGCAATGTGCGTTATCTGGCACATGTGTTATTTTACTAACCGTTATTAGCAGGTAACGATTATTATATCCATTTAGCCTAGCAAAACCAAAAACTATATTTCCTTCTCGAAAATTTTTTTGTTTTCCATAATTAGACCAAAAGGTAAATTCCACATTCCTATTGTTCTTATCGCTATTTAACCAGGCATCAATACATGATTCTTCGCCCCTACCAAGCGTCATATTAAGTACTATCTTTGAATTATGTACTATCTTTGGATCAATATTTAAAACATCTTCGAGTAAAAGTTTTTTCGCCACAATAATCCCCTCTTTCTGTGTGTGAAACTAATATATTATTTGGATAAATAATCCCTATAAAATATAATAATTGCCTCATCGGATTTTGCTTTGTTACTTATATATTATTAATCATGCAATATTACTGATTTCATTTGTTTCATTCAAGAAATAATAATATTCTGGTATTTTCTCAAGAAGGATTTTTTCACCTTTTGCGTACTTTTTAAAGACTTTAATAAAACTAGCTTTATTCTTCCTAGACTTAAAAGGAATATAACCAAAATCATGATATATTTTCACTTTGGACCCATGTCCAATATTGTTACCTTTTTTTAAGAATTGAAAACAAAACTCAATATCCTCTCCTGCCGCAAGAGGAAAATCTTCACTAAAGGTCAATGAATCAAGAGATCTTACTTCAATAGCAAAATTGCAAGTTGGACCATATAACAACTGTTTTGAATTTTCGAATCTTCTTCCATTAAGAGTACCATTGATATTATGATATAGATCATACCATGTTTTTCTGTATGAAACAGTTATTCCTGAGATTGCTTGCATAAATCTGTTTTCAACAAAAGTACTGATAATTGATTCTGTCCAGTTCGAAGGAAGAACAACATCCGAGTCTGTAAATGAAATTATATCTGCTCTCGCATCGATAGACAACTCTATCCCAAAATTTCTCGCTTTTGCCGGGCCACCATTTTTCATCATTTTATATATATCATACCCGAAGGTCTCATACTCTAACGGAGAACAATCATCAACTAAAAAAACAAAATTCGCTTTTCTGTCTTGATTATGGATGGATTTGATTAATTTTTCTACTTGTCTCTTGCTCTTTAATGAATTGACATATATTGGCACTACAACAGCAATTTTTGAAGTCAGATTAATTTTATTTCTCTTTTCACTAACTTCAAAGACTCTTGGACCCACATAATCAAAACTAACAGGTTTTGAATACTCACTCATGAATGATTCTATTTCAACATTTTTCGACATTAGAAATGGTATTTGATACCACTTCCATCTTAATTTATTTCTCCAATATTTCAATGTGTCGTTTTCCATTACATTAATTACAAAACTCATTTGATCACCTCACCAAACATGCACAATTTTTACAGTAATAGTATTCTTTGTGATTCTTATCAAACCACTCTTTCTTTTCTCCACATAGTATTTCTTCAAGTGCGTTTTCTTTTATGTTGCCATATACATATGGATTAAACATGTTACACGGCGTTACATCCCCATTATACAGAATGCATAATTCTTTATTAATGTTAGGGCAGATCGATAATGATCCACAGGTCAATTTATCATCTTTAGAATTAATTTTTATTCCTGATACCTGATCAGGTATAAAAACATTTATTTGCTTGTCATCATACAATTTAGCTACCTGAGAAAACTTATCGATTATTTCACCCTTGTTTTCAAGAACTAAATTTTGAAATATCTCAATACCTTCGTCTCGCCTTAAAACATTGTAAATCAAGTTACACTCATTAGATATTGCATATTTAGCTATTGGGAGTATCTCACCAATATTTAATTCCTGCAAAGTAAAAATAATATAAGGCCTAGTTTTTTTTAATCTCATTTGATTTATGTTAGTATTTAATTGTTTAAAACTAACACCCCTACGAATTTTCTCCAATAAAATAGGGTTTGGACTATCCATAGAAAAATACAGTTCTATATCGTATTTAATCATTAAGTCATTGATTTCAGGATCATAATAATTGCCATTCGTAAATAATGACATTTTGTTATTATATCCGATATGATTGACTATTTTTTTGAATTGAGGATGTATAGTACTTTCACCCCTACCATTCAGTCTTACTTTTCGTGCTTGACTTCCAATCGAATTATACACTTCTAGGAATTCATCAAAGTTCATGAACTTATGTGGTGAGTTGTTTTTTTTGCCATATCCACACATCACACAATCCAAATTACAATTCTGGCTTAACTCAATTATCAATTCTTGCAATTTATTCATCATTTATCACCTTATTCAATATTGCACTTGAGTACCTTGCAGGTAAGATTGCAAGTTTTCATTTTATGAATTACATCATTAAAATATACACTAGAAACAACGTCGCTAAAAGTATCAGTAACAACATTGCCGATTGGTTTATCACAACCATTAATTAACGGTTGTTGAAAACAAGTAAAAATATCTCCATTAGGCATGATAGACATGTTGTATTTGTATGCAAGACATATCGATTCGGAAGACACTCTCTTAGTCGATAGTTCTGTCCAAATACCGCCAAACCCGTCAGAAACATAGTCTTGTACACTATGATATATCCCCAATTCACTTAGCCATCTACCTACTTCATTAACGTGCTCTTTAGTTTCTTTAGCTAAGACGGACTGAACGCTCACTTGTGTTTGATTTAAGGCTTTTAAAGCATATTTTAAATTCCCAAAAACTTGGTCATAAGTATCTTTCCCTCTTACAAATTTCCAGAAATCTTTGTCCATTGTATCAATCGAAAATACTATATGAGTGTTTGTTCCTTTTAAAGAGTCAATAAACTTCGAATCAGCTAAAACTCCATTAGTAATAATTGTACTTTTGATTGCTGGTGAAATATTCGATATAATTTCTAAAATTGTACTCTTATAGATCAAAGGCTCTCCACCAACAAATACTAATTCGTTCAAATGTGGAATAGCCTTAATAAAACTGACTATATGTTGACAACCTTCTATTGTTTTATGACTCTTATACTTCCAATGTCCGCATTTGCTACATTTCTCATTACAAAGGACATCAATTAAATAAAATAATGTTCTAGGATAATTAGTCATTTTCAATCTCTCTTTTTATTAACTGCAATCCTTGATATAGAGATACCTTGGGTTCCCAATTTAATAAGGATTTTATTTTTTCAATATTAGGTTTTCTCCACGAAGGATCATCTACATCTTTCTTTGAGTATACAATCTCAGTTTTTTTACCAAAAACATCAAAAATCATTTGAGCTAATTCGTTAATAGTCACTGGTTCAGAATTTCCAATATTTATAACTTCAGGTAGTTTTGATGCCCCCATTACTAGTTGTAATGCATCTACCATATCATTTATCCAGATAAAACTTCTTATTTGATTGCCATCTCCAAAAATATTGATATTGTTATTATTATTAATACCATTAATAAAATTTGGAATTACTCTTCCATATCCATTATTTCTAACGTCCATCTCAGGTCCATAGACATTAAACAAACGTAGAATAATTGCGTTTCCACCTTGATTAATATAATTTTTCACTAATTCCTCACCCATTTTTTTAGATGAAGGGTAAATACTTCTTTCAGTCAAAAGGTGCGATATTGAGATACTTGTCTCTTTTATGCCTTCTCCACCAGTTAAACTGTCGTTTAGCATCCCGTATACTTCACTTGTCGATGTAAATATCAATCTTGCAGAATCTCTTTTGGCTAACTCAATAAGTTTTTCCGTACCTTTCACATTAGGATTATATACATTACGGAAGTCATGTTTATATACTAAAGGGCTTGCAACTGAGGCTAGGTGAAAAATGACATCAACTTTATCTATGCCTTTAAGTGATATATTTTCTATTGATTTTTCGATATGATTAACAAAAGGTAAATCATTGTTAACAAGAAAACTAGTAATATGATTATCAATCACTATTACTTCATGGTTCTTGCAATGAAGTGATCTAACAAGATGTTTACCAATAAATCCATCTCCACCACTTACCAAAATTCTCATAATTTCTCACCCTAATTCTTAAAATATGTCT
>Ga0180007_10002051_pt1 | contig 24947 bp, 23 predicted proteins | sample MM_PC_MetaG_FD_121122 | JGI IMG/M metagenome (GOLD analysis project Ga0180007, IMG submission 121122) | Groundwater microbial communities from the Aspo Hard Rock Laboratory (HRL) deep subsurface site, Sweden - MM_PC_MetaG | ecosystem: Environmental > Aquatic > Deep subsurface > Groundwater... | reverse complement strand
GTAATGGTCTATTATTGTCGAATAGCGAGCTGCTCCTAAAACTCTTTGTACATATAAGTACCTCTTAGTTTATATCCTAAATTACGATAGTAGTTTCTTACGCCTACTCCTGAAATAATTTTTAGTTTAATCAAATTGTTGTCGCGACAGATTTTCTCTGCTTCTAGAATAAGTTTCTTACCCAATCCCTGATGTTGAGTAAGATCGCTGTTCTTTTGGCTTACCGGAGTTGATATTCCGTAGGTATGCAGTTCACGAATAATTGCCTCTCCTCTACTTGTGAACCGCAGGCGAAGAAGGGCATAGAGTTTTCCAATAGGATTGGATTTAGGGTTAAACCCTGTTTTAGGGTTAAACCCTATTTCAGATTGATACCACAGGAAAACTTCTTTTCCTCCCGACGCGGAGTATTCCTTTCTTTTTAAGCACAAATCTTTGGGTTCAAATTTTGTGTCCCGTACCTCTTGACAGCGAATGCACTGGCAGTGTTTACTTTCTTCGTGCATTCTTTCCTGAATAATTTGTCTTAAATTAGATTTTTTAAAGCCGGCGATAATGTTTTTAATAGGAATGTCACGGCCGAGCCGGTCAATACGCACATAGCCCGGTATAAGCTTTTTAACTTCAACTAAAAGTTCAACTAGTTCATTATCAGCATAGGACTCGTATTGTCCTTTCTTAACCCAGTTGGCCAGTTCGGTGTGCGGTGTGACCAGGCAGGGGTAGATTTTGAGCATGTCTGGTTGAAAACGAGGATCTGAAAAAAGCATTTTAAATACCTGTAGGTCTTTTTGGGGAGTACTGCCGGGCAAGTTAGGCATAATGTGGTACCCAACTTTAAATCCGGCATCTTTAAGTAATTTTGTTGCGAGAACCGTATCGTCCACAGTATGCCCGCGACAACAGAGTTTTAGAATACGATCATCTAGTGTCTGGACACCAATTTCCACCTTGGTAACACCAAGGCGCCGAAGCCGATCGATTTCCTTCTCGCTAATTAGGTCTGGGCGGGTCTCAATGTTAATGCTAATAATACGGTGTTTCGCTGTTTCGTTAATTTTCTGTACTTCTGCCAGACCAAGTTCGGCGGTATCACTAATGTTTATAGTAATTGTGCCATCATTTGAGAAATGTCGCCTGTTGCAGACTTTGAAACACTCTTTAATAAACTTTTCCTGATACGCGTGCGAATATGCCGACCATGTACCGCCCTTAATAATTAGGTCTATTTTGTCGGTGGGGTGACCGATATTATGATACTGTCGCAGGCGAGAACTTATCTGTAGCTGGGGATTATAATTATTATCTTCGGCGCGCATAACAGCCGGTTCGTCGGGTAAATAGCTCTTAGGAACTTGTTTAACATCCGGACAGTAAATGCAGTTTCCCGGACATGGATAGGGTTTAGTGAAAATTGCCACAGGTGTTACACCAGAAAGAGTACGAACTTTCCTGATTTTAAGGAGTTCCATAAGATTTTTGGCCTGCTCTGTTACTTCAGTATTTGTTTGAAATGAAGTCATTTCCTGACGCAAAGCGGAGAGAATGTCCGAGTTCCGCGGCATGGAACATTGGTGAGCGCGAGCGAATTTCCGTTTAATTTCTTCAAGAGCAATTTTATCCTGCGGTTTTTGCTCGAAAAGTCTAGTGAGGATTTCTTTTAAATAGGCTTTTTGACTAGTCATAGAGTAGTGTTTGGTAACGCGCGCTGTACTGACACTCTTTAGAGTGTTATTCCCGGTAACAAGCTAATATCATCCGGTGCAGGGCAGGTTGATAACTAACCACTAACCACTTGCCACTATTCACTCGCTTCTTGCTTTTCTCCATTCTACCCCATATAATCTAGTCGAGTATGAAATGCGGGGAAAGTGTAGGTCGCTGTTAAGTAGCGGTGCTGTCAAAAAAAACAGAAATCAGGGAGGTCAAAGTGGTTACTATTACCTTCGTAAAACGGGCAATGGAAGCTTCGCCAGTTTCAGCTAGCTTCCTAAAACAGGAACTACATCGGGGCAATGTGCAGGTAGAAATCATCAATGACAGTAAAGTGACTGTCCAATGTCTTCGGACTCAACGTGCAGCGATAAAGCGCAAAGCCGAAAGTCTGGGTTGGGAGGAAAGAACCTAAAATGGCCACGCTTACATTTGTGCCTGACCGAACGCATGGCAACCAAAGAAGTGCCAATTATCTGCAATTAGCGTTGGAATATGCTGGTGCGGAATCAGTGCAGATAGAATCTCCCACCAGGATGGTTGCAACTGGGAGGAAAAGACAACTCGGGAATTTTAGACGCATTGCCGAGTCGCAGGGGTGGGGAGAAGCGTAGGAAAATACAAATTGTGGGGAAAAATGGGGCCTTCTGTCTGCGCAATTTCAGCCGGCGGCCCCTGTTTCTTTTGAAAAAAGAATGGCCCAACCCTCTTTGTGAGTACGCAAGAGAGCGTACAGGTATAGAGGGTTGGGCATGGTTCGTGGGCTAAAGATACTTAATTGTTGCTGACAGCACGCTTGGCTGGCGAGTGAAACCGTCTCTAATTTCGAATGCGTGCGCTAGGCAGGCATAGAAAGTGCTTTTACCTCCTGACCGCCAAATCACTACGATTTTTCTTGCGGCTAGAACAGTACAACCCACTCTTGAACATGTCTGTGTACCCACCGATTGTCTCCTTATTATACTTTTCTGTTTTGTATGGATTATATCAAAAATAGCAAGGCGTTGCATTTCACTCAAAGTGCCCGGCGACTGATCAGGTTTTAGACTGCCATAGCTCGTTAAAAACAAAATGTCCTTTTTTGGGAGAAGTAATAGCAGAATGTATTCTGCGCATATAAAGGGTAAATTGTTTGAAACGCGAAATAAATTTCGCTACTACAAAACATGACATTTTGTTTTGAGTTAGCTATAGCTCATTGCTACTTTTCAGATTACAATTCTCAAATCACAACTCGCGATAATTTTCCACAATTCCTACAATCTCCTTTAATCGCTTCTTTACCGTATTTTCAAAAAAACCTTCCCACTCTTCCTTCGGATATTTCACAAAGTCTTGCCATAATGCTCGCCCCGCGGCAAAGCCGGAGGCACCGCCTGCAACGGCTATGCTTAACAGCTTCTGATATTCATCAAAATCATCGCCGCCAGAGAGAAGTACCCAGGGAATGTTGCCCATGATTGAGGTTAATTCCTGGCAGTTGTTGTTTCCCGGAAAAGCGGTTTTATAAATATCAATTGAACAGTTGAGAGAAACAATATCCTTAGCGGTGTCTAACACTTCCTGTTCACAGTCAAAATCGTCCTGGTGTGGCAAGGCATAAGAAATAGGTTCAAGTAAGAAAGGTAAGTTTTGTGCTTTACAGTCGGAAGATACCTTTGTGATAAGTTCCTTCTGATAAATAGCTGGTTTGGCGCGATGATTGAAATAAATAAGAAGTTTAACAATGTCCGTTCCCTGAGCTTTAAGTTCTTCTACTGTGTTAAGTAATTCATTAAGCCGGCCCCCTTCCCTTTCAGAATAGCCGGATTTTTCGATACTCATTATAACTTTAGCCTGGTATTGACCGATAGTTTTAAGCGCCGGCAAGCCGGAGTCGGGATCTATTAGCACATGAGAGACGTAAGGCAGAAGAGTTTTAAGAGCAAGCTTCTTAAAATAAATCAATTCATCAGCTGATACTTTATCGGGACTTTGAGGGGACATCAGCCGCCGCAGGCTAGACCGATGATCAAGAGCGAGGATAGTGTAAACAGGTTGAATATCTTTGGTCATTTCGTTTTTATTGTATCACTGAGTGTGAAGAAAGTATGTGCCTAATTGATTTTTTGCCCTTTAAGGTCTAGAATAGGCATATGAAGCTTGCCATTGTTCATGATGCTTTTATGCAGTGGGGGGGGGCGGAGAATTTGGTTTTGGCAATGAGCCGTCTGTGGCCTGACGCTCCCATTTATACTTCGGTGGTGGACGAAAGAGTATTGCCTGCAGATTTCCCTCGTGAAAGATTGCGTCCATCATTTTTACAGAAACTACCTTTTAAAAAGCAATTATATCAGCCTCTTTTTTTTCTCCAACCGCTTGCCTTTGAACAATTTAATTTTAGTGAGTTTGATATTGTAATTTCCTCAACCACAAAATTTGCTAAAAGTATAATTACCGGAGCCGAGACGCTCCATATTTGCTACTGCAACACCCCGGCGCGTGTTATCTGGTTTTATCGTGGTTATATCCAGCAGAAAGCTTGGGGTCCACTTATTCGTTCACTATTCAATTTGATTTATTCACCAATTATCAGCGCTTTGCGCACTCACGACTATATTGCCGCCCAGAAAGTAAATTGTTTTATTGCTAATTCCCGCAATGTTGCACGGAGAATAAAAAAGTTTTACCACAGGGATTCTACTGTAATTTATCCTTTTGTTGATCTGAGAAGATTTAGGCCAGCGTCCCCGGATAGTCAATCACCTGAAACCGGAGCATTCTTTTTGCTAGTCTCGCGCCTTAGTGGCCACAAACGGATAGATATTGCCATAGATGCTTTTAATAAATTAGGATACCCGCTAATTGTTATTGGCCGTGGTTCGGAGGAAGCAAAATATCGCAAAATGGCTAAAAAAAACATTAAGCTTCTTGGCTGGGTTTCGGATGACGAAGCCCTGTGTTATTATCAGCATTGCCGCGCTTTCATTTACCCACAAGAAGAGGATTTTGGCATTACCGCCTTGGAAGCCCAGGCATGTGGAAAGCCGGTTATTGCGTATAAGGCTGGCGGAGCGCTGGAAACGATTATTGAAGGGAAAACAGGGTTTTTCTTTTCGCCTCAATCAGCAGAGGCGCTTGTGGAAGCGGTGCGCCAATTCGAAACATCTTCGTTTAACTCGCGGGACTGCATAAAAAATGCCCAGATTTTTTCTCAGACTAGGTTTGACAAGGAATTGAAGAATTTAGTTGAAGAGAAAGTTAAACATGTTAAAGAAGCATAAGGCGGTATTTTATATTCTTGCTGGTGGGGAAACTCGAACTTAAATTTGTTACTATATGCGAAGAAAATAAAACCCGCCATTTAACTTCCGAGCGACTATGAGAAAACTACCTAAGATTCTTACCATTATATTAGTTCCTCTAGATTTCTGCGCCGTAATGGCATCTTTCTTGTTGGCTTATACTTTCCGTGACTATCTAAATGAAGTATTTCTAATGCCTTTCAGTCAATTTGCAGGGCTGGCGCTTTTATTGGCTTTACTTTGGACATTCTCTTTTATCCTCACGGGTTTGTATTCATTCTCTCTTAAGAGGGGCTCTCTGGACGAACTTTTAAAGACCATTCTCGGATGTTCAACAGCAATTACTCTCAGTCTGGCCGCCGTCTATTCGGTTAAGCAATTTGCCTTTTCGCGCTTGGTTATCTTGCTAACGTGGGTATTGTCAATTTTGCTGGTAGTACTCTTTAGATACCTGCTAGGTTTAGGACAATCCTTGCTTTACCGTGCCGGTAAGGGGACAGTAAGAGTCATTATTGTCGGGGATGAGAAAAATACTAAGTTGGTCCAAAGAGGCTACGAAGCTTTAAATGACCCTCGGGTAGAAATTACCGCAAGTTATATAGATGTGAAACAAGCTATAAAGGTGATTGAAAAGCACGAAGCGGATGAGGTTGTTTTAGCTAGCGGACGTATGGACAACCCGGAAGCAGAGGAATTGATGGAAACCTGCGAAAGCTGCGGAATAATTTTCAAGTTCGTTCCCGATATTTTTCATTCGGCCGGAGTAAGGGTGGCCACGTACGACTTGGCTGGTGTGCCCATGATTGAGATAAAAGCTACTGCGTTGGAAGGCTGGTCGCAAATCATTAAACGATTGGAAGATATTTTCTTTTCTTCCGCAGCTTTAATAGCAACTTCCCCTATTCTCCTACTCACAGCGATTGCTATTAAGTTAGACACGCCGGGGACGATTTTGTATAGAGACCGCCGTGTAGGCCGTAATGGTAGAGAATTCGACTTATATAAGTTTCGTAGTATGAGTATGATAGTTAAGAATGGTGAAATGGTTCATGCCATAGAGAACGAAGAGGTAGAAGAACTTAAAGCTAAGCAGAAGAACTATAAGTTGGAGCATGACCCACGGGTTACTAAAGTTGGGTATTTCATCCGCCGGACGAGTATTGACGAACTGCCTCAATTTTGGAATGTTTTGAGAGGAGAAATGAGCGTGGTTGGCCCGCGTACTTACCGAGATATAGAATTAAGACAGCAACGGGAACGCTTTCCGGACACTAAAGCATTAGTAAGAAGGCTGTTAACCGTAAAGCCCGGGATTACCGGTATCTGGCAGGTTTCTGGCCGTTCGGAGATAGAATTTACCGAAAGAGTTGCCATGGACGCATATTATGCCACCAATACGGGTTTGTTGGGCGATTTTAAGATAATCCTGCGAACTATTCCTGTAGTCGTCAAGGGTTCTGGGGCGATGTGAAGAAGCCCGGTGCTAAAGCGCCGGGCTTCTTCAAAAGACGGGCAGGACTTAAGACTCAGAAATACTTGGCAAAGAACCTAAACATCCAACCAAAGAGACTTTTGGTTTGCCCTTCAGTTTCAATTTTCTCCTGCAGAGCAGTATTTTCTTGCTCTATAGCTTGCATCGTGTTTTGCAGCATGCTCTCTTCTGCCTGATTCTGAGTCTCAAGCTTGAAGCTGTTCAATTGTTGGATTCTCAATTGATTCTGTTCTTTTAATGTTTCCAATTCCTGTATTGCCTTATAATCAGGACCGGCCAGCCAGCGCGCGACTCCTTTCCTTGCGTCCAGATTGTCCAACTGTTGCTGTATTTCCTGGTGGGCCTGCACTTGTTCCTGAGCTTTACTCTTTATTCGATTGCCAAGGCTTTCATTCTCTCCCTCAAATTGGTATTGAATTAGAGCGCCAGCCTGCAAAGCCGCTTTTCCTACAGACTCCGCGGCAGTATTCAGCTCTGCTGAGGTTGCTTGAGTCTGAGTCTGTACTTGCGCTTCTTCACCCTGGTTTGCAGTTTGTGCTTGCACGCTATTCTGCGCTTGATTCTGCTCGGCTTTTGCCTCGGTTACGTTTGAGTATGCAACTGTCAGAAAACAACTAATTAATACAACAAGTAATGTTTTCTTTTTCATTTATCTCACCTCCTTTAGTTATTAAATAATGAACTAATAATGTCCATAATTCTGTCTGGGAAAAATCTTTAGATCATCACTTAAAACCATTTTATCACTCATGCAAACTACTGAGCAATACACTGATTTTCTAAAAGGACTTTCATTTTTATAGCCAAATATTCTAAAGATTTCTTAATTTGCCTCTTTCTTTCGGGCTTTTCCCAATCAATCGCCTGTCTCCAACCAATCCCGATACGGTTAATAGGTATATGCAACTCATCCGCCTCTCCTTCATCTAAAGTAGCTTTTTCACTAACGGGATTGCCAATTTCAAACAACAGGCGCATGGCATCTTCCTCTGTCTCCGTGAGATGGGAGGGCATATTTTCCGAACTGAATGGTGTCATTAAAAGATGCCGCAACCGATTACTGCTATGTTTATCCCGGGCGGCTTCCAATGTAAAAGCAATTGCAGAGGCAGTTTCTGGAGAGGTGTAGTCTGAGTAACCAGTAAATTGGGCTGTTAATGTGTCCCAATGCGCCTTAATCTCTTTGGCATTACCAAGGGCCTTTTCGGCGCCTAACTCCTTCATCTCTTCTAAAATATCACCAGTGGTTAAGAATCGGGCGGCAAGAGAGGCATTATGCTCTTGAACTTTAGATGAAAGATCTAAGCCGTCCGTCCAGGAAGGCGGAAGATGCCCGCCGGCCAGGAAATTCTCTGCATACGCGGGATATTTATCTAGATTTTTTCTTACGCGTTCCTTTATTTCGGGAGTAAGCTGTTTGCTAATGAGTTGTACTCCTCCGAAAGAATATCCGCCCATGGCTTTGGAAGAAGTTGCAAGAGCAATATCGCAAAAGCCATCTTTTTCATCGGTTGGATCATACTCTCCCCAATACATACGTGTCTGAGCCATGTCGGCAACAACAATTATTTGCGAAAGGTCAATATCTCCCAATTCTATATCAGTAAGACTAAGTTGTTCCCTTAATATATTTCTGGCCTTTTGGGGATCCCTGAGAACACGGGCAAAATCAATTCTTGCTTCAGGACTAGCTCCGGTTTTGGGCGGTAGGGGCAGATGAATAATAATAGGTTCTCCGGGGCTTGCTCTTATGGCTTTATAGATGTTGGTGATAATCTCTTTGTGAATTTCGGATTCTTGACGAGGTTTTCCTTCTTTCCCTTGGCGAAGATTTACTACATCTACCCTACCCTCTCCCGATGGTATTACAAGTGGATCATCAACTGTTTCTCCGTGTACATTTAGATACTTTTCCTTGCCGGGGGCTCTCCCTTCATAGGCTAGGGGAAGCGTGCCGCCGGTTTCAGTGGTAGTGATAACATACGAATTTGGATAGGCAAAGCGAAGAAAGAGGGCGGCATGTGTGCCGGATAAATCAAAAACAACACTTTCTGGATCCGCATGTAAAAAATCGGCAGTTTCTTTTCGCAGGTGATGATAAATATAACGAAGATATCTCTCTTTCAGTTCCAATTTCCCGGATGTCTCGGCTTGCACAAGATAATCATACAAATCTAAAGTGTGATTGATCTCTTCCACCCATGAAGACGAAGAGGTTACAGTTCCTAGTAGCAGGTCAACATGATTGAGTCCAAGCTTGTCAATAGTTTCCCGACTTTGCTGGGGTAATTGTTCCAGTGAACGTGAACCAGTCGCGTATTCTCCGGTAGTTCCATCCCGTGGTTCAGAACGGGAATCCTGCCCGCCTAGAAATTGAGCCAGTTCTGTTATAGCTTGCGAAGAAAATTCATGTCTGCACTCTCCATTTTTCATAACATTGAAATTCTATCATAGCCAGAAGGCGTATTCAGACATAGGCGTGGCGAAGAAACCTCACAGTGCAATTTCCCAAGTGTCCACAGCTATAGTCGAAGCAGTAATTTTAGATTAGGGTGAGCAGATCTTGCTACAAGCATGGCTAGTGCCGCGGTGAGCGCTCAAGGAAAGCGCTCAAGGAAGGCGCTCAAGGAAAGCACTGGAGGTGTGTTAGAATCCTGAATAATGGAGTACCTAAAAGGGATTAATCTTAAGGGGAAAACAATAAAATTTCCAATTTACTTTCCCGATGCAACGCGAGCGGTAGTTCGGAGTCTTGATTCTAATGACCTGCAAAAGGCAGGTATTGAAGGAGTTGTAGTAAATACTTATCATTTAATGTCCCAGCCGGGGGCAACGGTAATTAAACAGGCCGGTGGAATTAAGAAATTTATGAACTGGCCGGGGTTTGTCGCTTCCGATTCTGGTGGATTTCAAATACTCTCACTAATTCAGAGAAACAGCTCCGCGGGCAGTATTACCGATAAAGGAATTATTTTTCGCTCGGGTTCAAAAAAAACTATTTTTAGTCCCGAGAAATCAATTCAGGTGCAATTTGCTCTAGATCCGGATATAATTGTCTGTTTAGACGATTTTACCCCACCGCGAGCCAAACTAGAAGAAATTGAAATTAGTGTTAATCGAACGGTGGAATGGGCAAAGCGCTGTAAGGAAGAATTTATCAAACACGTCGAAAGAGAAAAACTAAGTGTCGAAAACAGACCTCTTCTTTTGGGTGTCATTCAAGGTGGAGATGATAAATTGATGCGGGAAAGGTGCGCAAAAGAATTACTTAAAATCGGGTTTGATGGATATGGTTTTGGCGGCTGGCCGCTAGATAAAAACGGCAAGCTTAATTTTGAAATTACCAGTTTTACTGCTTCATTAACACCGGATGACATTCCCCGATTTGCTCTCGGTGTAGGCAACCCACAAAATATTTTAGATTGCTTTCGATGTGGCTACCATATTTTTGACTGTGTTCTGCCAACCAGAGACGCGCGTCATCGTCGGCTATATGTTTTCAGCCGTAATCCTGATGAACCGGATTTTTTAGAAACCGAGCAAGTTCACGATTACCTATATATACTTAAAGCAAAATATAACGGCGATAAACGGGCAATTAGCGAGCACTGCGACTGTTTCACCTGCCAAAATTACACCCGGGCGTACCTTCATCATTTGTTTAGAATTCAAGACGCACTTGCCTGGAGGCTAGCTACTATTCATAATTTGCGTATGTATACGAGGCTAACTGAGAAGTTGAGAGGTTATATAAAATAGTGGGGGGAAACACAAACTGATAGTACAAGTTTGTGTTTCCCCCGAGGCCGCGAAATTTCAATTTCCTCTTGCGTCTGATAATTTTCTGCTGTATAATCACAAACATAATGCAAAAACCTACAAAATATGCTGTTATCAAAACTGGGGGAAAACAATATTTAGTGCATGAAGGTAGAGAGTTTGCCGTGGAAAAACTGTCGGATGACGAAGAAAATACAGATATAATTTTTGATGAGGTTCTGCTGGCTGTAGATGGCGATAAGGTAGAAGTTGGTCAGCCATATCTTAAAAACATTGTTGTTAAAGCTCAAAAACTAGAACAAATTAAAGGTCCAAAAATCAGGGGCTTCAAATATACAACAGGAACACAGTATCGCAGAAGGTTTGGGCATAGGCAGAAGCTTACAAGGGTGAGAATTGAAAGTCTGGGTTTTTGATTCCTTATTCAATATTAAACCCTTCGGCTCAGCCCCTCGACTTCGACCCGTCCGATGGGTTCTCGTTCTGGGCTTCGCTCAGGGCTAATTCGATCAGCCAAATTGCAGTAGCAATTTAGGTTCTCATTAAGTGGCAAAAAAGAAAGCGGCTGGAGCCGCCGCAAGACAACAACAAAGACGACCGGGCAGGAGATTAGGCCTTAAAAGGGCTGACGGGCAGGGTGTGGTTGCGGGCAATATATTAGTGCGTCAGCGAGGCAGCCATTTTCATCCCGGCAAGAATGTCGGTATGGGCCGAGACTTTACTCTCTTTGCGCTAAAGGAAGGGGTGATGAAATTTTCACAACTTAAGAAAAGGAAGTATGTAAATGTGGTTACTTAGATAATTATGGAAGACCTCATCTATCTCAATATCAACGAACTTGCTCCCAACCCCATGCGAGTTCGAGCTTCTTTTCCTCACGACACCCTAGTTAAACTTTCCGATTCAATAAGGGAAAAAGGTGTTTTGACTCCATTATTAGTAGCTTCCACACCGGCCGGCTATCAAATTATTTGTGGAGAACGCCGCTGGCGTGCAGCTAAATTAGCAGGCCTGACCGAAATACCAGCTATTATCAAAAATATTCAACCGGAAGAAATTCTTACTCTCTCTCTCATCGAAAACATTCAGCAGGAAAACCTAACAGTATTTGAGCAAGGAGCAGCTGTTGAGCGATTATATTCACAGTTTGGATTGTCACTGCAAAAAATTGGTGAACAGCTGGGTTTAAGTCTGGATGACATTAAGAAGCGCTTATCTTTGCTACAACTTTCCGACAAGACCAAAAACGAGATTCTATCCCGTAAAATTTCAGATCGGGAAGCCTTAGCGCTTGTAGAAAAGGAAACAGAGAAAGAGGCTTATCAAGAGGTAATTAAAAAGCCTAAACGCGGCTTCTAATTAGTTATTAAGCCTGCATCTTCATTAGCACGAACTGCTCATCTCTCATGCCGGACTTTCAAGACAGGTTAGACAAAATTAAAGAAGCTTTAAATACTGAAAACCTTAAGGAGAAAATTGCCCAAATCGAGCAGGAATCTGCTCAACCTAAGTTTTGGCAGGAGCACGAAACAGCAGGTAGGAAAATGCAGGAAATGACAGAGCTCCAGGGAATAGTTGAGGAAATTGAAGAACTTGAACTACAAATTATAAATTCCGATTTGCGATCTGAAGAAAAAACAGAAATAGAGAGCCTATTAAAAAAGCTTGAGCTAAAAACCTTTTTGTCTGGTCAGCATGATAAGAAGAAAGCAATTTTATCCATTCATGCCGGGCAGGGTGGTACCGAAGCTATGGACTGGGTCAGTATGCTACTGCGAATGTATCTAAAATATTGTGATAGTCGAAAGTGGAAAACAGAAATTGTCAACGAAATGCCTGGCGAGGAAACTGGGCTTAAGTCAGTTAGTATTGAAATTGACGCGCCTTATGCTTATGGTTACTTGCGAAACGAACATGGCACACACCGCTTAGTACGCAAATCACCTTTTAATGCAGATCATCTGCGGCAGACATCTTTCGCTCAGGTTGAAATTATACCGATTATTGAAAAAGATCTAGACTTAGATATCAATCCCGAGGATATAGAAGTCCAGACTTTTCGTTCTTCCGGTCCCGGCGGCCAGCACGCCAATAAAACGGAGAGCGCCGTTCGCGCTATTCATAAACCCACCAGTCTAACCGTTTCTGTGTCTTCATCCCGCAGTCAACTTACTAACCGCAAAACAGCTCTAAATTTACTCAAGGGCAAACTTTACCAATTTATGCGGGAACAGGAAGTAGAAAAATTTAAGGATCTTAAAGGCAAATACACTCCTCCTACATGGGGAACCCAAATCCGCTCCTATATTCTGGACCCCTATCAGTTGGTAAAGGACCACCGCACCCAGCTGGAAATCCCCCAGGCGGAGGATGTTTTGGATGGGAAATTGGATAAATTGATTGAGGAAGGGACAAGAAGATTACGATAGTAGTTGACACTAAGCACGCACTTAGTTAGAATAATTAGTACATGAAACCACCATTTGAACACCCACCTGGAATAGAGACTGAGGCTGCCAGGCTGAATGCAGAGATGCTTGTTAAAAGCACCGTAAGACGCTTACAAGGGGAGAGCGATATTGAATTAACTCCCGCGGAACAGGCGGCGCTTTTATCAACATATCTAGAAGCAGATGACGACCCAGCTTTACGTGCGGCCCTTGAAGCTATGCCGGAAATGGGTGAGTTAGTAGCGCAAGTCAGCGAGAGTGCTCCCTTAGTTGATTATGCGGCAACTGAATCTGGAGATCCGTTACCGCAAGATTTAGAAAAAAAACCAACCTCGACTGAAGCTTTATCGGTTCCTGAAACAATAAGATTGGAATTGTTAGAGCAAAACCATAGTGAAATGGTTGCGAGAGAGGTCGTCGCTCGATTGGACTATATAGCTGAAGCAGGAAGAGAATTAACAGATAGCCAGTTTGCCCGTCTTGGTCGTATCACCGCAGCCAGGAGAGCATTGAGAGAATTATCTAACCAACTACAAGTATTGACGGTGCCACTAAAGGTCAGAACCCTTAGAGACGGGAAAGCAGTCTGGGTTAAATATCAGGAAACAGAGCCTTACACAGGGCTCATGGCCAAATTAGCTAAAGTCGAGCAATTAGCTGAGCTACACCCGCAGGAGCCTGATGCCAAGTCGGTTGATCGTCTTGTCGCACAAGGGGACTACACTAAAGATGAGGTTAAGCAATTATCCCCGGACGTCAGAGCAGAAAAGGCCCTTCTCTCTGATACCGATGTTCTGACAAACCTAGATTCTTTAGATATACGGGGTGGCCAAGCTGACGAAGACACCATAGAGGCCATTCGTTCTGTCGACATGACCCGTCTTGACGCTCTAAGAGAGGCGCTAGAATTAGCAGCTATCGGAATTGATAATTTATCTGGAGATATTGCTTTTAAAAGACACCTTCATGCACGGCGCCAGGGACTCCTTCAAAAAGGTGCCGAAGCAATGAGGCAGGCTTTTACTGGGGATCCGCACGAAAAGGCTTTACAGTATTTAGTTACTATAGCCGGTGAACTTAAAGTTCATGCTATGCTCGCGCAAATTCACTTAGAGGAAGCAAGAAATACTGTTCAGGAAGTTGAGCTCAAAGTAGCTGGCACTGAGCCTGATGAACCCGTATTCACTCTTACGCCACAAGAAGTACAGCGACGCACTGCCGAAGATTCCGTGCTCAGAGAGAAAATGTTCAAAGAGTGGCAGAGACAAGAAGGAGCGACCTGTTTAGCACTCCTGAGAAGTCTTTCTACGAAACTAACTCCTGCAAGATTGGAGCAGATACCCGAGCTTGATACGGCTATTGCACATACGGCTACCAACGTGCTCGAACAAACCTTACAAGCAATGGCTAGGGATGAAGCAGAGATTACTTTGGCGGAGCAAATTGGTGTGCCTATACCTCAATTCGGGAGTGATCTTTCTGCTAACGCAAGGCTCGAGTTGCGTCGTTTGACAAGTGAAGCATTTGCCAGACGACAAAAAGAACTCGGAAGGGCTATGGATCATCCGCTAATAACATCGGGCGCGCTTAAAATTTTTCAGCAGGCTCTTAGAGAAGGACCACGACTAACGGCGCACGCTCTTCCTGAAAATAAGCAAAATGCAATTTTAGCAGCGGTTCTGACTGCCGCTAAGCTTAAACAGTTAGAAGGGACTACTCATGGTGATAGTGCAAGGATGGTAACATTTCACACCGGACCCGATGCTCAGGTAGCGCAGCTTCTAGTGCAATTAGTTGAAAACGCTATAATTTTACCTGAACAAATTGATGGTCAAGCTGTAGACCTAACCGTTATTAAACAGCTTCCAACACAAACTTTAAGCGCTGTGTACACGATTGAGTTGATAAAGCAACAAGTCCGGGAAATAATAGTGCAGAGTAGCAGTCAATTATCAGCTGAACAACTTGCAGATGAGGTTGTAGGTAAGGCTGAAGCTATCGATGTTGAGGTTCAGGAGATTGATGAACAAGCCTTGGCTCAGCTTACAAAAGATAAAAAAGTTCAAGAGAAAGCGGGTAATGTAGTTGTTACACTAAGAGGACTGTCTTACTACCCTGGCAGAACTACCGCACCGATAGATGTTAGCCGTATCTCCGTAACATGATTATGAAATCAAGAACTGTGCCTTATTTCCTCTCCCCATACTGCGAGTAAATCCACCCTTCTACACTTTCATCAACTTTAATCTTATACCAGCTTGGTTTTTCTTCCAGTAATTCATAGACCGCCCCCGGATAAACTTTTCCAACAAGACTAGCATTGAGTGAAGGGGAAGAGCGTAAGTTTAGAAAACCAGTTGGTGTATCTTTAATAGTTATCTGAGTTTTTTCAACTTGAGTTGGATTGATCAGCTGTTGCAGTTGTCCTGCGGCCTTAAGGGCTTCATCCGAAACTTGTTCCTGGCCGAAAGGCAAGAGAAATATAACCGGACAATCACCAGCTTTAAACTGGAACTTACTCAAATCTATCTCCGGTAGTCCTAATTCCGTCTCTTCAGAAGTATAAAAAGAGTAATCCAAATCTTTTGTTTCGGTACCCTGGTAAATTTGTCCCGTATTGTCAATAATATAACCGAATACATAATCGGGCAATTCAAGCGTATAACGGCCATAAACCTGCAAACCTTTCAACCAGTCCCCTATCTGAATATCACTGCCACTTAAGTTGGCTTTAAAAAGCCGCAGCACCATCCATTTCTCTGTGCGGCAGGTACTAGTTTCACAAGATGAAGAGAAAAGTTGCCAGTTAGCCCTGTCTTGTATCTGGGCTGTGTCAAATGCCTGAGATTCTACTGGTAATTCCTGGTTTGCGACTGCAAAGTTCAAAAGCGGGAAAGTGGCTAATTTTGTATCTATAATTAAGCTTTGTTGTCGCGCACGGTCCAGACTAAGTTTTACTGTTTGCTTGTTTTCTAAACTAAATAGGATCTCAAGATTCTCTTGGTCTTCCAGAAGATAAATCAAGGGCGTTATCCCTAGATCTTCTCCATTAAGGAAAACTATAGCCCCCGCGGGCGAGGAGGTAAGCGCCAGCTTATCCTGTCTTTCCTCCGATGGCCGCTTTTGGACAACAGTACCAGATGTATACTCTGCGACACCCAGGGTTTGTTCCACGCGTGTTTCCCCATCGCTAATAATGCGAACCTTTCCTTCCCAGGAGCCAAAGCCCCCTTCCTCATCAGCTACTTTAAGCGAGTAGTAACCAACTTCAATATCTTCAGCGCGCCACGGCGTCCTTCCTTGAACTATACCGTCCAAATACACTTGCGCACCTTGAGGATTGGAATCTACGACTAAAATACCCAACCCGCCCTTCTTCATATCTTCTATAAAGAAATAATAGACGGCAAGTAGAACACCAATAAGTAAGGTGGCAATAACTAAAGTTTTGATGATGGGAGTAAATTTGCGGGACGAATTCATGAGTTTGTCAACACGTTAATTAGTTAATTAGCTTCGATTACCGCGAATTATATCTTCAGTTCGCTCACGTCAGTATTTTAACCAATTTGGGTAATTATGAAGTGATTTCAGTTAACTAGTTAACAAATTACCCAGTTACCAAATAACCTACTCCTCTATCCTAATCGGCATGATGATGTGAAAAAAGCTCTTGTCGGACGGGGAAGTCCAGCGAGTGGGAGAAAGAGAATCCTTAGCTTCAAATACAAGCTCATCACCATCAATTGATTCCAACGCATCAATCAGGAACCCAACATTAAACGCGCATTTCAGTTTCTCCCCTTCAATTTGGACTGCAATTTCCTCGCGCGCTTCACCGATTTCAGAGCTTTGCGCTTCAATAGCAACAGAATTGTTCTCAAAAGTAAGATAAATTGTTTGGGCATCGCGCTGGGCAAAGACAGCTACCGTTCGCACAGCTTGGGCAAAACCAGCCCTATCAATCACCGTCTTGAACTCAAAACTCTCTGGTAATATCTTATTATAGTCGGGATATTCAGCTTCCAAAAGGCGGCTAGCCAGTTTCACAGAGCCAAGATCAAATATAATCTGATTGGCATCTTTTGTTAAATAAACATTTACTTCTTCCTCACCTGCCCCACTCAATAATTTTTCTACCTCACTAAAGGCACTCGCGGGAATAATAATTGGCTTTTGTTCTTTACTAAGCCTAATTGGAGTAGACTTGGCACGACTCAAGCGAAATCCATCAGTAGAAACAAAAGAAATTTGTTTGTCTTTCACTTCCAAATATACCCCTGTTAATACTGGTCGAGCCGCATCGGTGGCAGCGGAAAAACAAATCTTACGAATTAATCTTGCCAGTTCTTCAGTATTAAAAACAAAGATCGGCTCATTCTGCATCTCGGGAAAAGAAGGATAGTCAATTGCCGGAATAGTTACAAAATTGGCGGCCACCTTGTCTGTACGAACTCCAAGCTGGTTTTTTTCTAAAGCCAAATTGATTTTATCCGCCGACAAAGAAGAAACGAAGCTTTGGACTGCCCCGGCGGGAACAGTAATTTCACCATCTTCCTCAACTTCGGCGGGAACTTGCGCGGAAACGGAAAGCTGTAGATCGGTAGTTTGTAGAGTTAAAAATCCCTTAGACGCGCTAAGGAAGACATTGGATAGAATAGGAAGCTCGGAGCGCGAGGGTACCAGTTTTGCAACTTGCCCTAATGCTTTAGCTAGTTTTTTTTGTTGGCAAACAACTTTCATAATAGGTGGATTGTATCATATTCGCCAGTGTATATCCACTTAGGTTTTTTTATTAATCAAAGCATCTAAAATCCGCCATCTTCTCTTTTTTTCTTCGCGCGGAATATTATCTTCATATAATTTTGCGGCAAGAGTTAAAGGACGAGGAGAATACAAAGCGATATAAGCCTTAGTAAAGCCCACTTCTTTAACTAAATCAATAGTGTTTTCAAACTGATCTTCAGTTTCACCAGGGAAACCTACAATAATATCGGTAGTAAATTCCACCTGATCAATTTCCGCCCTTATCTTTTTCACCAAACCAAGAAATTCTTCGCGAGTATATGCACGCCGCATTCGCTTTAAAATCTCGTTATCTCCCGACTGCACAGGTAAATGAATTATCCGGCATATGTTTTTGTTTCGCGAGATAACATTAATTAACTCATCCGAGAAATCCCAGGGATTGGCAGAAAGAAAATCTACTTTTTGGAAGCCCATCTGGGCAACCGCTTCAATAAGATATGGAAATAAAGTAGGGGTGCTAGAAATCTTAAAATTCTCTTTATGTTTAGAATTTTGGTCATTTAGATTTTGGATTTGTTTGGAATTTGTCGCTTGGTACTTGGGATTTCTTTTCAAATCTATTCCGTAGGAGTTCACATTCTGACCCAACAACGTTATTTCTATATAGCCCTTTTCAATCAAACACTTGCACTCAGCTACAATATCTTGGAACGGACGCGACACTTCACTGCCACGGGCATAGGGAACTACGCAATAGGAACAAAAATTACTACAACCGTTGCTGATAGGAACTAAGGCATGATCTTTGCTTTTTCGCTTTACCCCCCGCGTAGGCGGACAGGCTGCTTGGTCCAAATATATAAATTCATCCGCCGAAGGAAGGCGCTTCTTGAGAAGTTTGGATATTTTGCCGGTATAATCGTGAACGGCTAGTCCCGCCAAACAGCCAGTGATGATGACTCTCGGTCTTCCGGTTGTTTCCTTTAGTTTGCCTAAATTATTAACAAGGCCGTAAGTGCGGTTTTCGGCCGACTGGCGCACAATGCAGGTGTTGATATAAACCACATCAGCAGTTTCAATACTGCTGGCTAGTTTAAGCCCTTTGGCCTCTAGCACTGCCGCCAAATGCTCAGAATCTGCTTCATTTGCCGCACAGCCATAGGTTTTAATAAAATAGGTTGTGGTGATTTTCGGCATATAGCTAACTCAAAACAAAATGTCATGTTTTGTAGTAGCGAAATCTTGCCGTGTACCGCATGGTACTGCGGTCATTTCGCGTTTCAAACAATTTATTAATTTATGCGTAGCACATGGCTGTCGTAGCCTAGCGTAGATCTACTTGTAGCGGCTAGGCTTTTCCGCCAAAGGCGGATCAGCCTCTGGCTGAAGCCTAGCGTAGATTTCAGCCTAGCGTAGATCATTCTATCAAAAACAGATAACGAACCCCAAACGGCTGTAATTTGAAGTCCCTTCACCACTCCCCTACCCCACCGGGCTGACGTACTACGCCCTGCTAAATGTCAAATTCTGCCCAGGCTGCTACATGGCTATTATTGTGGCGTGGTGAAATGAAGTTTAGTCCAATCCGGTAATCGTCTGTTTCTGGGCCATTTCAATAATAACTTGTGCAATAAGAGCTTCCACTTCTTCTTTGTATCCTTCTATTGTTTTTTCACGAACATGTTCCTCTTCTAAGTTCTCTAAGACAGTCATGGCATCTCTTAATGCCTCACGAGCATACTCCAATTGCCCTGCGTCTAGATATGCTCGGGTCACTTCCAGGTTATACCAGATATTACGTTCCGGGAAAGGAAAAAAACGCGCGTCAGCTTCTTGTTGTAATACATCGTGAAATTTTCCAAGTTGCTCCCGACAACCTTCCAGGCCTGCAGTATTAGTGGCGGCGAGAATGTAGGCGGCACGTGTTCGTTCGGTTTGCTCCGATTCGGTTTCTGGATTTTCTTGTCGTGGGTTAATGGCCGGTTTGTTGGGAAACATGGGTTTCTAATCTATCTAGTGTAAAACCATTATAGCAAACAGTTATGTACTGACACCACTCCACTGATTTAGCCCTACCCGCTAAACCCCCAGCAGAAAATGGAGCAGAAGAAATCAGAACATGATTACCCCTCTCCCCTATCTACCCGGAGAATATTGATTATTCAGTAGTTTGCCAGCTAATGACTGGTTGAGTGAAGATTTGTATTTTGTTAATAGCCTGTTGGATTTCTTCCTTGCTAGCATTTCCCTCCATCAAATCCTTAATTACTTCAATCTGTTGTTTTTTTAATGCTTGCGCTAGGGAATGTCCGTATGCCTGCGCCAGTAAACGACTGGTCTGATTATGATGATATGTAATTGTGTCGCTTGACCCGGGAATGCTTGTTTTAATAGTGGCACCTCTTTCTTCTTCGGGGATTTCGTGCATATACCTGCGTTCTGGACTTACCATCATACGGGATTCCTGGTTCAAAAGATTGTATGTTCTTTGCGCTTCCATCATAGAAAAAAATTCCTTGAATACGATTTCTGTTTCGTTGAGTTGGCTTGGTTCACGCGATCGGGATTCGGTTAATCTCTCGTGCGCTTCCTCGTGAGTTAAACCTAAGACAAAATCTCCGCCAGTAGTTTGGGGCTTCATTAAATCCGGTAAAACTAGCAATGTTTGGGCTTCTTGGTGATTATCATCAGCCGTAATTGACATTGCTGCCCCAATACTTTTTTCTGTTTCAAGAAATCGAGTTAACATTTCCTTGTCGGAAGCAAAATTTTTGGCGCTTAAAATTACTACTCTTCCCTGGCTAATTTTATCTCTAAGCCATTCTAGAGTTGGGCTGATATGTTCTGGTACGTTGCTGTCAAAGCCCAACTCATCTACGAAGCCCTCCCATGTCAGCTCCATCAGCCGTTGTATGCTTTGGCGGGTATCGGGGTCATCACTTTCTGCATCTATAAGTGTGGAAAGTTGTTGGAGATAAGTTAGTTGTTCTAACTTCATACACAAGGGCGGCATTTCCTTTGCTTCTATGTTTACCTCGACAGTTTCTTCTTCAACCGCTTTCTGTTTGTGTGCTTGTAGTTGATCACATTCTTGGGCAAGATGAGTGTAGATGTATATCCAGGAGCCTTCGGCTTGAGTAATGAAATCCTCCGCCATCTTAATACGACAATCAACGGATTGCTCGTTTTGGTAAGCTTCCATATTAAAGCTGAGTTCAACAGCGGGTGGATGTGGCTGTTCGTATCCTGGTTTCATAAAAATCCAACTAATTCTAACAGAAAATTAGCTACCCTACCAATTTATTTCAGAACGCACCATTCTAAAATATTGGCGCGTTCTGACTTTTTCATGTAAAATGGGGATATTGTTAAGCACCCCCGATGGACATCGGGGGTATCTCAGCGCCTTCTTGTCAGTGAACCAAACATCCGTTCAATAGAACTCAATATTTGATTACTTTAACCGAATTTATAAAGTTTTCCGACAATACAAGGCAGAAGTGCCTGTATATGCTTGTGCATAATTTATTCAATGTTTGGATCTGTTGTTGTCGTATTAATAGAATCGGGATAGCCACTACTAGGTGTTCCTTGGTCGTCGTCCCTTGGTTGTCTTTCTAGGTTTTCAATGAAGCTTTTGTGTTTAACTTTGAACTCATCAATTTTTTCAGATAATCCTTGCATGCGAGCTTCATATTTATGATCTTCTAATTTTTCAACAAAAACATCTAATGAATCAATGAAATCATTGACCATGGTTTCGGCATCTAAAACAATGCTATACGTTCTACCCCTATAGATCGCTGGGCGTTTATTGTTTCTACTGATTGCTCCTCTAGGAAAATAGTCATGAGCAAGGCCATTTCTAATAAGATCTCGGAGGATTTCTACGGGATATTCATCTGGATGTTGAAAGCATTCATTAATATATTTTTCTACATTGCCTGTGAATTTCTGATCTTTTCCTATCAAGAAGCCACCTAGATATTCCACACAAGACAAGGTGCACAAAGCTAGGGGAAAGTTAATATTACCAACCTCAGATCTATCAGGTCGTATAGTATCTCGCATTCTTATTAAGTCACTTTTTATCCATCCTAGAACGACAATATTTACAAAATCAGTTTTGTTCATTTTTCTAATTCCTTTACCGCTTCCCTATATGCGCAAAAGTCACAATCTTCACTAGCTTCAGGAATTGAGTCGCCCTCTAAACATTTGTGAGCGTCTTTTATAGCTTTCTCAACCCAGTTATCGTTTCCCTCATAGGCAATTAAGGTCACGTCGAATTCTAATTTGCCATCAAAAGCCTTAGCGTCTTTTTTCCCATTAGCATAAACAAAGTATCCAGTATTACTTACGTCTAACCCATTATTCCTCAATAACCACTGATATATTTCCATTTGACGCTTATATCCCTCATGGTGGTCTTTGTCTAAAGTTTCAATTTTGTCATTTATGGCAGTTGCTTTGTAATCCACCACAATATATTTATCTTTTGAATTAATCCATAAATCGTCAATTGCTCCACTTATAGTCATTCCTGTTTCAGGATGAATGTATTCCACACCCACAAAATTTTCTCTCCATATATCTAATTTTTCGTGGTGAACAGGGCTTGCGTCTACTCCATACTTTTCAATCAGCGGATGGCTTTCTCCCCTGGCGCGATGAATATCAAACTCCTTTTTGAGTAAATAATCTATGGCTGAATTAATGTTAAAAGGATATCCAGGCGGCCTTTTTGTTCCTAATTTATTGTCCAGATAAAAACATTTAGGACAATCTATAAACAATTCCAGTTTAGATCTGGAAAGCTTCCACTTGGGCCCTCCATAATTCCACTCTGCTTTTCTTTTTGAATTGTAATATTGAGACATAATTAGTTAGTTACAAATTTAGCAAATCCCATCGTTCTAAATAGTTACCTTCTTTATCAAAAAACTGCCTCATCGACGTATCACGATGAGGTTCTCCGTTTTTCGATGGTGTTTTCAACCACTGCGCATGGCCGTGTTTTATATAATCAGCAACTACTTTACTGGGCACTATAAAAAAATCCGAACGCTCATCAATATCCTTTAAGTTTACAAACACATAAAATAAAGTATCAGAATAAAAATCTTCACCCTTCTTGTTTAATATCCAACTTCTTCGACTTCCTGCGCTTGCCTTTACCTGAATACCAACAGACTTGCTAGCATCCTTATTCGTGGTAACTATATCAATACCCCTAGTGTTTCTTAAAGTAATTGAGGCAACATATCCTCTTCTGGAAAGTTCACCAGCAACCAAATATTCACCGGCAATTCCTGTCAATCCAGAATCTAGTTTTAAATTCATTCTATTGTTTGGATTGTTGTATTGAGACATATATTTACTGATCGATCGATAACCCCATCATTAACTCTGAGTTAAAAGTTTTATATAAGCCGTCATTCACAGCCGCCATGAATGAAACATAATCTGTCGGTGACAAGAAATAGAAATAATATCGCCATCCTTCACCAGCCTTCTCAAGCTCTGCATTTAAATTATCAAAATGTTCTTTAGCGTCTCGCAGTTTTGCTCTATTTTCTTGTACTAAATCATTATCTTGTTTAATTTCTACCACTAAAATATCTTTGGACTTTTTCTTGAGTAGGAAAAAATCAGGATTGAAACTTGCCCTTTTTACATGCGTAGATCCAATCTCTGTTGGTTTAAATGAATAAGGAATACTATAAAATCCTTTATCTGGAGACTTGATAAATGACTCAAAAATATTAGTCTCATTAAATAAACTCTTTGTAAAACCTATCTCAGGATTGCTCGTTACATATATTGCCGACAATGATGAAATAAACTTGTTTTCTTCTTGTGGGTAAAAATGATCTAAAATGTATTGCGTTTCAGGCAAAACCGTCTCCGGAGTAATAGTTGTACGTGCAGTGATATATTTCTCAATTATTGCTCGCTCTGTACCAGACAAACTATCCAAAAATTGAGGGGGGTAAAATAATGCTCCATGAGATTTCAAGGTATCCTCACTAAACGATTGTCTCGGCATACTTGATATCTCTATCTTGTTCAAGGCGCCTGCTTTTAATTTCATTCTAGGTACTTCTTTCCCAAGCTCGCGAAACATCGGCCCAAACGCCTGCTTGAACGTTGCAAGATTTTCAGCGCTAATGTAATCAAACTCTTGACCCAATAGTCTTTTTATAGTGTCTCGGACAAATTTTTCAATTTTATTAATTGTCCATATATTAGACAATTCTTCGTCTTTTTCTTTTAAAAATAATTTTATCTGCCTTGCGGCTTCGTCGATGGGAATATTTCCATCTACCGTTACGTCATACCGAACCACTCCACTTTGAACAAAAGTTGTTGTTTGGGTTTGAGTTTCTGCCTGTTGACGCAATACATTTATTGTTGGCTTCTTTGCCTTCTTCGTTTTGCTTTCAACGCTATATTGCTCTTCTTCGTACTCAAGATTAAAAAGCGGAAAAGCATATTTTACTCGACGCAGATCATATCCCCATGATATATGATTTTCTATTTCAAGTACTTCCTTATATAATTTTCCGATTGTATCTGTAAATCGCTCATGGTTATTAACCACCACTTTAACCGGAGGTATTAATCCGTTGGGGATACGTAATCCACGTCCAAGCACTTGAGAAATAAGTAGTTTTGATTCAAATGCTCTATTACTATGAGGCACAATCTGGAACACATTCTTCACATCCCACCCTTCCGTAAGCATGGCAACAGACACTATATATTCCACTGGACTATCTGCATCATCGACAGATTTTAGTGCAAGCAGATTTTCTTTTCTAACCTTTTCCGGGCTTGTAGTATCCGGCAAACCCAATATCGCAATTGCTCTATTCTTTTCTTGTGTATCGGAAGGTAATCCAGAAGTAACCCAAATGACACGCTTTTGTCTAAGGACAGTCCTTTGAATGGTCTTGGTGGCAGGGCGGAAGCGCGCACGGCACCACATTAAACTAAGGAGCTGTATGCAGCAGGTAGATTTTTCTCCTATTCGCGTTGTCTAAGGACAGTCCCTCGTATATTAGATAAAGGAACCGACACTGGAAATCATAAGGATAATGCGCTATCCTTAGAGCAAGGTCAAGGTTGAGGTTAACTAACACGTCCCAAGGGTATAATCCCTTTTCGTAAGAGAGTTACCAACCTTGGTAATTGCCATCCACTAATAAGCTTGATAGGAGATCTTCTGTAAGTCTCATGTGGAATCAGTACACAATTGTCTAAATTGTCTAGGGACAGTCCCTTGAATGGCTTTGGTGGCAAGGCAGAGGCGCGCTCAGTGCCGCGTTATTTATTACCAAATCTGGAGGGAGGTGAAGGGACCTGTATGTCAATAGGTAGAATTTTCTCCAATTCGTGGCTAAATTTTGCCACGCCTTTCCCTCGAGCATTAACTAATACTCGAATCGCGTCTCAATTTAGTTCAATATATTCCTC
>Ga0180007_10002050_pt1 | contig 24957 bp, 44 predicted proteins | sample MM_PC_MetaG_FD_121122 | JGI IMG/M metagenome (GOLD analysis project Ga0180007, IMG submission 121122) | Groundwater microbial communities from the Aspo Hard Rock Laboratory (HRL) deep subsurface site, Sweden - MM_PC_MetaG | ecosystem: Environmental > Aquatic > Deep subsurface > Groundwater... | reverse complement strand
GCATGATCACTATTTCATTTTCTTCAATTTTCAATACTCTTCCCTCCGATTCAACACGTTGACCGAAGCCGCCTATGAATTTTACTTTTACTCTATCTTTGATTTTTAATCCGTCGATATCCGATTGTTCAAGAATTGCATCTTGAAAATCAATTTCCGTTCCCATTGAATCAGCTAATTTCTGTAATGCCTCATTGTCAAGACACGGAGTCAAAACCCAGTTGCCAAAATGAGTTGAGGACTGGCTATCTTTTCCGGCAATCCATATGTCTTCTTTTGATATTCCGGTTTTTTCCATGTGAGACTGTAAAACCGTTTTCATATCCGGCCCCTCGTCTTTACTGCCAGCATATTTTATTGTAAGTCTTGCTATTTTAATCATGATTATTCTCCTTTAATATAAATTGCTTTATGGTTGCCAAGCCCTCATTTCAACGCCCTCTGATTTGTATTGTTTTACCAAATAGGGATCACACGAAAACTTATTCCAAAATGCTTCGATTGCTTGTTCGTCATTTCCAAAACGTCCAGCGTCCCATAATAACCGTCTATCTTTTTCGGAATAAAACCTGTAATATTCCCGCGTTTCAATTCTGCCTATTATTGTCCCGTTTACAATTTCAAGCATTTTTTTCTCCTTTCTCCAGAGCTAATCTTAGGTTTAATTTGGCGGATTTGACTTCAATACTGTCTTTCCCATATTTTCTTGCAAAATATTTTACCTCTTTCTCCCAACATTTTATTTTTTCGTAAGTTGTCATTTTATTTTTTCCTTTCATAGCGTTTTAAAAACGCACTTGTGAATAATTTACATCTTTTCTTGTTGCGATAAAAGTAAAAACCAGTTTCGTCTTCATAAGAGAGCAAAATTCCATGATATCTATGAGCCGCTTTCACCTTTGCGCTTGCTACCCCCGGTTCAATTGGCAACTTCGCATTTCCGCTTGGACCGAAGATAGCAAGATGCAAATATAATATAATTGAGTATAGTATATTCAAGTAGTTTCTCCTTTCGCTTTTTTGATTGCTTTTTTCAACGCCTCGTTCCGTCGATCAATCTCTTTTAGCGGAAAATTTGGGTCAGTCGATTCAAACCAATCAACCATGGCTTCCGCCGCCTCCAAAAGATCCGGCGCAGCCGCAAGCACATCAGCGTTTTTTGCATCATAAACAACGGCAATGTTTTCTCCGGTATTTTCATCGATAATCAATCTTTGATAATTACCAGTTTTCGCCACATAATACGGCCCTGGTGCATGTTTCATTCTCTTTCCCCCTCCTCTGCCCGGTATCCGCCGGGCTCGGGGTTTCGGATTAATCGTCATAAAATGATAATAAATGATTGATTTTCATCCGGTGTTTACGAAAAAATTTTGAGTGAACTTGATAAAATCGAATCCTTTGAGACAGCCAAGCCTTGATTGCTCTCCCGTCTCTTTGCAATTCAATTTCATCAAGCGTTAAATCGTTTCTCCATTGTTCGCCCGCCCTGGCATTGACTACCACATCAATGCCGATTTGTTCGTGACGAACAATCGTGCAGCCTATTTGTAATGGATATTTCATTTTTCTCTTTCTGTTACTTGGTTACTATTTAAACCCAAAAAAGATTAATGCCGCCCAGTTCTTGAATTCTATCCATAATTTCAGTTACCCTTTTGTAGTCCTCTTTTGTGCCGGTATATTCGGCATGTTCGCGGTCCCGGATCAATTCAATCAATTTTTCATCGTAGCAAGGGATCATAAAACCGTATTCAAAATTAAAAACTTGCTGCCCTTCATAAAGAGCCAAATAGGGCTTTCCTTCATCTTCTGAATATCGGTTTACTTTCCCAAGATAACACTTTGAATCCTGGTGTAACCGATCATAAGCAACAATCAATTGGCGTGTAATATCGTTCATTTCCATGTCTTCGAGTTCCGACAAGCTGCCCCTGGTCTGTATTGCTTCTTTCAGAATGCCGAATTCCCTTTGCCTTAATTCGTTATATGTTGTTTGTGCATCCATTTGTAATGCTCCTTTGAATAAATGTTTGTTATAGGTTAATAAGGTTCAACCCAACAAATATCTTCTTCGTCTCCGATTGACACCATTTCAAAATCGAATCCATCGATAGCTGGTCCTCCCTCGGCATCCACAACCGACCAAGCGGCCCCAGACGGATTGTGCATGATCCACAGTTGACCATGTTCAAAGTTGTAATCAAATTCTTTGCGGCGCGTTCTCGAAACGTGCCTTGATTTAAAAAATGCCGTGATTGCCTTTGAACCATTTTTTGGGGTTTCTGTTTTTAATTTCATTTGTAATGCTCCTTTATATAAGTGGTTATTGTTTAAAACAGTATGCCACTTTACCACCACTGCGATATTTTTTACCGCCAGTCATTAGAACAACTCTATTCGGGATATCACAACATTCAGAATAAGATTCAAAATCCAAGACAGCGTGTTGATACCATCCGTCAGTATTTGTCAAAACACATCCCCACTTGTTGACCGTATATGGTTTTCCGTTATAAGTTATTTCACATTGATTTTTATATGCCTTGATTATTTTTATGGGTTCCATTATATATATTTCTCCTAATAATCGGCTATAGTTAAAAGGTTATTCCCCGTTATGTCTAATAAAAATTTCAGTTGTTTCCGCCTTTGATATGTATGCAAAAGGCGGCCAATGCCCCCATCGGCTTTTTATCATGCGCTTACATTTTGCGTATGATTGCCAATCTGACATTATTGAATAGCTATTGTTACAATTTTTAGTCCATACTCTATACATGGGTTCCCCCTTCATAAATGAGTTATTATTTAAAATATGGGTGATTTTCTGATATATAAATTTTTGCTATTCTTACAACCGGATTATCCTTTGACCAGTGCGGTATTTTTTGGTCAAGGGCATTCGCTTGTTTTTTTGATTCTTTTGATAATAAAGAAATTGTATTTTCAAGGTCGAACCATTCCCGGCCTTCTGTTTTTCGGACAGCGACATATCTTTCTTCAATTCGTGATCGGGGCTTAACTTTCAATCCCCATGAGTCGATTAAATACCGTTCGTGATCGGCTAATAGTTCGGCCTGCGACTTATAAATTGGTCCGACTGGCCTACCGCTTCCATCGTTCATATCTACATGCTGAAAATGATTTTTGCCGAAACGTCTAAAATGAATTCCGGTTTCTTTGCTGTATCGGGTTTTCATAAAAAGGTTCCTTTCATAAAACATTATAGTTTAACTGCCTTCTGCCATAAGTCGGATTTCAGGCCATGAATAACCATTGTCAATTAGGCCCGGATTGTCTGCAAGTGCTTTCATAATATTCGATCTTACTGTTTCCCGGTCCTCTTTAAAAACAGTAACCCGTAACCAGTTGTCAAAATGTGTTTCAGTGAAAGAATCTAAATTGCTTCCTGCATCATTCTCCATTTGTTGAATCAATTCATTTTCGGTCATTATTCCCTGCCCTTTCATTACATATATTTTCGATATAATTTAATTCCTTTTTCCGTCCAATGTACCTGGCTAAATGATAGCCGATATACAAGTCCTTTTTTATGTGCATGATCGATGATTTTAGAATATAGGGGATAAAGAAAAAAATATTTATCACCCTCAATAGTCCAATGGTTTAAGGTCATAATATAGGCTAATAGTTTCATATTTTATTCTCCTGTTAAATTACTCCTTTTAAAAACACGAATAGCCTTCATAAGACGGCCTGAAAAACTATTTTGTTTTTTCCAACTCAATTGACCTTGTTTTTTTCCGTATAGTGTAACAAACATCATTTATCCATAGATATTGAAAATATGGACTTCCGCCGATCATTTTTAATTCGATTTTTTGTGTGTCTTTATTGTCGTGTGTTGAATGATTCGTTGATACTGTCAATTTTTTTTCCATTTTTAATACCTCGCCTTTCCGTCATAAGTGGTTATTGTTTGGTGATTGCGTCAATATAGTCCTGAAAAATAAGGTGGTTTTCGCATCCGTTTTCTCGAATCCAGCGGATGCGTTTTTGGGTCACTTGCATTTTTATTGATAGTTGTTCAATTGTTATTTTGTTTAATCTCATTAATTTTTTTATTCTTTTACCTGTAAAGTTCATATTTAAACGCCTTGTTTTTTTCTTCATAAGTGGTTAATCTTTATTGATTCTGTAATCATCTGTATGCGAATATTCTAAGCTATCGTTAATAAATTCTGCATCGCCTTCGCAAAATCGGCTTAATGCTTCTTGTTCGTTTTTTGCCAAAACTTCATAATCTGAATAATAAATCTCTTTTGCTCTGACAATAAATGTTTGCATAGTGTTTTTCCTTTCCTTTTTATTCAATGGTTATTGTTTCGCCGATCGGCGCCTTATCAAGATATTTGTTGTTTCCATACTTCACAAAAAGAGTTTTATAAATCGGTTCTGTTTCCGGGAAGTCGCATATTTCCAAGTCTGTAAAAACAATTAATCCGGATATCTGATTATTTAATCCGTTATCCTGGATATAATCAAATATCGGTTTTGTTTGTGTCCCGCCGGTTTCCTTGACTTCGATTTTTATATTTTCATGCCTTTGATACGTTTCAATTCGTTCTATATTGCTATGGAAATAAATCAGCATGCAGTCAAATTGATATGCCGATTTTAGGCTATTCAATTCGGCCTGAAACGTTTCAATCGATTTTGGTACTGATAACACAGATCCGGAAACGTCAATAGCAATTACCAACTGGTTTAATCCTTCGGAATAATAGCCAGCTTGAAAATACCCCGTACCCCTATTTTTCGGCCGGATAAAAGAAACGTCGGTCTTGTCTGTTGAGTCAATCCACTGTTGTAGCAATTGCTTCCAATTGGCTTTTGGTGCTAAAATTTCAGATATGATCTTTTGGAGTTTTGGGCCGGGCATTTTGCCTGCTTTTTTTGCATAGGTTATTGCAGACTGGATTGACTCTTTTAATTCGCTTTCAATGTCTGCAATAGTTTTATTTTTCGGCATGTCAATAAATGATCCGGCCGTACTATCGGCCAAAAATTGATTATTGTCTGTTTTTCCGCCTTTTTCGACTTCGCTATTTGCCCCAGGAGACGACTTTTCATCATGGCCCTTGTTACTACCCGCATCATTTTGACCATTATTGTCTTGATTACTACCGCTATTTGATTGCTTGTTTTCTTTTTCGGCTTTACCGTATAATTCCTTACATATTTCCTGATAACTCATTTTAGCATATTGAGAATCAATCAATATGTCTTCCATTGGCTTACCGATATTTTCTGATATCAGGATATCGTTAACTAGATAATCAGCTGCACGGTTGCGTATATCAAGAGGATACTCTAAACACCTTGCGCCATGGGTAAACATATTATGAAGCGTTTCATGTGCATTTAAAAATATCGTATTATCAAGAGTCAATCCATTGATATAATCAGGATTGAAAACAATATCAATACCATTAGTCGCGGCTGTATCAACTTTAATATTCCCTATCGTATCAGCTGATTTTAATGGGTATCTAATTGTTTGTGCTCCGTAAAAAGGATGATCAAAAATCAATCTTGACCTTGCCTTTTCCATTTTGGTCATTGCTTGTTTTTGGTTTCCGGTTTCCATTTTTTAATTTTCCTTTTCTTTGTGGTTTCCGTTTTAATACCTTCAGCTATGCTTTGATACCTCAAGTCAAAGCATAGGAAAAAGCATTAAAACAAATTGCCAATATCCGATAAAATTTTATCCGCTTTATCGGCAATTTCCTTGCGCGTTTCTTTTGACTCCCGGAGCACTTCCGGATCAACTCCCGATAGTTCACTTTCAAGGTCTCTTCGGGCTTGCTCAAGTGCCGGATCACTGGTTATATTTAAAGAGGGTAACAAATTGACAAGTTCACGGATATTTTCAATTAAAGAGTCTCTAAAGATCGGTGAAACGTCATTGCCTTTTTTGTCTGTACGGCTTTCTTTCATTTTGTCCGATAAGCCTTTGACCGCTTCAAAGACTCTTTCCCATACCGCTTTCATGGCATTCTGTAATGCTGTTTCGTTTCTACTTTCGATATCGGCCGATATCTTTTTGATATCCTCTTCTGCAAGATTGACTTTTAAATCGTTTCCAGCTGGTACGGGAGCAAAGTCAATAGACCATGAAAATTTTCGTGTCACTTTTGACGGCGTTAAATAATCGGCTTGATTAAAGAGACCGTTTAATCTATTCCGGGCATCAGATATATAATATTCGTAATTGGATATGAATTCGGAAACGGCTATTTCAAACCGTTCTTTACAGTCTCTTTCCTTTTCCATGATTTTTTCATAAAGATCCGTTGATAAAAGCAGCTCCCCTTTATGTGACCATGGCAAAGTATGAGTATAAAGGAAAATCCGGAATTCATTAGCTATTGATTGAATGCCTTTTAGGTATTCGGCCGGAATTGACTGTTTAACGTAATTACCTAATTGTTTTTCGTTTCCGTATTTTTCGGAAACGGTATCAGCTGCATTTTTGTCTTTTTTCCGGCCGGAATAAACCGAAGCGGAAAACTGAACTAACATTGCTTTTTTTTGGAGTATATTTTCTTGCATGATTAAGGTCTCCTCTTTATTCTTTTATGGTTAATTTAAAATATCAGCATTAGCGTTATGCCATTGCAAATATTCCGGAATACTTGAAAGATCCGCATCCTTTTTTAATGCCGATTGCAATAGGTAAACTTCCAATTCCCTATGACCTAAGCGCTTCGCGTATTCAACTATGTTACCAAAATTAGACCGATCGGCACGGTATATCAAAGCAGTACTTAAAGCATGGATAATACCGATATCTGACGGTATAGGAGCGTTAACCGGATCGTTTAGGATTGCATCGATAGATGGGATCTGTTGGGCCAATTTAAAAAATCCGAAAAATTCGTTTCCGACTTCAGGCCCGATAGTGCCGATAATTATTTCATGCAAAATTGCATCAGGATTATTATAAACCGATAAAATTTTAGATAACATCTCAAACGTTCTTGGAATTGACTGGTAATAATAAATTCTATGCGGAAACGATTTTAAAAATGCAATGATAAACGGATTAATCCGGGCAGGCAAGGCAAAGTCCTGTACCCATGAAGTAACGTCAACGTCGGCCGCTTCCGGCAATTGCCTTGTAAAATCCGGAATATCGCAACACACTCCAATATGTACCATCCTTGTAATTAAAGCACTGGGTAGCATGGAAGATCCGCTTCCGTCGGCCGGCCTGTTACCAGCTGCTACAATACGCCAAGAGTCACCTAATATATGGCCATTGCAATTATGCTCTAATATGAGGCTATAGAGCATTTTTTGAATTGATAACATGCCATCCGTTATTTCATCGATAAGCAAAAATCCTTTTCCACTTTCCGGTATGTTTTCCGGTCTCGAAAATATCATTTTGTTTCCGGAATTGTATGGAATGCCTGTTAAATGGTCTAACATTAATAAATTTGTCGTCAATTGCCTATATTCCACTTGATGCTTTTCGGCAAGCTGACGAACCATGGTTGTCTTGCCTATTCCGGGAGGTCCCCAGAGCATAGGCACAAGTCCAGCTTTTAAAATTATCTCACTTGCTTTTTTTACTTGCTCAATATTCATTTTTTTAATTCCTTTTTAAAATTCAATCCTCAATTCGGCCTTTATACCAATGTCTTTATTTTTCAGATACACGGCCGATTTTTCCGTTGAATAAATTTTCAATCCCCTATCGGTTATCCGCTCCTTAATTCCGGAACAGGCCAAAAAGAGGAAAGACACAATAACCAGTATGATGATTTTTCGTTTCAAGGTTTATTTTCCCCTTAATATCCCCCGGTATTCCGATCGGAAAAACCTTTCACTGGTCTTTAATGCTGCGGATAGCCTATCCGTTTCCGCTTCCGTCAATCGGTGGTTATCGACTATTCGGCATGCCTTATCCGTTTCCGCCTGGCGCTCTACTAATTTTAATAATACTGGCATGGTCCCCTTTCCCTTCTATGGCAATTGGCCAAACGGTCTAGGCATTGCCGCTTGCATTCCGTTTAAATGTACATTCGGAATTCCGATTGAATGCCGCCTCACTATCCGATATGGCTTTGGCGGAGTTATTTCGGCTTTACAAAAAAAACAAATTGTAAGCCCTTCAAATTCAATCCGTGTTGTTCTTTCTTTACCGCACAATTCGCATTTAAATGTTTTAGGCTCCATGGTCTTTTTCTCCTCTTAACCAAAAATTAAATGCATTAATTCAGGTGTTGAAATAATTATCATTAATACGGCCGCTAAAATTATCCCACCTATAATTCCGACTGCTGTTAAAAATTCTCCCATGGTTTTTTTCTCCTTTTTTGATGTTTCGACGTTTTTACCGTCTCTTCAGATACAGTTATACTGTATGACATCACATGGGCTTACTGTCCGCCAGTGCCCTACTCTCTGGGTCAAAGCCAGCATTGGGAAAACGGCTGCCATGCTCCGGATATAAACAAGGGACACACTTGCGGTCTTAACACCTTGCCTGCTTATCCTTACAAAAGATATACAGCAATTTATATGCCACTATGTCAATAATCTTGAATTAATTTAATAAATATTATTCCGTTATATTACAATAGGTTATATCAATATTGTGAAAATAGATTTTAAAATGATTTCTAAAATGAAAAGTTTTATAGGCGCGATTGACAAATTTTGCACATACTCCCGCATGGCTTTACGCAATATACCACTGCAACCTATTAATATGATTAGCTTATCCTTTGACATTTTTTGTCACCACTTTGCCAATATTTGTCAAATTAATTAATACATTAATAGTTAATACTTAAACTATCTAAATATTAATATTCTATATATCAATTATTTAAATGTTAATAATCTATACTTAAATATTTCGTGTACGAATATTTTCACCTGAAACCTTTTCTGTACGAAATATATTGAGTCATTTAGAAATATCGCATCATAAGAAAAGTTGACATAATATTTATATACATTTCTGATTTGTATATACAGGCATCTGTAACCCACCTTTTTCTATGGATATATTTTATCCATTTTGGGAGAGGACTCCTCCCGGAGTACTGATAACCTGTAATTATCGGCACTGGAATTTATTTGAAATTTATACCCCACCCCTTTCATTTTAATGGTATGGTGGGTGCTAATCTGCAATGCTGTATAGCAAAAAATCTCGGATAATTTTTAAAAACAGAACATTTTTTGGGGATTATATTTTTAGAGAGGGTTGGAAGGGTTTAGAGAGTTTGTTTCCTTTTTGGATATTTTCTAAGGACCAAATCGGTCTAAGGTTTTTTAAGGCCCAACATTTTTTAAAATCTGTATGATTTGGTTTTGAGAAATTGAATTTAGAAATAGGGATTATATGATCAATGTGCCATTCGTTTCTATTTTTCCATGACATGTTTTCCAGAAATTGTTTTTCTATATGTTTTTTTAAATCTGGCAAAGAATAACCCACCAATTTTTCCCAATGAATTCCGTTTTTATTTCCATTTAGGCTTTGTCTAATTCCATTGGAAATATTGTCATTAAGTCTAAATTTTGGATTATTTTTATATTTTTCTCTTGCTCTTGCGTTTTCTCTATTTTTTATTTCAGGTTTTTGGTAGTAAATTTTCATTTTTATTAAGACACACGATTTACATCTTGATGAATTGCCTTTGTGGAAATATTTTTCATTCAGCCATTTTTTACAAGAATAGCGTCATTTTTCATTTAGGGTTTCGAGTTTTTGTTTTTTGAATATTTCCCATTCCTTTAAATTTTTAAATTCAGCTGGTATTTTTTTAAATATTTTTTCTTTTGGTTCCAAGCAGGCGTTACAAATATTCGATCTTCCATATTTATATGTCGGATTAAGCCTGAATTGATTAATTGATCTATTTATTCCGCATTTTTTACATTTATAGAGATGCTTTGTGTTTTTCATACTAATTTATTATCTTTTTTTTGAAACACAATCAAGATAAAACATTTTTGCTTGGATTCTGTTTCTCTTAGTCTGAAATTATAGATATAGAGGCACTGCTGAGTTCCTGTTGTGGGGATATTTTGCAAGATCTTTGTTTTCTGTGGGGGATATAGTGGACTTTGGTGTATTTGGTGGTTTAAAATCGATTTCAGGATAGATTTAGGCTTTTTGGAGGTTCTTTTAAGGATTTACAATTTTAAGAGTTAGCCCTTTTTCTCTTTTTCTTTTTTTTTGGTTCTTTTTTTTCTTTTTCTCTTTTTGTTGTGTAAATTGACTTTTGCGATTTTTTTAGATGAAAAAATGGGGTTTATTTTGGGTGAAAAACCGTAGTCAGATTGTAGTCAATAAATTATGATTTATAAGTTACTGTATTTGTTTTTAATTTTCAGTCACACGACTAGTAGTATATATTATTATTATTATATATTATTATATAGGGGGTGAATATCCACCTATAAATTCAGGTAGTTACATGCGTTTTTTTGTGACTCCGCAAATGACTACGCTTTTTTGGCTTATTGAATAAAAACAAAGGGTTATGAAAAACAGGCTATTTTTCTGTTAAATTTCTTGCTTTAATTTTAAAACAATTTTAATTGATTTGAAAAAGGGGATTCTGGAGACGGCATTTGTTTTGGTAATAATTGTAATACAATTAAATTATCTTTTTTGGTAAATCCGATTTTTTTAAAACCGGCTTTTAAATAACAATATCCCGGATGGGTGCTTTTTATTTTAGAGGCATTTATGAATGTGATTATTCCGAGCTGCGGCACCTTCGGCCAATAAAATTTAGTTACGGCAATGGCCTGTAAAATTAATTGGCTTGATAATAGATTCCCTTCGTTTCTAAAAAGCGAATTAACCCAAGCGCCCTTCCATTTGTGGAGTTGATATTTTTGGTGGGATGTAACCCAAAGGGCGGAATTGTCAAGAGTGAGAAGGACGATACATTTTCCTGGGGGAACGAATTGCGGAGTGCCTGGTTTCTGTCTATTATAATGTCTATCCGCAATCCTGACGGCTGTCGGGGCTGCCCTGTGAGATAATTTCCAATTCAAAACAATTTTCTCTGGCTGGCTTCGTTCTCTATCCTCCGGGCTGCTATTTCACAACTTTCTTCCTCCTTTTCACATGCTATCCAATTCAAGCCCAAAAATTCACAGGCGATAGCTGTTGTTCCGCTTCCCAAAAACGGGTCGAGTATCAGATTCTTTTCCGGCATCGTGACGAGAGTTATAAGATATTTGATTAAGGCAAGGGGCTTTACTGTGGCGTGACTATTTTTGTTTTTTACATTAATTTTTGGTGCGTGTTCTAGTGTCCCTGCAAAATCTCCATATCGATATGTGTCCTTTTCAACAAGGTCTCCACAGCCCCTATTCCGTTCTTCCCTTGACGCTTTGGCGCAATAAAAGAATCGTGCAGCGCTACCACCCAAATCGTCATGCCCTCTTGTTCCGGTTAGGTTTCCATTTCTATTTTTAAATGTTGCTCCATCTATCCCCTTGCCACGCTCAGAACGTGTTGAAGGATTCGTATCAGGAAACAGCCCCACCACTTCCGGGCTTCCATCGTGTATTACGTTTGCAGGCCAACGACCAGAAGGTTGCTTAAATTGACCACCACGTTTATGTTTTCCGTAACAAACGGCTTGATATTCATCTGGTACATCCCTGTAGAACCCTCCGTTTAAGTTTTCATCAGTTCCAACTCTCCCCCCATCCACATTGATCCCCGCAACCCCATACTTAATCGCATTGTTCGCAAACGTCCCTTCAATCGGCTTCATGGCGAAACAGATTGGTTCAAAGCTAGGTTTTAAAGCTGTCCCGTGGCCGTCCCACGCTCGCGTAAGTTTGCCGCATCTCTCGCAACTGCCACGTCCTTGTAATGTTTTTTCATCCAATGAACCTTGTGGTTTGTAAATATCTCCAAGTTTTCCGGTCTGTTGTCCGCCCTGTTGTGGTTTACATGATGGACCTCTTCTGTTTTTGTCAATGGTCTCCCGATCATTTGTTCCGCTATCAGAATGTGTTCCAGCACATAACCGTTCTGCCGTGCCCTCGGATGACTTGCATTGCGAATCATCACGTAGCCCTTCTCCGGCTCCACATACCGACCTCCCCTCCAACACGGGTTCTTTTCTCCTGAAAGATCGTCCTTCCGTTTGCGGCCCTTCATATTCCCGCTGTACTTTTTTAGATTCTCCGCACGCCTTTTTCCGTTGCATCGCGTCGAACAAAATTGTTCCTTTACTTTGGCTACATGAGATGGGTATCTCTGAAACGTCTTGCCGCACATCGCGCATTCTACTGTTACCATAAACACCTCCATCACATTCTTTGAATTTGTTATATGGTACAGCATTACCACTGGGAATACAAGAGCATTTATCAACTCTTTTCATATTAAAAGATTTAGGCATCCCCGATCCGTATAGCCACATCAGTTGATCCCGTATCTCCCATCCAGCATCCTCTATCGCACATACCAACCTATGCACCGTTCTCGTACCCCCAAAGGCCATCAGCGGCGCACCAGGTAAGCACGAAGCCATTACAGCATCCCAATACTCAACCCCCGGAACTCCGTGGTCCCACCCCTTACCCATGAAATTCAATCCGTATGGTGGATCTGTAACACAGGCTGTAATGCCAGATAAGTCAGGAACTATATCAAGGCAGTCACCGTGCAGTAGAACTCCATTTTCTGTTCCATAATAGAAATTAGGATGTTTTCTCAATGCCTCTAAGTCCATTTTTATTTCCAATCATTTGAATTTTGGGGGTTATTTTATAAGAATTTTTAATTTCAGAACAATTTTCTTTGTCTGGTTATTTTTTTAATTCTATTCTTGCTCATTTCGCAATATTTTTTAGAAAGCTCGATTCCGATGAAATTTCGATTATATCGATTGCAAACAGCCCATGTTGTACATGCTCCGGCAAAAAGATCAAGTACGGAACATGGAATTGGATTAAATGGTAATGGATCACCATCATCAAGGTTTGGACCGGGAGTACAATCATCGCTCAAACATTTACAGCCCGGTTTCCAGCCGATGGTTTTGGTTTCTATCGGATCATCAAAACGATTATTGTTTAATATTCCTTGAGAAGATTGTCCGGTTGGCGTTCTGCTCGATGTTTTTCTCATTGCCGGGTATTTTTTATCAACAACTCTCACCCACGGTGCCCCACACTCCGGGCAGCATCCCTTTTCTGAGGTTCCGGCAAGGATTAATGGTGTGATCAGCTTTTGGGCGAAAGTGGCAAAGTGGGCTTCACTAAAAGGCTCCGGGTTTACATCGATGCCGACCGGCTCATCCCCACAAAAAATTATGCCGTGCGTGGCGGTAAGGGATTCAAAGAACAGATCGGCGTTGCGGAAGTTTCTGGATGATACTTTACCAGTCGGACAATATTTGCGCCAATCTTTATAGGTTCCTTGTTTTTTTAATCTATCATCACATGAATATTTTTTTAAATCAGAATTTTTCCAACCAACCTTTGATTGTCTCTGTGGTTTTAACTTAATGGCCTCCATATCGAAAAAATATCGTTCTGATTTTGTCAGAAGGAAAATATATTCAAGAGCAGACGCTGGCCTGTCCTCTATGCTTTCGGGCATTGCGCTTCTTTTTACCCAGGGCATGGCGGAGCGCAGATACCAGCCATCAGCTTGAAGTGCCATTGCAACCATCCACGGGATAGGGATTAAGTCTTTCGGTTTAAACTTGACTTTAGGGTATCCATTGGCTAAACTATCCCTTATTAAACCATCAGGAGGATTTTGATATGCCAAGAAAGAAAGTACCGTGCCCCGAATGTGGCAATCCGATGGGAGCAACTTCTGAAAAATGTCGGAAATGCAAGCCAACGTATGTGAGGACTCCAGAAAGCCGGGAGAAGATGAGCAAAGCCGTAAAAGGGAAACCAAAGCCTTGGCTCCAAGGAAAGAAACGCCCTGAGCATTCTCAACAGATGAAAGAATGGTGGACTCCTGAAAGAAAGGAAGTAAAACGCCGAGAAATGCTGAAACAGAACCCCACTGCCAGGTATCATGGTCTTTCAGCAAGGAGCGCAAAGCGCATTGTGGATTCTGTAGGCTATTGTGAAAGATGCAATGGTGATGGGAGAGGCAGCCGTCTTGGGATTCACCACCGGAATCGAGACAAGCACGACCATTCTCCATCGAACTTGATTGTTCTTTGCCATCGGTGCCACATGCGAGACCATGCGAAGCGTCAGGAGACGGGCTTTGATGTGATGTGGAAGAACCGCCGTAGCGCTCAAAACTTTTAGAAATTCCAGGGTTCTTGTGGTGCTCTTTATGAGCGCCACCGGAACCCATCATCGAGCTGCCCAAATTCAACCAGAGCGTCCCGTCCTTCCGCAGCACCCTTTTTACCTCCCGGAATATCTGGACTATGTGCTGAACGTATAAATCCGGTGTCGGCTCCAATCCTAACGAGCCGCGCCAGGCGTTGCAGTGGATGCAGAATTGACCTTGTTTCAATTCTGTTTTAAACCCTGCTCTTGATGGCTCAATTCCTCTTGTGTCCCCGAAATCTTTAGCCCCATTATGGTCACGCTTCGGGGCATATTTCTTTATGGGTTCATCCCCCCACTCATGCACACAATTCCCCGGATCATCCCACACCACAGGCTCAAGGCCGTAATCACGGAGGCCCCAATATGGCGGAGAGGTCACGATCATCTGAACACTCTCGCTTTCTGTCTTTTTTAGGACATTTAAAGTATTGCCCTGGTAGAGCTTCCCAAGTTCGGTTTCAAAATATGTTTTCATTTCCATTAATCTTTCTAAAATGGAAGATCGTCATTGTCAGCCCCATCACCTTCTTCGAGATGATAATCATCCAGGTTTCTGTTTGCTTCTCTATGCAGGTCGAATTTACTGAATGGGGTAGGGCGGAATTGTTTCGCCAGCTGGATAGCGTCGGCTTCGTTTATGGGAGTTGCACAGTATAGGGCATGCGTGCCGTAGAATTGCGTTGTGAACTTCAATCCTTTGGTTTCCGGGTCTACCGCAGTGGGAATGTCGATTCTCATCAGTACCTGGCCCCAGCGCTCCTCTGAGGTGACGAAACCGGCAAGTTTTTTATGTCCAAGAAGCTCAATAAACATCCAGGCGCCATCTTGATCTAATCCATTTTCTTTTCGGTGTTTGGATTCGTCCATGGCTTTTTAATCCTCCTAAATTTATAAATCGGCCGTTAAATGGATGTTGGTTCTTAAATCCGCGGCGCCGGGATTCCCTTTTATTTTTTTAAACCAGTTCGGAATTATAATCCCGTTATACAAATACCAGTTTTCCGGGTCTCCATGTGCGCTCAAGTTTTCAAAAGATGACCAGATTTTTCCGTAATCGAGCCATCTATATAAATTTTTTTGATATTTTTTGGGAATGGTCAGCTGGATTCTATAATCGTTCCTGTTATATGGCAATGAGCTATATTGACACCAGGATTGATCGAAATCGGAGTTCCGGGTCAGCCATTGGTATCCCTTTTCCATTTTTGGCGGATCTAATGAAAGCGGAATACATCCCAGCGTGAGGCCGTCTTTAAGAATCGATCGGATATGATGTTTTGATGTGAAATGATATAATTTCATTTTAAAGCTGATTTATCAAGCCGAGATTATATAACCTGGATTTCATGGCACATTCAGAAACTGCGAATTTTTTAGCAAGAATAGTTATAAATGTGTCAATATATTTCACTTTTCCTTTAATTTTTTTAATTTCTGAAATCAGCATAGCTTCCGGGATCAACAAGGCAAGGGCGAAGGCATTGGCTTCTGTTTCCATTTTTAATTCTTTTGAGTTCATTTTTTCCCTTGACATTTAGAATTTGATAAATTAATATTAAAATATCGGGTGTAAAGCCCAACGGCCTTTTCGATAGTATCACTTTTTAAGCGAAGCCCCCACTGCCTCTGGGGGCTTCATCTTTTTACACATATATCTACTAAATTCGACAAAAAAGACCGCTCTACATGAATTACATCTTGGAACTTTGTCTTTATATACAATATCCTCTAATCCACAATATGGACAAAACTTAATTTTAGGAATTTTCCTATTCACATTATCCTCCATTTTTTTGATTTCTTATCAATATAAATCTCATTCGAGTTTTTTAGGTTAGATAATGCGGTTGTAAAAAGCCATAGGCCGGTGCGATTGGCATTTGTGCATTGTTTTAATTCTCTCTCTGTCAATTCTTTTTTGTTTACCAAAGATCTCCTAATTTTTTCTTCGAGTTTTGCCATTTCATTGTCAGCATCAATTGGATCGTATTGTTGACGCATCTCCAGTTGCCAGTCTACCAATGCGATAGCATTTTCAACAAGATCGACATTGATGGTATCTATTTTTAAATTTGCCGCCATCAGGATCAGAATTCTTAAAGCATACCCATCAAGTCTTTTGGAATGTAAAGAAGATGGTCTGTTTTCGTACCAATTTTGAAGAAGTTGATAGGCAGGATCTGTTATGGAAAGAACCTTTTTATATCCGACAAATTCTATAATAGATAGAAGTTCGAATACAAGATTTTGCATTTCGGTTAATGGAATGGCTGGAGGTAAAACGTCCTTTCGTTTGCCAGATCCCGGCACTATAAATATTCTATTTGAAAATCCAATATCGGTAAAGGCTTTATCCCATGTCGATTCGTAGGTTTGGATAGTGCTGGCAGCGAGTATGGATAAAAATCCGTTTCTGATTATAATTTTGGATTTATTGGTGTGGTTTTCGTATTTATTATTTTCAAACAGGGAATTTACGCATTCAAGAAGGGTCGAGGATTTTATTTTAGCCTTTGAGATGAAAGATTTGAATTCGTCATAGCACAGCTGAACATTTTTATTTAATCCTTCAGGCTCATGCTTATTCGGTTTTAAATATTTGGCGAGACCTTCAGCTGATCCTACCCCCCAACAATCCCGGAATTGTATAGAATCTATATTTTTCAACGCAAATATAAAAAAATCAACTGTTTTGGTTATGGCTGTCGATTTTCTTGTATCTGCGCTTTCTCCCAACAATAATGTATAAAGCCTTGGCTGAGGTTTGATTTCGGTATGGATGGTTATTTTGTCGGCAAGACTTGATCCAAGACATGTTAAAAAGGACATATAAAGGAATTCAGCTGGAACTTCCAGCCTGTATGAATATTCTTCGGTAAAAGCCTTCGCGGCGCCATTGATAATTTTATATGGGAAGGAGTTGTGTTTTTGTTGCTCCTTACCACAAGAATTGTTGAAATTGAAATTTAAATTTTTTCCGGGAAAGGATCGGTTCGATTCCAATATATTCGCCTATTGAGTTTGTAAAACCTTATCAATGAGTTGTTCGACAATACGAGATACCGATATTTTTTGATCCTTGCTGATTTTCTTGAGCTGATCGATTTGGCACTGACGCAAAACGACACTGATCGTTTTTTTGGGTGGATTTTTAATAAATTCAACAGCTTTTGGCATTATACAATCCCAAACAGATAATATAAAAACTTGAATTTTTGGCATCTTAATAAAATATCATTGAGAATGTCAAGAGAAAAACCATTGACATTTAGAAATAAAATTTATAGAATTCCGGGCATGTTCCAATTTATGTTCAAACAGTGGTGGCAAACTGCGTATCCGGATTTTGATTGGTACTTTCCATACCATCGTATGGATTTCATTTCAAACTACCTTACCGAAGATCTCAGAATTAAATATTATATACAAGAATTTTTTAATGGAAGGAATTCAAAATGTCATTAATTTGCAATAATTGCGGCTGGGCTGGTGATGATATAGAATTGGTTCGTAAAACGGATTCTCCTAATGATAACGATTTCAGTTATTGCCCGGAATGTGAATCGGATGATTTTGATGATGAAGATGAAGAAGAAGAAGATGGGGAGGATTAAAAAAGAGAGGTCAAAATGTCAACAAAAATCGAATGGTGTGACGAAACAATTAATCCACTTCAAGACAAGATCAAGGGCAAATCCGGCAGAGGATACCACTGCACCAAAACAAGCCCCGGATGCCTCCTTTGTTATTCTGAAAGGATTAATAAAATAAGAGGAAACGGGTTGCCGTTTGATAACAGACCTGTTGAATTTGAATTGGTCCAGTCTCAACTTGCAAAGCCTTTGCGGTGGGAAAAATCTCTGAAAATATTTATACAGAGCATGGGCGATCTTTTTCACGACAGGGTTAATTTCGATTGGATAGCAGCAATTTTTGGCGTTATGGCGTTTTGTCAAAACCACACCTTTCTGGTGCTTACTAAACGGCCGGAGCGGATGTTGCACTTTTTTGAGTATTTCCATGAAGGTGACTACGGACGAAATCTTAACTGGTGGCAAAACGAAGCATGTCTCCATTTGCCGGAGAAAGCAACCACTGGAATAAGGTTAAGGCCAAGGCCGAAAACACATCCATTGCCTAATGTATGGCTTGGTGTAACCGTTTGCTCTCCGTCTGAAAAATCAAAAATAGATATTTTGAGACAGATTCCTGCATCGATTCGATTCATCAGTTTTGAACCCTTGCTTGAAGATATGGGAGAGATTGATTTGGAAGGTATTGGACAATGTATTGTTGGCGGTGAGACAGGACCAGGAGCAAGGCCGATAAAGCGAAGATGGATAAGAGAGATTAGAGATCAATGCGTTTCAGCAGGCATTCCGTTTTTCTTCAAAAGATACGGCAATTGGTGGGACAAGCATAGATTTCCGGGCGACTTTCCAGACGACCACGGTCGTTTACTCGACGGCAAACAATGGAACCAGTACCCCCCCAAGGAGGCAGGATGCGACCGGTAATCAACCAAGAGGCTGACACGCAAGGAGTAGGCAACTATTAAGATTTTCTTAACAGTTTGGCTGGTCGGGGGGTAGTTTGGCTAACGGCGGAGGGTGCGTCAAACAGGATTCGTAGACCAGCCAAGAGGGGCGTGCGGGGGTCCGGGCGAGTCGAACCGAGAGACTGGATACCTGAGCCTAATCGGTGGGGCGATGGAAAACGCAGGATACCCCGCACTCAAAAGGAGGAGGGATCATGGACGATACCATCAAACTAAAAAACCTGTTGGCCATTATCCACAGGGACGGAGGCCACTACACCGGCGAACACGGACTCGAAAAATCGGTCGCTGACGCAATGAAAATTGTCGCTGAATTAATTCATTTCAAACCAGAAGGCGGACCCGACACGGAGGGGACATGAAGCCATGGGCGGATCAGATTTAGTCCCGTATGTTTTGAGATTCGAGCATTATGAAAAATTTATGGAAGATCCAAAATGAAAATGCCATATGGTAAATTTAAAGGGCGTGATATAGAAAACATTCCATCCTGGTATTTGAAATGGATTGCAGAAAACTGGAAAGAAGACATGCCAGAAAACAAATTAATATGTAAGGAAGCAGATCAAGAATGGCAATGGCGTGAGCGAAACGATGAACATATTGATTAAAGGAATTTAAAATGAAATTTTCGAAAGGCCCCTTTAGGGTAGACAGAGAAACTGGAGAAATATATGCCGAAAATGATTCTATGGTTGTCGGTAATATATATGACGAAACAGATTTTCCATGTTTGGATGATGATCAAATTGCTGAAGTTGCAATAGAATGTGAGGCAAACAGAAAGTTGATAGAAAAGGCGCATGAGATGGTGGAGTTGCTAAAAGAAATTGAAAGGGCATATAGCAAATATAATTTACAATCATTAGATCCGAGAGTAATCGCTGTCCAAATAAATATTCCAACCAAAACGGCAAGTGCAATTTCTAAATTAATGTTTGATTTGTGCTAAAGGAGAATTTTAATGAACTTGAAAAGATTTATCGGAGAAACATTTGAAGATTTTAGGTGGAGAAGAAGAGAAGCGAACCTAAAAGAAAAAATTGCTTTAAAAACCAGAGGTAAAATTATATCAATTGAAGGACGATCTGTAAATAGAAAGAAGTCTAAGACAATTACAACCACGGAATGGAATAATCCAGCCATTGGGAAGCGACATGCCTGTGAATCTCCCGAAGCATTTAAAGAAAGGCGAAGAATCTGTAATGCCAAAAGACGGAAGCGTGAAAAAGAAAGGAAACATATTTTAAACGCTAAGAATAATATTGTGTTTCTAATGCCAAGTCCGGATTCGGAATAACAGGGTCTATCTTATTTAATAAATGCTGTAGCTCATGCCCCTCTAAATATTGGTTAGGTATTATCTTGCCGGATTTAGCAAAATGTGCGATCGACCAAACCTGATCAGGAATACCGCCATATCCTGCCAGGCCATCAATATAATCAAAATCAACACCTGGGTTTCGGATTTTGATCCTATGTTTTAACACTTCTTCAGACCCACAAAAATGAAACTCAATCCCACCTACAAAAACCATTCTATAATTATTTGATGGCTTATAAAAACTATCAAACCATTTATTCACTGCGGTTGTCATCTCTTTGTGGAGCTGGACAGATTTTTCCTGTTCAGCTCCACAAGAGATGATAATAAAAAACAAAATAAAGGGGATAAATAAAATATTTATTTTTCTAAACATTTGACTAATTCTTTTCCATTTTCCCCATCATTTTATCAACTTTCTCAATTTTCTCCTGCAATAATTTTTTATTGTTTCTCCACACAAAGAACCAACCTATTGATGAACCAACCACTCCAATTCCGATACCAATAATTAAATTTAACATAATTTTTCCTCCTTGAGTTAATAATATGATGAATTTGTACTTGTTGATTGATACATTACTGAAAAACCATTGAAAGAACCATTCCTTTTGTATTGATAACATTTTAATATATTCAAGGCTATCTTTGCAATATCTATTTCTGTTTGAATCTGATCTATATTATTTTGAATGTTTCTAATTTTGTCATCGAACATATTTTTTATTATATCGGCTTCGATTACTTTTTTCTTTTTTTTAAATTTAAAATTATCCCTTAGTGTTTTTAATGCTTCAATTTTATTGTTTAATTTGGCGAGATTTCTTTATTTCCCTCCGGATTAATTTTCTCAATATTTAATTTTAATATAACTATTATCTCTTTATTAACAATATCCGGATGCTTATCAATCAAATTGCTCAAAAGCAACAATAGCCGTTCAATTGCCAAAGTAATTAATGGATTAGTTTTGGAAGCGGCTTTCTCATCCCCGGTCTTATCATATATTTTTCTTTTTTCAGGTGCTTTTAAAACTGAATATGCTCTCGATAGATTTTTAAAATCCTCTAAATTCCCTTTTCCAGTATCTGGGTGTAGGACTTTACTTTTATTCCTAAAAGCGTTCGTTATTTCTTCCTGAGATGCGTCTCTATCAACTCCAAGTTCCGAATACAGATCAAACATTAATTTGCCTGCTTCCATACGTAGCTTTTTTACATTTAAATCCGTGTTCTCGCATAACCTTACATGTATGCGAGATTGAAAGCTTCAGTTCTGATGCCACTTCATCTATAATCATTGTTGATATTTTTTCTTTGCCGATTTTTTCCAGAAAAGGCAACCATTTATTTAATCCTGTTTTTCTTTCAACAGGAATGTTATGTTTTCGCATGAGATTCCTGAAAGTTATAATGCTAATGCCTAATATTTCCGAAGCCCTGGTTTGATCAGCACTCCCTTTTCTATTGATTGATTTTATATAGTAACAATGATTTATTATTTCTTTTGCCGTAGTAAACTCTGTTTTTTGGATTTTATTGTATGTTTCTATAAAAGAAGAATCAATATTAAAAGTCATGTCTAACTATTCCTTTCTCGGATTATTTTGGTTTTCTAAATAGAAAGAGGCGAGCTGTTCGAGTATTTGAGAAACGGAAATCTTTTTCATTTTCGCTGTGGATTTCAAAGAATCGATGATTTCTTGACGCATGGAAACCGATATGGTTCTCCGCCGCTTAATTTTTTCTATTTCAAAGGCTTTGGACACTATTATGTTCTCCAATTACAGAAACAACAATTTAAACAATACGAAATAGACAATAACATAATTATTAATAATGTCAAGCAAAAAAACTATTGACAAATACAAACGGGGTGATAGAATGGTGTCTAAAAATTTGAGATGGAATTAAATATGTCAATTAAATCTGCAATTTTAGGTCTTTATAGAAAAATACCTAACTTTGAATGTATCACAGGTTGTGCCGATTGTTGTGGACCTGTCCCGTTTGCAAAATGGGAATGGGGTCGAATAAAGGATCAGAGAGTTTCGGCTGATGGAAGAACATGTCCGTACAGTTCGGAAAATGGTTGCCAAATATATGAGATGCGGCCATTGATGTGTAGAATGTTCGGGGCTGTCAACACGCCATTATTGACATGCCCGAAAGGATGTGGTCCTAAAAAGAAACTTTCTGATAGGAAAGCTGCAAAAATTGTATATAAGTATCCTTCTATGATTGATATTTAAAAAAAGGAAATTTTAAATGAAAGAAGAGAAAAAGTTTTTTTATCACTATCCAGCAAAACACGGAAGGTTTAAGGGACAAAATGTTGTTACTGTTTGTGTGATAAAAGATGAGGGCGGTTTTTTCTATCGGGGGGTTTCTGTCTGTTCGCCAAGCGATATACCAGATGATATAGAAGGGGAAAAGTGGGCTTATCGCTATGCAAGGCATGCTTTATTGGGACGGTCTGAAGTTCCTATTGTTTCGCTTCCTGCAATTCGAATGCTTTTGAAAACCGATTGTCCCTTTACAATGCAATCTGAAGAATTCCCGTTTTTAACTTTTCAGGAAATAGCTCGTTTTTTTGGAAAGAAAAATTATAACAAAATCCAGGCTTGGAATAAAAAACAAAATGATAATCAGGACATTCCTATATTAATACATCGTGGGGGTTTATAATGAAGTTTTTTCTCATCGGAGATGGCAGAGTAGCCCAAAATCACAGAAGGTCGATTGAGCATGTTGGCGGCGAGATTATAACCGTTATTGATCCTAAAAACGGTGATCAGTTTCCCCAAAATCATTTCCATGCTTGGAAACGCGAATTCGAGAATACTGATTATTTTGTAATCTGTTCTCCTTCCCAATATCACAGATCTCAGATTAAGTTTATCCTAAAAACCATGGATTCTATGTGTTGGGAACAGCAGCAGATAATATGTGAAAAGCCTGCATTTTTGCCATGGGAAATTCCAATTCTTGATGATAGAATAAATATTGTTCTTCAATTGCGATATATAGAAAATCTTCCTTCGAAAGCTGATAAAATTGTTGCACATTTTGTAAGGAATGAAGACTATTTTAAGTCATGGAAAGGCGATCCTAAAAGTACAGGAGGACTTTTCTATAATCTTTTTATACATTTCATTGATCTTTCTATTTTGCTTGATGCTGAATTTGAAGGATCTGTAAATTCTAGAGAAAAACAATCCAAGCAGATTTTTGTCAACTTTATAAGAGAAAAAATTGAATATATACACAGGATTGATGACCCAAGGAAAAAAGAGTTTGAATCAATCGGTAAAAGTTATCGTTGTCCGATTGGCACAAATCGATATAATGAAAAATCTGGAGATTATGAACTTGATCTTTACGATGAGTCAGGAATTATTGATGGTAACTGGGAAAACGTCATCGACCTGGCGAACGTTGATATGCAATCTTGCTATAACCGAATGTATGAAGCCATCCTCCAGGGCAACGGAATAAAGCCAGAAGACCTTTTTTATCTTAACTGGGTGCTTCAAAGAAATTCGGAGATTTTCGGATATGGTAAAAATGGAATTAACAAATCGATAAAAATTGATAAGGAATTATTATAATGTTGATTTGCGGGGTGGATCTTGAAACATTACCGAATTTCTTTATCCCAAAAGAGGCTATTCCCCAATTCGATCCTTCCGAAGTAAAAACAGGGAATATGGGACTGGAAAAAGCTCAAGAGAAAATTGAAAAAGTTAAAAGTGAATTCAACGATAAGCTTGTCAAGACAATGAGCATCGATCCTGCCTTAGCACAATTATGTACCTTTGTCGGTATTATATATGACTGTGCCGATGAATCTATCAAGTCGGAATGTTTGTTGCAGCTTACTCCGGAAGAGCATGAAAATAACGATTACTCCATTGTGTTTGATGCCTGGGCATTTATCCAAAGTGCATATTTACAGAAAATACCATTGGTAAGTTTTAATGGTATTGGATTTGATCTACCAGTTCTATTATTCAGGGCGATGTTACAGGATGTTGCTGTCAGTAAAAAGATGTATGACAACTTTGTAAGACGATATCAAAATATTTATCATTACGATTTGATGAATATTTTGGCAAATTGGGACAAGACCAGATGGAACAAACTTGATTTTTATTTAAGAATTTTCGGCATCGGAACCAAAACGGAAGGAATGAGCGGAGATAAAGTATATCCTGCATATATGGCAGGTGAATATCAGAAAATCCTTGATTATTGTAAAGACGATGTTAAATCAACATGCAAACTATTCGCCAATATTCAGCATTGGATTTATTATCAACAAGAGGCGGTCTCCGAGGAAAATCTAAAAAAGGAAAAATAACCAATGTCGATTGTAGATTGCAAAATCCATCCAACAGTTAAAATCTGGCATCCAGAGTTGGTAAATCTTTATGGGTGCGAAGTTGATGCCGGAACAAAAATCGGTTCTTTCGTGGAAATTGGTCCGAATGTGAAGATAGGGAAAGATTGCAAGATACAATCTTTTGTTTTTATTCCAGAGGGAATTTTTATTGGAAGTCACGTTTTCGTGGGGCCACACACAGTTTTTTGTAATACAAAATATCCAATGAAAAGTGAAGAATATAAATATACTATAATTGAGGACCGTGCGATTATAGGAGCGAATTGTACAATCCTTCCTGGGCTTAGAATCGGCATGAATTCAATAATCGGCGCCGGTTCGGTTGTGACTAAAAATG
>Ga0180007_10002048_pt1 | contig 24974 bp, 24 predicted proteins | sample MM_PC_MetaG_FD_121122 | JGI IMG/M metagenome (GOLD analysis project Ga0180007, IMG submission 121122) | Groundwater microbial communities from the Aspo Hard Rock Laboratory (HRL) deep subsurface site, Sweden - MM_PC_MetaG | ecosystem: Environmental > Aquatic > Deep subsurface > Groundwater... | reverse complement strand
TGCCAATTCGTCAAACAGCTTGAGCGTCTCCTCGCCATCTGCGGCTGACATTCTGCGAATGGCAAAGCCGGTATGAATCAACACATAATCGCCCGGAGCCAGCGGCTCAGTGAGCGTATCCAACCGCGTGGTCGTACGTACGCCATTGTAGTCAACGACGGCCTCGTTGTTAGAAATCGAGATGACTTTTGCCGGAGCTGCAAGACACATGAATGATCACCGCGGGGATTATAGCCCAGCCAGGCATGGATCTCAGCAAGCGACCACTAGTTGCCCAATTGCTGCATAAACCAATGCACCATCTCTTCTTGAGCGCGATCGCCATCGTCGGCATGATAGCCATCTTCGCGCATGAATTCATGCCCTGCACCTTTAATGACGACCCCCTTGGTATCAATACCGGCTTTGGGAAACTCGGAGAGAATACTGCGACAGGGATTGACGATAAACGAGAAGTCCTGATCGCCATAAATCACCAACGTCGGTGGTCCGCCGAACGGGTAGAGATTCTTGATCGAGTTGGCTTCCATCACTTCGTCATCCACTGCCAGAGCGGGAAGTCCCTCAAGAATCTGAGGAAATCCCGCGACATCGGCTGGAAAGTCGTAGCCCGCAGGATAGTACGAGGCGATGGAGCGAATGAGATGCTTCTCCAGCTTCCGCGCTGTCAATCCAGCAGCGATGGCGAGATAGCCGCCAGAGCTCGCACCGAAGATACCGACTCGAGCTGGATCGATGCCCAATCCTTTTGCGTGTTCATGGATCCAATTAATCGCTGTGCGTACATCGGTTAGCATCTCATCGAATGTAGATGGCGCATTGCTATGACGTACGTCAAACACTCTGAAGCCGGAGCTCAGGAGCCGCTCGAATGAGAATTGGGCAAGGAGGGGAATTGGATCGCTATCCCCAATAACAAGCTCTGCAGCAGGCACGAATTCGTAATGCGAGGATCCAAGATCGCGGCGTTGACTGAATTTTCCAGATTCAAATCCACCGCTATTGACGAATACAATGGCTGCGCCATTTGCTCGATCAGGGATGTACTGATCAAGCGTCAAATGTTTGCCACGTCTCTCCCCATAGATCAAATCCGGCTGCACGACGATGCTTGAGCCACTCAATGGACCTCCTTGGATGCTGTGTGACCCCGTCAACGATGCCACATGGTACTAGTATGCAGAAGGTGGCAGCAGGTTCAATTCAGCTTGATGTTGCCTCGCCTCAGAGACAAGGAACGCCCAAGAGGGGCACGGGCGATCGCTTTCTACCCCGAGTGCATAGCTATCCCAAGGGGGCTTCCGGTGCCGTCAAGCGCAGACTGTATTTGCGCGAATGCTGCGACGGGGAGGGCGTGGGCTGCTCTGCCAACGAGGAACGTGGCTTGACGCATATAATCATATCGTTATAATGCAATGAAATAGTGCGTCGTTCTGCGGGTTGCTTCCGTCAATGGAGAGATAAATGGATCACAACGAAACGAACAGGAATCGCACCGATCTTCAGATCTCGTTTGCCGATTCCTTTGCACACATCATCACTGGCACAATAGGTGTTGTTGCCACTGCCCCGACGTATGAGGGTCTTGACCAGTGGGTTTACGTTGCATTTGCCGCACTTCCCGACGATCTGCGAAGAGATATTCAGGCCGTGTTCGATCCAGTTGCCGTGCCCTTGATATTTTGGCGGCTAGCCGTAGAGAAGCCCGACATTCACGACTTTACGTCGTTCATTGGCTGGCTTAGCGTTCTCGATGATGGGTTTGTTCGAGAGATGGTGTCGCTGATCTTCGATTCGTTGGCGAAAGAGATGGCGAGAAGGAACCGCACGGATGAGATTGCCATTCCCGAATTGGCTGATGAGAAGGGAGTTCGCGCCTTTCTCCTCAAGACCGAGTGCGAGTGGTCAGACCTCGCTCTTAAAGACAAAGACTACTTTGAACACATCGTTCGGTTGCTCACGAATCCCGATCAGTTGAAGGCGCATCTTGTGTTTACAGCGACGCGATTCTGGGAAAAAGTCTACCGGAAGGAATATGAGGAAACCCGCGGGCTAATCGGACGAAGCATCGCCTATCATCGACAAGCGCGCTATGGCGGTACGCTTGACGACATCTATCTTGCTGTGACGGGGAAAGTCTTGTCTGCGGCAGCCGAGCGGCGCTACTCGAACGCGGAAGCTCTCATCTTCGTCCCAAGCTGCCATACTGGTCCTTACGTGCGGTTTGTTCCTTTCGACAAGGAAGGAAAATCGCTTCTGATGATCTTTAATGCCCGAACGCAATCTGGCGACGAGGATCACCCGTTGTCTTCCATCCAAAAAATCTTTCCTCCCTTGAAGGCGCTTGCAGATGAAACGCGGCTTGAGATCCTTGGCATCCTTGCAGACGGTGAGCTGTACGCGCAACAGATTGTCGACCGCATGGAGATTAGTCAGCCTGCCGTATCTAGGCACTTGGGCTTGATGGTGGCTGGAGGAGTTCTTGCGGAACGAAAGGAGACCGGAATGAAATTCTATCAAATACGGACGGACACACTGACAGATTTAGCACAACGAATCGCCGCTCTAAGTGCATGGGGGAGCGAGTAGCCGACATCGATTGCGCATCAATCGAGCGGAATCGCTCCCCCAACCTCCTCAAAAGGGATCCTAGGCCACAAGATTGGAGGCATTTATGAATAGCACAGTACCCATTGTACTCGGAATTGTGGGCAGTCCGCGACATGGTGGTAACACTGATATTCTCGTGGACGAGGTCCTTCGGGGCGCCAGCGATGCCGGGGCGCAAACCAAAAAGGTGTTTCTCTCGGATCTAGACATTCATCCCTGTATCGCTTGCGAGCATTGTGCCGAAACAGGCGCGTGCGCTCAGAAGGATGACATGCAAAGTCTCGCCAAAGACATGGCCGAATCTTCTGTTTGGGTTCTTGGGACACCCGTCTATTTGTTTGGACCTACCGCGCAATTCAAAGCCTTCCTGGATCGATGGATCGGCGTTCCTAAAAACGACTTTGCAGGCAAAGGCGGCATCCTCGTTGTCCCCTTCGCCTCATCGGAGCCTGAGATCGGGGAGAACACGTTGCATATCCTCAAGCGCTCGCTCCAATACCGAAAAATGAATCATCTGGACTCAATCGCTGGTCCGGGACTCTTGGATGCTGGAGCGGCAAACGGCCAGCCAGAGTTGCTTGAGTTGGCCTATAAGGCAGGTCAACAGGCTGTCTCAGGATAGGGTCGCCCAAAAAGGAGGCGCAGGCATGCATGTCTTGGTTACCTATCATTCGAGAACTGGCAATACTCGGGCCCTAGCAGAACACATCGCTGAAGGTGTCAGGAGCATGGAAGGAGTCGATTGCATCTTGATGCCTGTATCCGAGGTCACCATTGATGATGTTTTGGCTGCCGACGGCTTGATCGCGGGATCCCCCTCCTACTACGGCACAATGGCTGCCGAATTGAAGCGGTTATTCGATCGGATCATCTCGGGACATCGTGCTCAGACAGCAAGAAAGGTTGGGGCAGCATTCGCCACATCCGGCCATCCGACGGGAGGCCTTGAAACAACCATGGTGTCGATTCTCCAGGCCATGCTTGTCGCTGGCCTTGTCGTCACCGGCGATCCTCGATCAGCTGGCGGACACTACGGAGTTGGATGTGCGGGCAAGCCAGACAAGCATGCTGCCAGCTGGGCGTTGGATCATGGAAGACAGGTTGCCGAACTCGTCGCGCAACATTCGAACAAACAGAAGCAGGCTTCGAGGTAGCCAAAAAGGATGTTGATCCCGAAACAAGGAGAGAAGAGATGCATGTTTTGATCGTCCACCACTCAAGAACGGGCAATACCGAGAAGCTCGCTCAGGCTATCGCCGCCGGAGTTAAGCGCGTTGCGGGTGTTGATTGCGTTTTGAAGCCGGTTGCGGAAATCGAACTGGAGGATCTATTTGCCGCAGACGGCATCATCGCCGGCTCGCCATCCTATTACGGAACGATGGCATCAGAGCTAAAGGAGATGTTTGATCGGATCTTCAACGACCGTCCGAAGATGCTGGACAAGATTGGGGCGGCCTTCGCCACAGCCGGGCATCCAACGGGAGGGTGTGAAACTACGATGGTCGCCATCCTCGAAGCGATGCTCGTCTGCGGAATGCTGGTGTGCAGCGATCCACCACAAGCTGGAGGCCATTACGGAGTTGGCAGCGTCGGAGTCCCCGGGGATCGGGAAATCAAGTGGGCAAACCTGCTCGGTGAGAGGGTTGCATCCCTCGTATTGAAGATGAGTTCGTCTTGAGATGACAAAGGATAAAAGCGACCTCAATAGGAATGACAGCTCTCGAAGCAAGCGTAGAGCAAGCAACTTGCTTGGGATCTTGTCCATAGCGGACGCCGACTTCGTTGCAAGAGCGGAAGGTCCCCGAAGACAACGAATCCACTGAAGCGCTCTTTGAAAGCACATTCTATGCCAATGGGTTCGACGAATTCGTCCTTGATGAATAGACATCTGTGAAGGAGGTTTAGGTTGTCCGAGGAAAAACACGTCTCTTTGCCAGTCTCGCTCCTCGTCACCATACGTGAATCCGCCATCCAACTCGAACACGATGGTCGAGCGAGCCTGGCTATTCGATTGCTCAAGCAGCTTCTTAAAGACGGAGATTCACATCTTCCCGTCGCCGAGAAGGCCCGGTCGCGAGCAGCTCTTGGAGGAATGGTGTGGAAGCAAGGGAGCGTCGGGAAGGCACATGCCCTTGCAGCGGATGCCCTCTCACTTGCTGAAGAGTGTGATGATCCGATGGCTCTCTCCGAAGCGTTATTCGTGCTCGGCGAAGTGACCTACATTGAGGCTGCGTACATGGGACGCGGCGATCTCGATACGGCGATGACATACCACCAGCGATGTCTAGAGATGCGCCTCGAGGTTGGCAATCGGCATGGTGAATCACTGTCTCTCTCTCGCATTGGCGTAATCCACGAACGAAGAGACGAGCGCGAGGAAGCTCGGGCGTGCCACGAGACGGCGCTCGCGATTGCGGAAGAACTTGACTTCCCCGATGGGATGAGTCGCCCTCTCGTCCACATCGGAGCAGCGAAGGAAACAGCTGGCGACCTGACAGGGGCACTTGCCGACTACCAGAAGAGCGTTGCCGCCGTGCGCCGTGCACACGATGTTCACGCGCTCGCATTCGACCTGTGCAACGTTGCATGGGCCACCTATCGCCTCGATGGAGAACTGGAGTCTGCGCTCAAGCTACTGAGCGAGGCGCTCGAACTGGCAGAAGGGATGGGGTCCAAGCTGGCGGAGATGCGGGTGCATCAAGTAACTGGCGAAGTCTGCGCGGTCGCCGGTCAATCCGAGAAAGCCAAGACTGAGTATGAAGTGGCGATTGACATCGGAAACACGGCCGGCTTCATGCGGTTCGCTTCGTTCGTGCAAGAGCGACTTGATGAGCTAGATGGCTCGACACGAGAGGAGACGTTGTGAAAGAGGGCGGTAGCCGATTGCACACACAGGTTGACGAGCAGGAGGAGCGTCTAGTGTCAAGAAAGCAATCAACTGGCTTATCTCAAAACCTTGTCTCCTTGATCCGAAAGGCTGCCGTTCAGCTTGAACACGACGGTCGAGCGAGCCTGGCTATTCGATTGCTCAAGCAGCTTCTTAAAGACGGAGATTCACATCTTCCCGTCGCCGAGAAGGCCCGGTTGCGAGCAACTCTCGGAGGAATGGTGTGGAAGCGGGGGAGCGTCGAGAAGGCACACGCCCTTGCAGCGGATGCCCTCTCACTTGCTGAAGAGTGTGATGATCCGTTGGCTCTCTCCGAAGCGTTATTCGTGCTCGGCGAAGTGACCTACATCGAGGCTGCCTACATGGGATGGGGCGACCTCGATACGGCGATGACATACCACCAGCGATGTCTAAAGATGCACCTTGAGGCTGGCAATCGGCATGGTGAATCACTGTCTCTCTCTCGCATTGGCGTAATCCACGAACGACGAGGAGATCAGGAGGAAGCTGAAACGTGCTATGAGGCTGCCCTCCTCATCGCTGAGGAGCTTGACTTCTCTGAGGGAATGTTCCGCCCTCTCGTTCATATCGGACTGGCGAAGGATCGGGCGGGAGATCTTTCTGGCGCTCTGGTCAATCACCGGCGAAGCCTAGCCACGGCTCGCTGTGCCCATGACGTCCATTCCCTTACATTCGGTCTATGCAACGTTGCTGAGGTCGGATTTCGGCACGACGGCAGACTAGAACCGGCTCTTGCGCTCCTGCGCGAGGCGCTTGAGCTAGCGAAACGCATGGATTTCAGACTCGCCCTGTGCCGTGTCCCTCTGATGACGGGTGAAGTGTACCTGGAGGCAGGCATGCCCCAAGACGCTGAAAGGGAGTTTGAGCAGTCACTTCACGTGGCGGAGGCGGAAAGCTTCCCTCGATTCATTACGTACTTAGGGGAACGGATAAACAAGCTCAAGACAGAGAACGAATGACATCTACGACTCAAGTTCTTAGGAGAGACCAGCACACGAGATGAAACAGAGAACCGAAGCACGCGGCCTGGGCGTTTTTCTGACCGTCTGGTCGGGGCAATTCGTCTCAACCATCGGCACGCTGATGACATCACTTGCCCTCGCCTTCTGGGCCTTCGACATCACTGGCCGAGCTACCGAATTGGGGCTAATGGTCTTCTTCACATTCGGACCAAGAATTCTGCTCGGGCCTTTTGCAGGAGCCCTGGTTGATCGATGGAGGCGCAGAACGATTCTCATCACTTGTGACCTTCTGGCAGGACTCGGGAGCATTGCGATCCTGTTGCTGTTCGCAAACAACCGACTGGAGATCTGGCACATCTGCATTTTGACATTCCTCATGAGCGCGTTCATCGCATTCACCGCATTCACCGCATTCCAAGGACCCGGCTTCATCGCTTCAGCAACGATGATGGCAGAGAAGCGACACCACGGCCGAGTCAACGGTCTCAGGGCATTGAATGCCAATGCCTCGGCAATCATTGCCCCGACGCTTGCCGGACTTCTTCTTCTGTTTATTGGGCTGAAGGGGATCCTTGTCGTCGACGTTGTCACGTTTCTCTTTGCAGCGACAACCTTGATTGCTGTGCGAATCCCCGAACCCACACGCACAGCGACACCTCCTTCATTGGGTCCGACAAGACGGTTCCTGAATGATATCAATGAAGGACTTCGATTTTTGCGTGGGGTGAAGGCTTTGGTTGGGCTGCAGCTGGTCTTTGCATCAGCGAATCTGTTTGGCACGTCCTACGATGTGCTCTTTCGCCCGTTCGTGCTCTTGAGAACAAGAGGCGGCGAGACAGCCGTAGCATTCGTACAGTCGGCCATTGGAATTGGAGGTGCCGCAGCCGCGTTCATTCTCGCCTTGTGGGGGGGACCCAAGCGTCATCGAACGATGTTCGCAATGATGCTTTTTTCGATAGCTTTTGTTCTTCGTGGCATCGTAGGACTTCACGTGAGTGTTCTGCTCCTTGCAGGCGCGAGCCTCACGCAGTCAGCATTTCTGACGTTTGCCGCAAGCAGTGCTCGCACGATTTGGCAGGCCAAGGTGCCGCCAGCATTGCTCGGTCGCGTGTTCTCAACACTTGGGAGTATCTCTGGAATGCTCATGATGGTCACCATGCTCTCAGCAGGTCCATTCGCGGATTACTACTTCGAGCCTGCGATACGCGACGGAGAAAGCTGGCTTGCGTGCGTATTCGGGCGACTTGTTGGCACAGGGGCAGGTAGCGGAATTGGACTGCTGGTCATGAGCGGAGGGCTGATTGCGGCAGCCATCTGCATCGGAGCCATGCTCTTCAAATCGCTTCGGCAAATCGAAACAACGATCACCGATTGTGTTAGATAGCGGGCTCTGAACGGAGGACAACATGGAGCATAGAGAACTCGGGAGACATGGGGGCATGAAGGTTAGCCCCCTAGGCATGGGCTGCTGGGCCATCGGGGGACCCTGGAGCCTTCTTCGAGAGGGGGAACCTCGTCCGGCGGGTTGGGGAAAGGTGGACGATGCGGAATCGATTCGCACCATCCACGCGGCCATTGATGCGGGGATTACGTTTTTTGACACGGCCGCCAACTACGGATGTGGTCACAGCGAGCGAATCTTGGGCAAGGCGGTCAAAAACTGCCGTGGGAAAGTCGTGATTGCGACCAAGTTCGGGCACATCATTAATGAAGTGACGAAGATCGTGCGCGGCGATGAGGATGCCATCTGCGCCAACCTGCGCCACGATTGCGAAAGCAGCCTTCGGAGATTGGGAACTGAAACCATCGATCTGTATCAACTCCATGCCGGCAGCCTTGAACCTGACAAAGCGCCTCCTATTCGTGAGATACTCGAAGAGCTTGTGAAGGAAGGCAAGATCCGCGCCTACGGATGGAGCACCGATCACCTCGACCGCGCTCAGGCGTTTGCTGACGGGGAGAGCTGCGCTTCGATTCAATTCTCGTTGAGCGCCATCAACAACAACGCTGACATGGTCGAGCTTTGCGCGAAGCATGACTTGGCGTGTATCAACAAGAAGCCTCTAGCTAGCGGAATTCTGACGGGAAAATTCACACCGGAATCAACCTTCCCCGAGGACGACATGCGTCGTGCGTTCAACTTCCTTCCTCAGTTCTCCGAGATGTTGAAGATGGCAGAGGAACTCCGCGACTTGCTCACCAGCGGGGGAAGAACGATGGCACAAGGCGCCTTGGCGTGGATCTGGGCGAGAAGTGATCGATCCATTCCAATCCCCGGAGCAAGGAACGAAAAGCAAGCACGCGAGAACGCCGCTGCGATGAGCTTCGGGCCTTTGACTCCAAGCCAATACGAAGAAGTCAATGATCTAGTGGGCCAAATGCGAGGCGAATTCGAAAACCGCGCGGAGGCCTAGGAGAGATGAAACAGGCAAGGCGACGAGACTTGATGTCGAGATTGAGCTGCTTCACTGGCGTAATCCTCCCCGTGTTCTACGTTCGGGATACGAGTGAGAGCGTGAGATTCTATCGAGATATTTGCGGATTCTCCGTGGTCTCTTACTACGACACAGAACGAGGTGAAGAAGTCGAGACATGGGAAAGGGAGGACCCGTCCTTGTTTGTCCGATTGCGGGCTGCATCACAAGAATTCGGCCTTCATCTACGCAGGGATGAATCTTCGGGCGTTGCAGGAACGAAGCACTACTTTGAGGTGAGTGACGTGGATCAACATCATCGGGAGATGGCAACCCGCGGTGGGCATCCAGGCAAGATCGATGATCTCCCTTGGATGCGCCTATTTGAGGTGATTGATCCTGACGGACACGTGCTTGTGTTTCAGACACCGCATTCGGAATGGTTGACGCGTCCGCGCACAGGTGCGACATGAGGATTGGAAAGAGGACTCAAGCTTCCGCGGCCTGTGGCCCAATGTCTCGACGCGATGAGACTGGCGCATCGCCGAGACGAACGATGAGCAGAGTGATCACGTGGCAGAGTCCGTCGATGAAGCGCCGCTACTCCCTCATGAAGGGAGGAATCTGATGGATCACCGAATTCTTGGACGAAGCGGTCTTGAGGTTAGCCCAATGGGGCTTGGCGGCCTGGCCATTGGCGGACAATTTTGGAGAACCGACTACGACAGCGTCCCATGGCAAACGGATCGATCCAGGCCGTTTCCGGGAGGCTGGGGCGCTGTAGACGACAGCGAGTCGATTCGTGCGATTCAAGTGGGCGTGGATCTTGGCATTACGTTGATTGACACATCCAGCTCGTATGGTTGTGGTCACAGCGAACGCATCATCGGCCAAGCGATTGCTGGAAAGCGCACGCGGGTTGTTGTCGTAACCAAATTTGGCAATGACATCGATGAAGACAAGAAGATTTACCACGGCCACGATGTGACGGCTTCCTCGATCTGCGCATCCTGTGAAGCCAGCTTGCGCCGCCTGAATACCGACTATGTCGACGTCCTCCTGTTGCATTGGAGCGGGTACGAAGGAGAGATCGAACCCATATTCCAAGTTCTCGATGGCCTAATCCAATCTGGCAAGATTCGTGCCTATGGATGGAGTAGCCATCAGGTCGACCGAATGGGGACAGCAATTGCGTATCCGGGATTTGGCGTTGTTGAATTTCCGCATTCCATCTTTCAGCGCACGTCTGACATGCTTGCGCTCTGCGAACAACAGAATATCGGAGCGCTGATCCGTAGCCCTCTCGGGATGGGCCTTCTTACCGGAAAATTCGATGCGAGAACCACATTCCCAGAAGACGACATACGGCACGGATGGGATTTTTCTGAGGGGCGACTGGCTGGCACCCTTCGTGCCCTGGACGCGATCCGAGATGTGATGAGCAGCGATGGCAGAACTCTGGCTCAGGGCGCCTTGGCATGGATCTGGGCCCAATCCGATCGGACGATTCCCATTCCAGGATTCAAGACAGCCGCCCAAGTCATCGAAAACGCCAAAGCCATGCACTTCGGCCCCTTAACGGAAGAACAGGTTCAAGCTATCGATCAAATCCTTCGAAGTGCAGGAGAAGCATGAGTATTCGGACGTCATTCACGGTAAGGCAGTATGTCGAAGCGCCGCCCGCAGACGTGTTTCGAGCATTCACTCGCTCGCTTCCCCTCCGGATGTGGTTCTGCACAGACGCACACATTGATCCAGGAGTTGGCGGACACGTCTATTTGCGGTGGGCCGACGGATACTACGTAGCCGGAGAATGCACGGGATTCGAACAGGACAAGCGGATTGCCCTGCAATGGCAAGGAAAAGATGAGCTACGTCCAACCGACGTCGCCATCGTGTTTTCAGCGGATGGCAGCGGAACATGCATCACAGTGGAACACGGTAACTTCGCGCCGGGAAAAGGGTTGGCCCCGTACGTAGATTCCCTTCGTCAGCGCTGGGCGGAAGGCCTGGAAAACCTTGCATCAGTATGGGCATTGACAGGAATCGACCTGCGCCTGTCACGTCGCCCGATGCTCGGCATCTATTTGGAGCAAGTTCGTGAAGGTCCTGAATTTGGCCTGCCGGATGGTGTCCGAGGGATTGGAGTCACTGGAACACTGGAAGGCTCTGGCGCAGAAGCGTGTGGCCTCGTCCGCGGTGACATCATCACGGGACTCAACGGTGTTTCGCTGACCCAGTTTTCAAATTTTGAGGTGGCCATGGCTGGCAAACGCGCCGGGGATACCGTTCCCATGACCTTTTTCCGAGCTGGCGAGAAGAACGATGTCGACCTGACGTTCTGCTCACGCCCCACTCCTCCAGAAATCCCCGGCAACCCAGCAGATCTTTCGAACATCATTAAGGAACAGTATTCACGCTTCGCGGTTGAATTGAGTGAGATCCTAGCGGATATCACGGATGTTGAAGCAGGATTCCGACCTGCAGCCAATACTTGGAACGTGTTGGAAATCCTGGCTCATTTGGTGTTGTTCGAGCGGTGCTTCCATCAATGGATCTCGATGCTTGCCGAAGGCGAGGAACTATTGGCGTTTGCTGCTAGGGTCCCAGCACGAGTCGCGGGATTGCTTGAACGTTGCCCATCGATAGTGGGTCTTTCAGAGGAGTTAAGGCAATTGCGAATCGAAACAGTTCATTTGATTCGCGAATTACCGAAGGATTTTTCTCAGTCACCAGAGTACGTTCGCATGGGGCAAATCATGATGGGCGAAGAGATTCATTCCATCGCTCACCATGAACAGGTTCGGCGAACAATCGCGGCAGCGCGGGGAGAGGGGATCACAGGCACATGACAAAGGGGATAGCTATGGAGACGAAAAGCATGCCACACGGATATGTTGGGAAGCTGCTGCGCGTCGATCTGACGACGCGGACGGCGACGATTGACGAGCCCAGCGATGATTTCTATCGGATGCATTTGGGTGGGTGGGCGTTTGTCGCCCACGAGCTTCTGACACGAACGTCCAAGGGCCTCGATCCCTTCGATCCAGAAAATCCGCTTATCTTCGCGACAGGCGTCGCTTCGGGAACACCGATTCCAGGCAGCGGAAGACATGCTGTTGGAGCGAAGTCGCCGTTAACTGGGGGATTCGGCGAAGCCGATGTTGGCGGATTCTGGAGTGTTGAGCTGAAACGCGCCGGCTTCGATGCCGTGATTGTCACCGGGGCATCCAAAACCCCCGTCTACCTTTGGATCGCAGACGGGAACGTAGAGATTAAGGATGCCGCTCATCTCTGGGGAAAAGAGACGGCCGAGGTGCAAGCTGCGATTCGCGAGCAACACGCCGATAACAAAATCCGCGTCATCCAGTGCGGTGTCGCCGGTGAAAACCTCGTTCGATTTGCCTGCATTATCAGCGATGTCAACCGGGCTGCTGGCCGCACCGGACTTGGCGCAGTGATGGGATCGAAGAAGCTTCGCGCCATCGCAGTGCGTGGTACCGGAAATGTTGAAGTCGCTGATTCAGAGGGCGTCAAGGAAGTAGTCGACTACGTCCTTGGGCTGCGAGAAAACTTCGAGAACTTCAACAAGTACGGAACCGGTGGCGGTATTAATGCGATGAACGAAGTCGGGAGGCTTCCAACCCACAATTTTCGTGAAGGTACGTTTGAAGGTGCCAACCACATCGCAGGAACAACGATGACTGAGAAATTCCTCGTCGACACGGATACCTGCCATGCTTGCCCAATTGCCTGCAAACGCGTCACAAAGGCAGATGGCGAATATAAGGTCGACCCTGTGTACGGGGGGCCGGAATACGAAAGCCTGGCCGCACTGGGTTCAATCTGCGGCGTCGACAATCTCGAGGCAGTGATGTATGCCAACCAGCTGTGTAACGCCTATGGCCTCGACACAATCTCCACCGGGGTCACCATTGGCTGGGCGATGGAATGTTGCGAAAAGGGTCTCATGAGGCCTGAAGAATCGGGTTGGATCGAGCCCCGATTTGGCGATTACGAGGCAATGACTCAACTGGTCGAGCAAATCGCACGGCGCGAAGGATTGGGCGATTTGCTGGCTGAGGGATCTCTTCGAGCCGCTCAGAAAATCGGCAGAGGGTCTGAACGATTCGCGGTTCAGGCAAAAGGCCAAGAATTCCCGATGCACGATCCACGCTGGCAGTTCGGTCTCGGCATTGGCTACGCCACCTCGCCGACTGGCGCCGATCACATGCACAACTTCCATGATTCGGGCATCGAGTCAGAAGCAGGTGCAAACGGGATGAAGTCGTATGGCCACTTCATCGAGCCAGCCGAGCGAACAACGCTTCCAGATCAGAAAGCCGTTCTGGCAGCTACTGTTATCCGTGGACAAGTCATGAACAACTGCGTCGGCATCTGCATGTTCTTGCCCTATCGCATGGCCAACTTCGTGCAAATTGTGAAAGCAATCACCGGCTGGAACGTGAACGAATTGGAATTGCTGAGAGTCGGAGAACGTGCCCTGGCAATGGCCCGTCTTTATAACGCCAGAGAAGGCTTCACAGCATCAGATGACACCCATCATCCACGATTCACCGAATCGCTTATACAGAACGGAGAAGCGGGAGCTTCGATTCCGGATGAGATGATGAGCGAAGCCATCGACCTGTATTACGACCTTCAGGGCTGGGATAAAGCAACAGGTGCCCCCACACGCGCCAAGCTTCTGGAACTCAGCCTCGATTGGGCCATCGACATCCTGGAAGAAGTCAAGACAAGCTAGCGATGTGAAGGAGGATTCATGTCGAAGATGCGAATCACGGTCATGAAGCGGGTCGCCCACAACGACCCGCTTGAGGAACACATGAACAAAGAAGACTTTCCCCAGGCGTTTGGCCCTTGCGAGATCTTCACCGAGGGGCAGGTTTTTGAGTTCGAAGGGACGTTTGCGCGCAGACCTGACGGGTTCAACTGTCAGGGGCCTGGAATGATATCCAACGGAACTTGGCTTCGGTGATGCATGGCGGCAATCTGCCGTGGATTCGGCAACCCGGCACCGTCGTTGCTTCATGCAGCGATGGACTTCGCCCAGTGTCCTTCAAGATTGAGCGGATCGAAGAATGAGGTGATGGGATGAAGCGACATTCAACAACTCCTTTGTCCAAGGAAACTGTAGATCAGCTGGACTGGATGATCGGACGATGGGAGGGGATTGATGGGGAATCTCGTCTTGAGGAAATCTGGTCGCCTCCAAACGGGAACATCATGATGGGGATGTTTCGCTTGGTTCAAGTGGGTGTGCCATCGTTCTACGAGTTCATGCTCTTGAAGCCCGGTGTGAATGGGCTCAGGCTTCACATCAAGCACTTCAGCCTTGAACTCGTCAGCTGGGAGGAGAAGGAGTCTTCTGTTTCTTTCGATTTGGTCGAAATCAACGGAAGAGAAGCCGTCTTCTGCCCACAGGCTAGCGGGAGCTCAGGATGGGCTGTCTATCGAATCGCAGACGATGGGTGGCTTGAATTTGTAGAGATTGGCGAGGAAGAGACCGTGGAGCCGGGTCTTCATCTGCGATTTGCGCCAGCGACACTCAACCCCCCCACGTTCCCATCCGCTTGATGGGAAAAGGAGATCTCATGAAGAACGATTTGTTTGACTACAGCAGAAGCACTCCACTCGATGTGCGACCCGTGGGGACACGTGAGCACGAAGGCTGGATAGAAGCTGAGCTGACCTATGAAGCGCTACCTGACCGAAGACGAGCGGCATATCTGCTCCGGCCTTCGGCGGAGGGGCCGCATCCCATTATTTTGTACGTCCATTGGTATGAACCTGCGGCTGCCAACTCCAATCGAACGCAGTTTCTCGAAGAAGCCCGAACGATGGCCAAGCGCGGCGCCATGTCCCTGCTGATTGAAACAGCATGGTCTGATCGCGAGTGGTTTCTCAAGCGAACCCAAGCTGATGACAGCCAAAACTCCGTTGAAATCGTCATTGAGCTTCGCCGCGCGATGGACCTGCTCCTCGGTCAGCCCGGCGTCGACGCTCAGAGGTTCGCCTACGTCGGACACGACTTTGGGGCCATGTATGGAACGGTGATGGGGAGCATTGACCCGCGACCTTCTTGCTACACGCTCATGGCCGGTACTCCGAGGCTTTCGGATTGGTTCTTGTACTACCCACGTCTTGAGGGTGCAGCGCGTGAGGCGTTCATCTGTGAGATGAAGGCACTGGATCCGATCGATCGGATTTGTCAACTGGCTCCTGCTCCCCTTCTGTTCCAGTTTGGCAAAGAGGACTTCCACGTGCCCATCGGGCGTGCAGAGGAATTCTTTGCCGCCGCGATGGAACCAAAAACTCTCCTCTGGTACGAGGGAAAGCATGGCCTAAACGATCAGGCAACCGAGGATCGCATTAAGTGGGTGACGAATCAACTGTGCCTGGCTCGCGACTAGCAAAGACCCATCAAAATGGAGATAGATGAACCTTCATCTGCTTTGGGAAGAACTGATTCTTGTCTTCGCCCTGTCGGGGCGCATCGCCTTGCGTCTATTCCCATTTGTCGTTGCCGGCGTTCTTATTGGAGAGGCTCTGAAGCATGCCCGCTGGACGGGGTTGATTGAGCGCGCCTGCAGAAGGCATCCCATCAGTGCCATTTGTTGGGCTGCGACACTAGGGATCCTTTCACCTCTGTGCACGTATGGGACAGTCCCCATCGTCCTCCAGCTCGCCCGCACAGGCACACCGATGTTCCCGCTCATCACATTCTTGTCTGTCTCCTCGCTCATGAACCCACAGCTGTTCATTATCACCTGGCGAGGGATTGGCCCCGAGATGGCACTGGCACGTGTTCTGGCAGTCCTAGCATTCGGGCTGATTCTCGGTGCGACACTATGGCGGCTTCCGTCTAGGTGGGTTGTGAATCCTCGCGCCCTCCAAATGACGCAATCCACGAAGAAAAGGGAACACAGACAGGAGGAGACGCACCCGCTGAAAGCGTTTATCGGAGCAAGTTGGCGCAGCCTGCAATTCGTTGGCTTCTACATGTTGCTGGGAATCCTTCTTGGGTCAATCATCGAAGTATTTGTTCCAGGCGAATGGATTCTACTGCTCTTCAATCCAACGGAGTGGTTCGCACTTCCATTGGCCGCGATTCTGAGCGTGCCCTTGTACGCGTGTGGCGGAGGAACGATCCCGCTGATCCGGTCGCTGTTATTGAGTGGTATGGGCAAGGGATCAGCCTTGGCTTTCTTTCTCGCGGGCCCAGCGACTCGATTTACACCCCTGTTGGCGCTTGCCACTGTGCTGAAGGGCAGTTTCCTTGTCGTGTACGTGGCTACGCTAATCCTATTTTCATTGTTGGCTGGACTGGTCTACCAGATGGTCTGATTTTTTGTCCAGAGGAGAATACATGAGTCGTACGCTTGGCATGTTGGAATGGTGCGCGGGGTGGCGGATGGTACGAAAGTTTGCTCGTATGCGATCCGTGGTCGTTGCCATCGCCGCGTGCTGTGTTCTGTCTGTTGCCGTTCTCGCAGGCGAATATGAGTCTGCGAAGTCAGTCATCTTGATGATTGGCGATGGGATGGGCACGGGGCAGATTGAAGCAGCGAGATGGACACTTGTAGGAGAAGACGGCCTGCTAGCAATGGATCACCTTGCAGTACAAAGCGGGTGGTCACGTACGAGTGACATCGATGGAAGCGTGACTGACTCAGCAGCTGCGGCAACTGCGATGGCTACCGGGCAGAAGACGATGAACGGACGGTTGAGTGTTAGCTTGACCAACGACAGCTTGGTCACGATTCTCGAAATGGCAAGACTGAGAGGGAAATCCGTTGGGCTGGTTACAACGGTTCCGTTGGTTCATGCAACGCCTGCGGCGTTTGCCGCGCATGCCCCCAATCGTGACAAATTCCTGTCCATTGCCGTGCAGCTTATTGAGGCTGGCGTCGATGTTCTCTTCGGAGGCGGAGCGCAGTATCTCCTGCAATTCCGAGAAACTTGCGAGTGTGGATGGTCGGGCTGGAGAGCAGATCGGCGAGATCTGGTGGTTGAGGCGCAGTTGTTAGGCTATACGTTCATTTGTAACCAAGAAGGATTGGCTTCACTCGACACAGATTCTGTGGATCGTGTCCTGGGTGTGTTTGCCAACGCTGAGATGCTGCGTCCACTTGTGCCGACTCTTGCCGAGATGACGACTGCCGCGATAAACATCCTCTCACGAGATCCTGATGGATTCTTTCTCATGATCGAAGGTGGATTGATCGACTGGGTCAGTCATTACAACCAGGCCGATGCCGCAATCGAGCTAACCATCGGATTCGACCGCGCCATTGATGTAGCGCTTGACTACACCAGAGGCGCCGGAGACACGCTCCTCATTGTGACTGCCGATCATGACACCGGTGGAATGCAGGCCTACCATGATGAGCGCGACACATCTAGGGAAGATGGCCCATTCTTTACACCAGGCGGCAGCCCCTTCTTTGTCGATTGGCTTCACACAGACCACACCAACGCGGATGTTCCCGTTCGTGCAGAAGGTCCCTTTGCAGCGCTGCTCTCTGGAACGTACGAAAACACCCGCATCTTTGACGTCATGGTCACATCATTCGGCTTTGGCACAGGCAATCAGGATTCGGCATTCACGGAATGAAGCCGCGACGATCTGAGCGGCTCTTCGATCAAATGCATCACGGGAGTGAGAAATGCGAACCAAACGCTGGAAGACGAGGTTTATTGTTATTGTATGTGTTTTCATGGCCGGGGCCTTCCTTTATCAGACGAGGATTTCAGCCCCTCCTTCTGTCCTAGCTGCGACTCCAATGACGGGGCTCGTTACGCCATCTGCAGTCGTAGCAGTCTTGCAATCTGACAAGGAACAGGCTGCGGATATTAGCTATGACGAGGTGAAGGAGCTCATCCGACGTGCCGTAGATCTTGCTGGTGGCTTCATCGACCTCATCTGTGACGGCGATACGGTAGTGCTGAAGCCGAATCTGATCAGCGCCTATGACATGACCAGTCAGTCAAGGGATCTCCCGCAGGAAGTCAATGGGATGACCACGGATTGGCGCGTGACACAGGCAGTCGTAGAGCTTGTTCGGGAGTTCAATCCAACGGGGAGAGTGATCGTCCTTGAGGGCGTGGCCAATGGGGACACGAAGGGGAATATGGAGAAGCTGGGGTATGTGCCTGAGCAAATTCTGGGTGTTGACGATTTCGTTCATCTTGAGGATCGAAGCGGCGGATGGCGCGAATGGGATTCGCCCCTGCTTGCGGCTGTTATCCTGCCTGAGGACGTCGGGCTGTACCCAGACAGTCTGAAGGTTAATAGGTCTCCTGAATTTTACATGAATAGGATCTATTACGAGGCCGATGTCGTCATCAGTCTGCCTGTCTTGAAGAACCATTCGATCACCGGAATTACCGGGGCAGTTAAAAATGTAGGGATAGGAGCGACTCCGACAAACATCTATGGCTCCAATCCAGGCGACAATCATCGCTTCGTTGACAACACGATCGACCACACGCCTCGGTATCTTCACCAGTGGATTCATGACTACTACATGTGCCGACCCGTTGATTTCGCCATCATGGATGGCTTGCAGGGCTCTCACAATGGCCCAGTCGGCGAACGAAGTGTGAATCTGGAAGATGCACAGCGAAATATGCGCCTCGTCCTTGCCAGCCGGGATTCCGTGGCGTTGGACACGATTGCTTCGTTAATCATGCGTTACGACCCGTCCCGTATCTCTCACTTGGTGCAACTCCATAATGATGAGGCAGGGTGTGTCGATACCTCGCGCATCCTCGTTGAGGGGATTGAGCCAAGCTCGGTCCAGCAGCGATTTAGCAATCGGAATGGAGGCACGGCGTTCTTTGCTGATGTGACTCCTCCTGAAGTGACTGTCGAGGCTTGTGCGACGGACGATGATGAGCTGATTGTCTCCTTGACTTCGGATGAGGACCTAGCAAAAGTGGAAATCTGGGTGGATGGCACGCGCATTGATGGAATGGCAATCAGCGGGTTTGACGACATTCGCATTCCCCTGCCTGAAGCTGATCCAGGCAGCCACGCTGTCGGGATTTACGTCTATGACAAATATCTCAATGTCACCGTGAAGGAGGCCGAAGCTTCGTGGTAAATCCAATCAGTCCCGGGCCTCGGCTTGGCCACGGCTTGTGCTACGACGCGAAAGCCAAGCAGGTCGTTCTATTTGGCGGCTTCGACAAGAGAGGGACACCGCTTAGCGATACGTGGGGATGGGATGGGGTCAAGTGGTTCCTCTTGGCGGTGAGCGGCCCTCCGGCGAGAAAATGGCCTGCGATGGCTTACGACCCTCAGCGCGGGGAAACGATTCTTTTCGGAGGCTTGGGAGGAGCTGGAAGATCCCAACCACCCTTTGCCGATTCCTGGAGATGGTCAGTGAATCTCCATACGAATTCAGCAGGAAGGAGGACGTTCATGCGTGGGCTGATTGTTTTCTTCGCACTTTTGTTGTCATTCTTGGCCGTTTCATTTGCTGCCTTTGGGAGCGATGGAGATGCTGTTCTTGCGCTCATTCAAGGCGTCCTCATTGACGGAACCGGTTCAGAGCTGGTTACGGATTCTGTCATCATTATCCGCGGAGGACTCATTGAAGCCGTTGGGTCCAACGAGAACACGGAGATTCCTGAGAGCGCTCAAATCATTGACCTTGCTGGCGCCTACATATTGCCCGGTTTCATCAACGCCCATGTTCACAGCGGCTATGTCGAGGAGAATTTGCGCGCCTGGGCTCAAGCGGGAGTTACCACTGTTCGCGATCTTGGCACGCCTTTTGCGTGGACGACGGCGAGTGAAAGTGTCTTCGACGACCGTGATCAACTAAACGAAGACAATGTCAATGCACGGCTGATTAGTGTTGGGCCTCTCGTCACAACCGTCGGCGGGTACGGCGGATACGCTGTGACATCGCCCGAGGATGCCAGAGTTAAGATCAACGGACTCATCGATGGCGGTGCCAATCTGATCAAGATCGCCATCGAGGACGATCTTCAGAATCGGCGTTGGCCGATGCTCTCGCAAGAAGAGATCAACGCCATCGTGGAAACGGCTCACGAGAGGGGCGTTAAGGCGACAGCTCACATCTCCACCTCGTCCCATCTTCAGATGGCACTCATCGCAGGCGTCGATGACGTTGCCCACATGGCCATCAACCCGGTTTCGGGGGAGCTCCTGAACCAAACTGTTGAACTCGGTACGATTTGGGTGCCTACGCTTGAGCTTTGGAGAGGGATAAGCCACCGTTACGGCCTTAGCTGGGATCGAACGGCTCGTCGCAACTTGGCGAATTTCGTTGAGGCGGGCGGCATCGTCGCCCTCGGAACGGATTACGACGGCTTCAGCATGCCATTTGACCTGGGCATGCCGATGACGGAAGTCAAACAGATGGCTCAGGCCGGTATGACGCCCATGCAGATCATCCAGGCGGCAACCAGAAATGCAGCCGTCGCCTGCGACATGGCTGAACAGCTTGGCACCATCGAACAAGGGAAGATTGCCGATCTCCTCATCTTGAACGGTAATCCTCTTGACGACCTTGATCATCTTGAGGATGTACATTTGGTCATCCATAACGGCATCGTCATCCGAGACAACCGCTAGTCAGTTCAATCGCTCCAATCTGGGAGGCCAATGGATGAGTGAGCTGCTTCGCGAGACTTGGATCAGCGTCCAAAAGGCAGAAACGTCGCTGGTGCAGGCCGGCGCACGTCTGTGCGCCAAGGATTCGCCAGGTTTGTGTGATGGACTCGAGCTGAATCCCGCTCTTCGCCCTATCTTGATTCGTTTCGCCAGCGGTTTTAATCCAGCTTTGATTCGGGCTGATGATTATCTTCGCCGTTATCCTTTCTCAAAACTGAACGCCATCGATGCACAGCTAAAGGCGCTGTCAGAAGCCGGGATGCTCGTTCTTGTAGAATTTCAAACCTATGCACTGACCGAGCAAGGGGTGCACAGCGTCAGAACCTACATCGAACGCGTTGGGCAACTCATCGACAATCTGACTCTCGATCTTTCCGATGCGGACGCGCAGAAGCTATTGGCGTACGATCAGGCGATCGTGGGAAGCCTTCGAAACCGTGCTGCAGAGCAACCAAGCTCCATCTTTGAGCACCGGCTTCGGGGCCTGCATCACGATTATTCATCCAATCGACTCTGGCATCATTGGCATTACGTCTGGACGATGATCGCAGCACGCGAAGATGCCGAAGAGCAAATCGGCATCGAGCAAGGTATCGATCCGCTGGCTTGGCTCGCTCGGCATGAGTTGTGGTTCACGTCTCGGCGACCACTCCGCGCCAGGACGAAATCGTGTCCCGATCTGGCAGAAGTCGCTCAGCGTTATGCGCCTCTACAGGATGCAGACGATGAGTCACAAGCTGCATTGAATAGGCTATTAGATCTCGGCTGGATCAATTCGATCGGAGAAGACGGTGGACTCACTGAGCAAGGTCTTAAGGCCGCTGATAGAGACGAGGCGATGGTCGATGCAATCTTCTTCTCCCGCTGGCCCCAATTTTCGAATGAAGAGCTTGCTGAGATGAAGCGCATCGCCGACGCCATCAACCACCGTTGCGATGAACTTGTGGAGCAGCACAAAGCTCAGCAAGCTGCTAAATAGGAGGGGCCTTGTGAAAATCTATATCAGCGTTGACATCGAGGGGATCACAAACGTGACCCATCAAGATGAGATCCTCAAGGGAAAGCCTGGATACGAAGAAGCAAGGACTCAGATGACGGCTGAGGCTGTCGCTGCATGTGAGGGAGCTCTTCAAGCGGGCGCAAGAGAAATCTGGGTCAAGGACGCCCATGGCACTGGACGCAATCTTATTCCGTCACGCCTACCTCATGAAGCACGGTTAATTCGCGCCTGGAGCGAGGATCCCTTGCCGATGATGCAGGAATTGGACGAATCATTTGATGCCGTCATGCTCATTGGCTATCACTCAGGCACAGGGCGCGCTGCAAATCCGCTTGAGCATACGTTCACCGGTCGCTTTTCTTTCATCCGTCTCAATGGCCAGGAAACGTCCGAATTCACACTGAACGCCTATTATGCTGAATACCGGCAGATCCCTGTCGTTCTGGTCACCGGCGATGAGGGAGTGTGTAGCGAGGCGCTAGATCTAAATCCGCAAATAACCTCAGTCTCCGTGATGAAGGGAATTGGAGGGTCTACTGTGAGCATGCACCCTACACTCGCCTGCCAGCGGATCCAAGAAGCAGCCACAAAAGCACTGAGCAATGATCTCAGTGTCTGTCGGCTTGAACTGCCGGATTCTTTCGAACTTGAAATTGGATTTCGAAATCATGCCACAGCGAATCGGATGTCTTTTTATCCTGGAGCGAAACGTCTTGGTGCATCAACCATTTCATATCAAGCTGAGGATTATTTTGACATTAAGCGGTTAATTCTCTTCGCCATGTTGTCGGCTTGGTCATAGGAGGAGGCGTGCCTGCAACCAACTCTCTTCCCCGCGATATACTGCGGCCACCCGGCGCACCGCGAACAACCTACGATATCGAAGTCAGATACATCGAGCAAACGAAGCACCTAGAGGGGCTACTCGAAATTCAGTTTGAGAACAATTCCAGCGAGGCTATCTCGAGCGTTCTCATAGCCTGGCCATCAAAACAAGGCTCAAACATTGAGCTTCACCTAAAAGGCACAGAGGTTTCCTTGGAAGAGAATTCTGACGCCAAGCATGTGATCACCTTTGCAAAGCCGGTTCAGCCTGGCCATAGCGCGGAGCTGTCCTTCTCATTTGAAGGCCCGTTGCGTGAGCGAGATTGGCACCCGAGGCTTTGGTGGGGAGAAGATGTGCTCGCTTTCGATGATTACATTGTTCGGATCGAGGGAGGTGATAGCCAATGGATCACCTCGGGGCGTTGGGACCCGGCGCAAGAAGCCTTTATCGCTGAAGGCGCGCCGTGCTTCGGACTCCTGCGCAAAAGGAAGCAGTGGCTAATTATCGAAGACGAGATACGCGGAGTTCTTGTTCGAGTCGCCTTCTCGAAGAGTGAAGAAGTCTGCGCACGCCACTGCCTCAAAGCCGCATGCGAGGCCATCGACTACTACGTTGATTGGGTCGGGTTCTATCCGGCTTGTTCCTTCTGGATCATTCCCGGCATCGATAAGCCATGGGGAGGGGGGCCGTTGGCGCCAGGCATCGTTCTGCTCTACGGCATGAGTACATTCGACGAATCGGAGAAGGATGATTGGACTTACTTGACGGCGCACGAAATCGGGCATCAGTATTGGGGCGAATACATCCTGACACGCTATATGCCATGGCCTAGTACGCCGTTCTTCAAAACGTTTGAACAACTTACAAACGCAGCTGGCTTCGAGTCTGGGCGCGGCCTCATTGAGTGGCTGCATCTGGGCATGGGGATCTATATGGATCGGATGTTCGCACAACAGCGTGGTCTCGATATCGGCCCGCCCCGCCAGCGAATGCGCTTCTACCTCAAAGGCGTGGCTGAAGGCATCGACACTACACTTGAAGGACGTCCGTACCCCAAAGGTATCGACTACAACAACATCATCGCCCACAGCAAGGGATTTGCCGCCATCAGTGCTTTTGCTCAGGTCATCGGACATCAAGCATTTGAGCGAGTTGTATTTCGGTGCCTGCGCGAATACGGAGGGCAGCGAGTCACGTCGGGCATCCTCCAGAGCCTGTGCGAGGAGGAGTACGGTCAACCCCTGGACGAGCTCTTCGAGGATTGGGTTAGGTCGAGCAAGGTGCTCGACTATCGGATCTCACGAAGCAGGACGGTATCGGTCGATGGAGAGTACCGAACGGAGGTCGTGGTTGCATGCCACGGCACGCTTCGCATGCCGGTACCCGTTCGTGCCGAATTCGAAGACGGGATGGCCGACCAGCGGGTGACGGATCCGAGTCTGGATGAGACGGTTCTTGTCTTCCGCAGCCCCGCACCGATCAAGCGGATTCGCCTGGATCCTGAGGATCTGCTCCCTCTGCCGGAAAGGGAAGCGTCCTGAAGAAGTCGAGAACCGGCGCGCGCGGAAGGCGTCATCTCGGCTCGGCGGGCCGGGCCGATGATCAGCAAGAAGGAGGATCGATAAGACGACTGGAGAGACGCGTTGCCCTGGTGACCGGCGCGAGCCGAGGTGGCGGACGTGGCATCGCCCTGACGCTCGGAGAAGAAGGTGCGACCGTCTATGTGACGGGGAGGAGCATCCGTGGAGACTCGACCCGTGCGGATCTGCCAGGCGCGACGGTGACGGATACCGCCGAGCAGGTGTTCGCCCGTGGCGGAACGGGATTGCCGTTCGCTGCGACCATGCGGACGACGTTCAGGTCGAGCAGCGGGGAGGGTTGATCGTCAACACGACCTTCTGGGACCGCGGCAAGTGCCTGGCCAGCTTGCCGTACGACCTGGCCAAGAACGCTGTAAACCGGCTCGTCTACGACATGGCGCTCGAACTGCGCGAGTACGGGGTGTCGGCGGTTGCGGTGTCGCCCGGCTGGATGCGCACCGAAGCGGTGCTCGAGTTCTACGGGCTGCCGATCGACGACACGGTCCGCGAGGTTCCGGACGCGCTTCGATCGACCGAATCCGTCTTCTACGTCGGTCGGTCGGTGGCGGCGCTGGCCGCCGACCCCTGCGTCATGGAGCGATCGGGAGGCGTGTTCCCGGTCGGAGATCTTGCTCGGGCCTACGGTTTCACAGATATCGACGGCGGACAACCCCCGCCTACCGGATCCTTCCCGAACATACGAAGGACTAGGACGCGTCGAGATGGCCGAGTGGGCTAGTCCTTGGCGGCCACGAACGCGCCGTGTCCGAGGATGTCGGCAATGTTGGCCTTCGCATCGAGAACCGGATCAATGAGACGGGTTCCTGCTGTCAGCAGGGTCGTCACGCCCGGACCATGCCCCGACAGAAGGCAGTCGGAATGCACGACGATGCCGATGGTGATGGATCCTTGTCGATACGTGCGGCCGAAGCGGTTGTCATGGTCCAACAGGGCGACAAAATCGCCGAAGCGAATCTTGTCTAGACCGTATTTCTTTACCGTC